>UMLF01080814.1_pt1 | contig 27583 bp, 50 predicted proteins | sample 1966501 | NCBI WGS metagenome assembly UMLF01 (sample SAMEA4836194, study PRJEB28245) | human gut metagenome | biome: gut microbiome; material: fecal sample | place: Denmark | collected 2008 | reverse complement strand
GCCCGCCGTTCCTTGTGTGCCGCGCCGCGGCGCCGGAGAAAGGAGCGCAATGTCAAGTCTCCAGAAGCGGCTCAAGCTGCTCTCGTTCGGCCTCATGGGGTTCGGGCTGCTCGACGTCATCGCCGGCGTCTTCATGCTCGTCGCCTCGCCGCTCGCCGCCGGGCTCACCTTCGACGTCGCGGGGGAGGCGACCGACGGCGTCATCGCCGCCGAGGTGCTCGGGATCGTCGGGCTGCTCGTGGGTGCCTACTGCCTCGTGGTCGGCGTCATGGGTGCCCGCGCCGCCAACAACCCGCGCCACGTGAGCGCCTTCAAGAGGCTCGACCTGCTGCTCGTCGTGGCCTGCGTCATCGAGTTCGGGCTCGGCCTCGCCTCGGGCCAGGCCTCGTGGGTCGAGCTCGTGCTCGCGGTTCTCGGCACCTGCGCCTTCGCCTACGCGAACAAGGCCCACGACGAGGTAGTGGACCGCTAGGGCGGCCTGGTCCCGTCCCGTTTTCCCCGCGCGGCAGATTTTCCAAAATTCTGCTTGCGTCTCGTGCGCGCATCTGTATACTTACTTCTTGCGCGAACACATTCCCCGGTGGCGCAGTGGTAGCGCAGCTGACTGTTAATCAGCGTGTCGTAGGTTCGAATCCTACCCGGGGAGCCAGAACTTTCGCAGGTCATCGGGCGTTTTGCCCGGTGACCTGCTTTCTTTTTGTATGGCCCCGTTTTGCAACGTTTTGCAAGCTCAGTCCACGAAGTGCAAGTTAACCCTTCTCGGGGCGGGCGCGATGAGCTCGTTCGCGGCCCTCGCGGCCCCGACCGCGTCGGCCGATGCGGGTGCCAGGTAGTTGCTGTAGGCGACCTTCTGGCTGTGCCCGTGGATGGCCGAGTTGAGGGCGTCCGGCACGCCGACGCGCAGCATCATCGTCTCGTGGGTGGCCCTCAGGCGGTTCATGTGGATGAACGGCAGGACCCCCATCCTCCCGGACTCCCACAGCGCCCTCCACCGCTTGGGCACCGTGCCGGGCCCCATGCGCTGGCCGCGCCTGTTGACGCAGAGCGGGCCGTCGCCCCGCAGCTCGCGCAGCCTCGCCGCGCACGTCTCGAGCACGGGGACCGTCCTGTAGCGCCGGGCGTTCTTCGGCCCCTTCATGCCGTCACGCTGCGTGTACGCCGCCTCGACGGTGACCTCGCGGCAGTCTGGCGACAGGCTCGACCAGTCGCACGCGCGCGCCTCCGAGGCGGACAGGCCCGCGCCGAGCATCACGAGCGCCAGAGCCTCGATGTCCTCGCCACGGAGCCGTGAGAGCGCCTCTGAGGCCTGCTCCGGCGTCCACACGGGTGCGGGCCGCGTGTCACGGCTCGGGAGGTCCAGACGGCCCCTCATGGGCTCCTGGGCTATGAGTCCGTCCTCCCACGCCGAGCGGAGGACCGCGCGCAGGGCGCGGACGTAGGACGGCGCGGACTGTGCGGGGAGCGTGGACGCCCACGTCCTTATCGCCGAGCGGGGTATCGAGTTGACCTGCATGCCGCCGAAGTCGCCGGCTATGTGGGTCCGGTAAGCGCTCGTGTAGTAGTCGACGGTCGCCTTGGTCCTCGACGCCTCCTTGCGTGGCACGAAGACGCCCCAGAAGTACGCGTCGAGCGTCATGCGCTCGCCCGCGGCGGGGGACGAGCCCAGCTCGGTGCGCAGCGCCACGATCGTGGCGTCGGCCTCGTCCTCGGTGTCCACGACCCTGGAGAGCGTGCGGCGCGAGCCGTCGCTCCGGTAGCCGTGGGACACCGTCACGCACCACCGGCCGTTGGGAAGCTGCCGCTTGCTCCCGACCCTGCTGCGCTCCCTATTCGGTTTTCGTGCCATAATTGTCTACGCCTCCGTTCGTTCCTGCGTTCGGTTGGCTATCCGCCCGCGCGTGACCGTCAAGTTCTGCGCGCGGGCGGATTATCTTATTGATTTGGTTGCCTAGGCGGACACGGGCTCGCTGAGGGCGGGAATGTCCAGTGTGAACGGCTCCTCGGCGGGAACCGTGATCTTTATGGGCGGCTCACCGAAGTGCTCCTTCAGCCCATAGATTTCCATGCCCATCACCTCGTTGTCGGGCCACGAGTATTGGACGGACATCCAAGGACCAATTTCCATCTCCGAGCCGACGTAGTCGAGGTTGTGGTCTCCGAAGGCGACGTAGAGAACGTCAACGGAGTCGGCATAACCCATCCTGTCAGGCCGCATGGTTCTCATTGTCCCTCCTCTGCCGTGTATATCCTTTTACCCGAGACTGGCCTCCCGTATCTACTATAGGAGATAGCAACCCCGTCCGGCGCGAGCACCGAGTCGGAGAACGAGACGGTTACCCTCTGGTATGGGGGCTTTCCCGGTTGTGGGTCTACCCTGTAATACGTCTCCCTCGTCTCGTCGTAGGTGGAAGCGTCGATGAAGCTCGGGGTAGTGAGACAGTCGTGCATCTCGTCGTATTCGAGCCTGTCGGGGCCCTGGTGCCGTCCCGACTTCTCGCGTGCGTTCCTTACGCTCTGGAGGTCGTGGACCGATCTGCCGAGCGGATCTATGCCAGTCCAAACAATGTCCTCCTCGCGTCCGCTAGGCATTCGTCTCTCCCCGCAGGCCAATCATCTTGATGTGCTTGTTGAGCATGTCGCTCAGCGAGACGAGCGACTCGTTCGTAAGAATCACCCTGGAAACTAGCGCTCCGGTCGCTCGCCCATCAGCCATGTCGTCAATGAGGCAAAAGTCAAGGATGGCCTTCCCATTGACGCTCTTGACAACCATGTAGTCAGAGAACGCTCCCGCCCTCTTCCCTGCGTCCGCAAAAATCTCCGGCTCGACCTTCTTCGCATCATCCATGATTCCCTCTCCTCTTCTTTCCCTTTTTCTTCCGCCCTTCCCTCGCCGCCAAGCATGGGGACGGGAGGGTTTTGTTATCTAGGAGACAACAAGCGAGTTTAAGATTGCGTCGAAACCATCATCAGAGTCTCCCCAGACTCCGGAAATGACCATCCAGTACTGATCGTCAGAGAAAACGAGAACCAGCTTGCCGTCGAAGGCAGCGCCGCTTCCTCCGTATGAGATTTCAGCGGAATACCTCGACGCTCCGTTTACTGTCGAGTGCTCCATTTCCCCGACGATGTAGTCTCCACTGTCTCTGAGTGCTTGGGCGGTCACGTCGGCTATGTCTTGCTGTGAGGTCGATGACGAGTAACTGCTTGGATCGTTAATCTGAATCATGCCATCATCGTTTGATAAGACAACTGAATCAGACTCTCTGTTCTCGCTCCACCCCTCCGGTATTGGGTACGCCATCCCCTCAAAGTTGCCTGTCTCGACGTCCTGTGACTGCTCCTGCTGCTGCCGCGTATCGTCCGTCGTATCCCGTGCCTGTGGCGCAGATGAGCACCCGACGAGTGCAAGCACTCCGCAGAGTGCGATGACTACGAGTTCCTTTCTCATTTTTACTCTCTTCCCGTCGAAAGCTACAAAAGGTCGGTCCAGTCGACTTTGAGCCCGCTCTTTGACAGTTTATTTTCAAAAATACTGCGCAAGTCTTCCGCTGATCCAAGGGTGCACAACTGCGAAAGCTCTCTTCCCAACGGAAGCAGGACAGCCCCAGAAAAGTTAACAGAGATTGCATCGGTGGATGGATTGCTCACCAAAGCGACTTTGTCTCCAACCGTAAAAGGAAAAATCGTTCTAGGGATAAACCTCCTAGTACTCATGATTCTATCGTCGAGCAGCCCGAGTGATGCACAGGTTCCGCGGTCGATAAGTGATACATGACCATTATTGAATCCACCGTGCCGCTCTTCTTCTAGGACCAGGACTGGCGGTAGAGGCATCTTCTGTCCTTGATGAAATGCGAAGGGAACAATCGCGTAACTGCATATTCTTGTGAACGCCTGTGCTTCAGACTTACCAATCTCTGATAGGGTTTTAAGCATCCTCTTTGAATAGGTTCCGGGCTCATTTATCTCACCGGCGAGGATTGAGGCCCATGTGGCACGAGCGTCCTGATCGTATGCTTCCTCCGCTTGCCTGCGGAATTCGTCCTTCCAATCCTCGGAAACGTCATCAATTTTCTCTGTATCTACATCCATGCCGGCCGCCAACTCAAGGACAGCATCAAAGTTTTCGAGCTTTGTATATCTTCGTATGGCGTCTGCGCGTAGGACATTAATCAGGCTCTCCGGAAGCCCAGTTTCCGTTCCCATTTCATGGATTGACGCAAGGTCCTCCATCATCTTTCGAGTGGTGTAGGACTCAGCTTTAGACTCACTCCATCTTGAAATTCCGGAGAACATCTTGCGTATTTCACTAAGAGTCTTTGGAACGGCTTTGGCGACTTTTCCTATCGTCTTCGTCAGCTCAAGTCCCATCAGAACCCCCAGTCAAACGGGATGCAGTACCAGACCACGCGACCTATGACGGTTACGGTCTCGGTCCCCTCGACGCCGTAGTCATACACGGTCGGTTTGTACGTCGGGTCCGTCGAGTCCGGCACGAGCTCGAAGCCGTTTGCTAGCGCCCTCACACGCTTCACGGTGGCGTCGAATCCGTTCACGCAAACGGCATAGGGATCGCCGTCGTACTCGATCGTCTCGCACGGGTCGACGAGCGCCATGCAGCCGTTTGGCAGGATACGGTTCATCGACTCGCCCTTCACGCGGAGCAGGAAGGCGTCGGGATAGCGCCTGTGCATCTCTGAGGGGATGGGGAAGGTGTCCTCCACCTTCACCATCTCGATGGGGGTTCCCGCGGCGATTGAGCCGTAGAGAGGGCAGTCGTAGAACTGATTGGACGTTTGGCTCTTGAGCCTCAGTTCGCGAAAATCATCATCAAGCCGCGCCGTCTCCCAGTCGATATTGAGCTCGCGATATATCTTGTCAGTTAGCTCGGTACGGGTGTTCGCAAGGCCTCGGTCAAGAGCGCTGTAAATAGATGTGACAGGAACTCCGATTACATCGGAAAACTTAGAGACGCTTCCGTAGCTCGATTTGATGAGACGTCTAACAGCTTCTTCAAGTGTCTCCATGGTGCCTCCTTCCGAAGCTTCGTACTTCCATTCTATCTAATCCCAAATTCTCGTGAATATCGTATTTACAAACTACGAAAGCTCGTATATATTGTCACCAACAACACGAGATTTCGTGATTGGAGGTGAAAATGGCGTATCAAAACATCAAAGCGGAGCTCAAGAGGTGCGGCGTTAGCTACACGAAGGTCTCCGAGCTGCTTGATATGTCTGTAAACAACGTCTCACTAAAGATGAACGAGCGAGTTCCACTGACGGTCAGTGAAGCCAAGAAGATTCGCGATGCGTTTTTCCCAGATGCGAACCTCGAATATCTCCTCGAATCTGACGGTGACCTTCCCACCGAGCGGGAGTCCCGACTCGCGAACCTCGATGCCATCGAGGGCATCCTCGACAAGGTCAACGCAAGCCCCGAGTTCTACGCGGTGCTCGCTGACATGAGGCGTGAGGCGCAGGCCAACTAGCACCACCAAAGACAGACCCCGACCGCCCGGCGGTCACGCACCACGCACCTTGACAGTTGGATACCCGACGATGCGGCGGCTCAGAAGGGAGCCGCCACATGAAGAGAATCACGAAGAGGGACGCCATCATCTTCCTCGTCTGCTACATGGGCGGCGGGCTGGTCGGCGCGCTCGTGGCGGCGGCCATCATAGGGCTCGTCTCATAGCCCGAGGCAGAAGTGGAGGGCCACTGTCACGACCCCTCCCGAGAGAGCGCCTCCCAGGAAGCTGAACAGCGCGACCTTGTAGTCATGGAGCCTCTGGGCCCTGACCTCGTCCGCGCGCCTCCGCTCCATCGCGTCCCTGTCGGCGAAGTAGCACCTGCCCTCCGGGGTGAGGTCGCCGTACCAGTAAACGGCGGGGGAGGGTCGGCTCGCCTCGAGCATGCCCTTCGCGACGAGAGACCTATACGTCTGGGACTGCTCCTCGTACCCGTCGAAATAGGTGCGTCGCTCCTCGCCGAGATCGTCTCGCCCGTCAAGGCGGGACAGCTCCTCGTACAGCCTCCGGTTTACGAAGTCCCTTACGGAGCCAGGGCCCGTGCGAACATCCACCAGCTCGCGGAGAGCCCTCTCCTCCTCGCTGCTCAGATCAACCATCAAGACCTCCAATCGCAGTCATCTCGCTCAATCCTACCCAGCCGCCGCACCGTCGGGCATTCGGCTCGTCACGAACCGAATTATGGATTTGTCGGTTTTCCGAGCAGATGAAAGGCCCGAGCGCGGTCGGTCCCGCGCAGACGGCTAGGAAACCGTCGGTGCGGGCTCCGTTGCGACGACCCGCACGAAAGAGCTTTACCAAGGGTGGCGACGGAGGCCTCGACCACGGATGTGGGCCGGGCGTCGGCCTTCCGCCGAGCTTTTCTCCACCCTCCTGCACCGTGGGCGACGCGTCCCGTTCGGGTCGTGCACTTAGCCGTGCGGCTCTCGTGCAGCGCCTACGCATGGCACTCCCACATCGTGCCCTTCGGTCGGCAGCCTCAGCGCGGCTCAGGCGCTGGCGGCGCTACCGCTTGGGGGTGGGCCGCCTAGTGAAAACAGCCTCCAAAGAAACCTCCTTCGTTCGGCCGTCCACTAGGTAGCGCGCGTCGGTGACGCGGCGCGCGCGTGGCCCGATTCTACACCACGCATGACACAAACAGGAGGTGAGCACGTGCGCGTCAAGTCGAACGTCTGGAAGCTGCGCACGCGGCGCGGCATGACCATCGACGAGCTTGCGGAGCGCTCCGGCGTCCCGCGCTCGACGGTCGACAAGTGGGGGCGCGAGGGCGTTCCCGAGTCGGTCGCCCACGCCGTCCGCATCGCCGAGGCGCTCGGCGTGGAGGTTCGCGACCTCATGAGGTAGCGGTCTTCGAGCGCCTTCGCCGCGGCCGCCAGACTCGCGCGCGGCGTGGTCCCCATAGACACCAGGCCCGCGCCCGAAACGGCGGTGCGAGGACGGCGTCCCACCCCCCGAACCACCAGCCATCAGCAACCCGGCCCCTCCTTTCTCCGGGGCCGCCGTGACGCTGGCGGTCGCGACGGGGGCGCTCGCGACGAACGCAAGACAAGGAAGAGGCCCCATGGGGCGGCGACTCCACGGGGCCACGGACCATCGGAGGTGGAATCGATGGCAAGGACAAGCATAGCAGACGCCGGCTGGCTCCCCATCAGCGGGGCCGGCAGGTACGCGATGCTCGCGCCCGAGGTCATCCGCGGGGCGATCGTGCGCGGCGAGCTTCCGGCCTACGTCAAGCCGGCGACGCGCGTCGAGGGCGGGAGGCCGCAGTACCGGGTCAGCAAGAAGGACATCGACGAGTGGATGCGCTCGCAGCCGAGCGCGAGGGAGGCGATGCGCGGTGTGGCTTGAGATTCTGGCGGGCGAGCACCCGGCGGCGGCCAGGCTCGGCGCGTGGCTCGACGCGCACCCGAACGCGGCCGGTCTCGCCCTGCTGGCCATGGTCGCCGCCTACGGCGTCCTCTGCGGGGTGGTGTAGGTGCAGACGCAGGAGCAGGCCGAGGCCGCCGCGTACTCGTGCGTGCTCGGCCAGGCCGAGCGGCACATGGAGGACGCGCCGGCCACCGGGGGAAAGTGCTGGCAGTGCGACCACTTCCACGAGGTCCAGGCTAGCGACGAGCTGACAGCCGGGATCCGCAGGCAGCTCGACTTCTGCGGCGCCTGCGTCGCGGACGGCTCGGTGGTCATCGTCGACAGGGGAGAGTGGCACTCGGCGGACGAGTGCTGGGAGGTGCACTAGATGGAGCTGACTGACATCCAGCGCCTCGCCGTTGCCGAGGCAATGGGCAAGGCGATAAAGGACATGACCAACCCGCGCGGAGGGGCGCACGGCGCGCCCACGCTGCGCACGGAGGCGGACGACGCCCTGCGCGCCGACTTCGAGGCAAGCGGGACCGACCGCCGCCGCATCGTCATCAACGGCCAGGAGGTCGGCACGCTCAGCGCCAGACTCTCCAAGCCGGAGAGCGGGACTCGCGTGGTGATGAGCGACACGGGGCTATTCGTGCGCTGGCTGCGCGAGTCGGATGGCGGCTACGACGCACTCTGGCGTCTCGTCACCGCGAGCAAGACCAATCAGGCGGTCTTGGACGCCGCCACAGCGGACGGCGAACTCCCCGACGGGTGCCGCGTGGAGGACTACGACAAGCCCGCCCAGTGGCTCGGGACGACGCTGCGCGTTTCCGTGCCAAAGGTGGGCGCGGCCCTCGGCGGAGAGCTGCCGTCCGCCGTTGCCGGGCTTCTCGGGGGTGGCAATGCCTAAGACCAAGCCCAAGGCACTCGGCACCTCGTGGGAGACCGCCGTCGTGCGCTACACGAGGGCGCAGCTCGGGGACGAGCGCATCGAGCGCCGAGCTCTGCACGGCTCCAAGGACATGGGCGACATCCACGGCCTCTTCGCGCACGGCTACGAGGGAATCATCGAGTGCAAGCGCGTCCGCGACATGGGCGCCAAGGCGCTCGAGGAGTACCAGCGGCAGACGCTCGACGAGCGCGAGAACGCCGACGCCGACTTCGCCCTGCTTGTGGTCAAGAACTTCAACCACTCGGTGGGCGAGGCCTTCTGCTGGGTGACGCTGCGCGACCTCGCGCGCATCGCCCTGCCGCTCATGGTCAACGGCGGATGGCTCGACGCCGCCGACGAGACGTGGGTCTGCATGCCCTACTCGACGGCGTGCGCGCTCATGCGGGGCGACCGGTGAGGGAGTCCTGGCAGGCCGCGCTCAGGAGGCAGGTCGAGGAGCGCCGCGAGTGGGCCGAGAGGCAGCCCCGCCCGTGGTGGGTCTACGCGGACGACCTCTTCCGAGACCTCTTCGCCGAGGGCGACGACCGCTACGTCATGGACCGCACGCTCTTCGCGATGCGCATGGCCGTCCCGAGGGAGCCGACCGACCGCGAGACCTGCTCCGTCTACCGGCTCGGCGGCATAGAGCGCATTGTGGCAGAGGAGGCCGACATGCCCGCCGTCATGCGGTGCGTCCGCATGAGCGGCTACCACGGGAGCTACCGAAAGTCGGGGGAGAAAAGGGAGTACAAGTACTAAGGAGGATGATATGGGAGTGTCAGTGCTCCTGCTCGGCGCGAGTGGGAGCGGGAAGTCGACGTCGCTTAGGAACTTCGAGCCCGACGAGATCGGCGTGTTCGACGTTGCGGGCAAGCCCCTGCCGTTCCGCAAGCGCCTCAAGGTCGTGAGCCGGCCAAGCTACGGCGTGATCATGAAGACGCTGGCGTCGAACTCCATGAGGGCATACTTCGTCGACGATGCCAACTACCTCATGGCGTTCCAGAACTTCGCGCTGGCGAACCAGAAGGGCTACGACAAGTTCACAACGATGGCCGTCAACTTCGAGCAGCTGCTCGAGGCTGCTAACCGGACCAGCGAGGACACCATCACCTACTTCGCCATGCACCCTGACTACGACGATATGGGCCGCATGAAGCCAAAGACCATCGGGAAGATGCTCGACAACCAGCTCTGCGTCGAGGGGATGTTCCCCATCGTTCTCGTGGCCGAGCGCATGGAGGACGGCTACAGGTTCGTCACCCAGACGGACGGGACCACGCCAGCGAAGTCACCGATGGGGATGTTTTCCGAGAACGTCATCGACAACGACCTCAAGGCCGTGGACGCGGCCATCAGGGACTACTGGGGGCTCAAGCCCCTCACCGACAACGACAGCAAGGAGGACAACTAATGCCGCACATCAACTGGGGGAGCGTCGAGGAGAAGCGCGTCGGCGGTGGCATCCAGACGCTCCCGTCCGGGGCATACAAGTGCGCGATCACCCGCGCCGAGTACGTGACCACCAAGAGGGGTGAGGACGCGCTCATGGTGGTGTGGGACGTCGCGGACGGCGAGCACAAGGGGCACTTCTCCGACAAGTTCTTCGACGGCAAGGACTTCCGGCACAACGACTACCTCATGCTCGAGGGCAAGGGGCTCGGCATCGCCAAGCACAAGCTCCACGTGCTGGCCGACGCCAACCCCGGCTTCACCCCGTCCGCGTACATCGAGCAGGACCAGACGGCGCCATTCGTCGGCAAGACGGCCTACCTCCTGCTCCAGGAGCGCAAGTACACCTACAACGGGCGCGATCAGAGCGAGACGCGCGTGGTCGACTGGCTCAGCCCCGAGGAGTTCCGCACCGGCGACTTCAAGGTGCCCGACACCATCGACGAGCGCGACGCGTCTGCGTCCCCCGCGCCCGTCTCCGCGCCCCCGGCGCCCGTCATCGACATCGCGGACGAGGATTTGCCCTTCTAGCGCGCGACCCAGACAACCGATCAACCGACGGGGCGCCTGCGGGCGCCCCTCCCATGCCGCGAGGAGGTGAGACGTGGCGGGGTTCTACAAGTTCAGGGCAGAGGACGTCGAGAACCTCGCGGTCCTTCTCGACAACCTCCCCAAGGCCACGTTCCCGAAGCGGATGCGCATGGTGCTGCACTGCCTCGCCTCGACGCACGAGTACGCGGAGTGGGCGCCGTGTCCGTTCTTCACCCTCGGGGTGAGGACGCTCGCCGAGAGGGTCGGCGAGACGCCGGCGAGCGTCCAGAGGTTCTTCTCCCAGATGGAGCGCGACGGATGGATCGTGAGGCTCGGGAAGAGGCGCAACAAGGGTGGCGAGTGGACGCTCAGGACGTTCTTCTGGATGGCCGAGGGTGTATCGCCACACAAGGAAGAACCGATACAGGGGGTGTATCGGCCAAACGATACACCCCAACCTGAAAGCCCAGCAAAAACCGATACAGGGGTGTATTGGTCGGCATCGAAAAAGCCCAGCTCAGAGAGTTGGCCCCGATACACATCAGAAGTCCCAGAAGGGACTTCAGAAGAGGGGTCGCCCGCGCCTGGCGGCGCGGCGCCCCAGACGGCAGAGAGCGCCCTCGCCGAGATATTCAGGATGAGGGACGACGGATGGGAGCCGGAATGGCTGAAGTGACCGAATGGGAGAGGTTCGCCGCAACGCTCGGCGACCCCGTGCAGGACGAGCTCGACTTCGCGGACCCGCCGACCGTCCTCGGGACCGGCGTCGCGTCGCTCGACTCCGTGCTCGTGGGAGGGCTCACGCCCGGGTGCCACGTCCTCATGGCGCCGCCGGGCGGCGGCAAGTCCGCGCTCGCGCTCTTCGTGGCGATGTGTGTCGCCGCGCAGGGAGGGCGCGTGCTCTTCGCCTCGACGGAGATGACGCGCCAGCAGTGCCTCGCGCGCCTCTCGTCGGCCGTGGCGCACACGACGCCTGGAATAACCGACTTCTACTGGTCTGCCTGGGAGCAGATGGGCAGGGAGGCGAGGCGCGAGCTCTCGCGCTACGACATCCCCGACCCGCTCGACCGCGCCGACTTCCTCGGGCGCTTCCCGGCGGTGGCCGCCATGCGCGAGCTGAGGCGCAGGTGCCCCGGGCTCGCCATATCCGACGACGGCCACGTCACGTCCGTCGACGCCCTGCGAGAGACGTGCGCGGACGGCGCGAGGGCCGGGCTCGGCCTCGTAGTCGTGGACTACCTCCAGCGCCTCCGCCCGCCCGACGGGTGCGAACGCGACGACCAGTACCGTCAGGTGACCGAGACGAGCCGCGCCCTCATGCGCATGGCCCGCGAGCTGTCGCTGCCGGTCATCGTCGTGTCCTCGATGAACCGCGAGTCGATGAGGGCGAAGAAGGCGGACATGACGGGGGGCCGAGGGTCGGGAGACATCGAGTACGACGCCGTGACCATCTGGCAGCTGACCGACGGGGAGCGGCATGACGGCGCGGGGAAGAGGCTCGACCTGCACGTGACGAAGAACAGGCGCGGGCCGACGACCACGGGAGGCGAGCCGCTTCACCTCCTCTACGACCCGCATCACAACGTCTTCTCGGAGGTGGATGGGTGATTAAGAGCAAGAGCGTCGACGAGGACAGACGCGGCATCTACTGCCCGATGCGGGGGACCGACGGACGCTGCATCGGGCAGGCGTGCGCGTGGTGGGTGGACGAGGACGAGCGGCGCGGGCACTGCGCCGTGCTCGGCGTGAGGAGGGTTGAGACCGATGGACGAGAGAAGTGACGCCTGCTGCGTCAGCGCCAAGGACCCGTCGTTTCTGGTGTTCGACAGGGACGGCTTTCGTAGCGCGTGCCCGGTGGTGACCATCACCACCGCCGAGTACCGCGAGCTGTGCGGCAAGGCGGCGCTGTGGGACTCCTACAGCGCCGACGTGGAGCGCTGGGCGACGGGCGGCGACGAGTGATGGGCGCGAGGTACTGGTGCCGCCCGCCGATGCGCGGGACGCGCGAGCAGCAGGACAAGTGGTGCGCCGAGATGCGCTCGAGGGGCTACAGCGTCTGGGCCATCGCGCAGAGGCTCGGAGTGAGCGAGAACCGCGTGCTGCGGGCCGTGGAGCGCGTGAGGGCGGGCCGCTATGACGGATGAGGGCCGTCTCTGGGGATTTCAAGGTACGTGCGTGGGCACTCGGTCCACGTAAGCAATTATCGCTCGCCGTAGGGGAAGCACGACGGCGAGATGGACAAGCACAAGGAGGACACGTGGAAGGCAAGCACATCGACCTAGGCGGAGGGTATCGCCTGGCGCGGTTCGACGCTCGGAACTGGAAGCTCCAGCAGTGGAGGGAGCCGAGCGCGAGCCGCGAGGCGTCCGACCGCTCGCCGCGGTGGTTCGACACGGGGAACTTCTTCCAGAATCTCGGACCGGCGCTCGCATGCGTATTCGAGCGGCGGATGCGCGAGGAGGGCGAACAGGACGAGTCTCTGCGCGACGCGATGGAGCGCGCAGAGGCCATCCGCGACGAGCTGGCGGCGGTCGCATGAGCGACGAGGTGCCGCCCCGCGTCCTGCCGCACCCGGTGCGCTGCGAGGACTGCGAGAGCTCAATCAGGGCGCTCCGAGCCTGCCGCTTCGACCGGCTGCACGTGTGGCCGGAGGTCAAGCCCCAGGGGTGCCTCTACTACCGCGAGAGAAGGGACGACAAGTGACCGGACTGGACAGGCTGCGCGGCTACGCGCGGCGCATGGACGAGCTGCACGTGTGGCCGGGCGGCGCCAGGCTGCGCGAGATCGCGGACCAGATAGAGCGGGAGCACGCTGTCGCTGACAAGAAGGAGCACGACGCGGCGACATGGGTGCGCGCCCACGGCGGGCTGGACAACGTCAAGGCCGAGTGGGGCAGCCGGGTGCCCTACGACAAGCACGAGCAGAGGCGCCAGCGCCTGCTCGGCCACATCGCCGAGTGCGAGACGGCGCTCGGGCGCAGGAACCAGCGCATCAAGGAGCTGGGCCGCCGCGTCGGCGACCTCACGCGCGAGAACGCCGAGCTGCGCAAGCGCACGATGCCCGAGGGCTGCGAGTGGCCGCGCTACGAGGACGAGGCACCCGTGAGAATCGGCCACGACGGCGTGAGGGTGGTCGAGCTCTTCGAGGACGAGTACAGGCTGTGGGGCGAAGGAGAGCCGGTCTCCGAGGAGCCTATCGCGACTGGGCTGTACGGCCAGCGCGTCAGGCGCCCCGCCGTCCTCGCAGCCGACGGCGAGCCGCTGGAGGTCGGGCAGACGGTGTGGAGCATCAACGATGGCAGGGAATACAAGGTCGTCATCGTAGACCAGCCTGTCCAATTCGACACGACCTCAATCAAGGTCGATGACGGCAGAGCTGCCGATGGCGTATGGGTGCGTCCCGACAACCTCACCCACCGCGCACCCGTCCTAGCGGCGGATGGAAGGCCACTGCGCGAGGGGGAGCACGTCTGGCACATCGAGACCGGCACTGAGCTTGTGGTCAAGGAGCTTCCAAAGCCCGGAGCGTACCAGGCGGTCGTTGTGTTCGCTCCGCCCGCAAGCCATCTCACGTCCTTTGACCCCGACCAGCTCACCCACGAGCGCCCTGACAGCTGGGAGCGGCTGGAGAAGGACGTGACGCTCTCCGTCGAGAGATACCGAGAGCTCTACGAGATCAAGAAGAGCGACGGAATGACGTGGCCTCAGCTCGTCCGCAAGGACCTCGTGCGCCGCGCCAAGGCGCTGGCGAAGAGGGGGCGGTGATGGCTGATGGCAGAGAGAAGGGGCTCCATCATCACCTGCGACCGCTGCGGCGCCCAGGCCCTCGGCGAGATCGTGACCGAGAGCGGAGTTGGCGTGCCGAGGTACCCGGAGGGGTGGAGGACTGGCGAGAGCGTAATAGGCAGGGGCTACAGGGACCTCTGCCCGACGTGCTCGAGGGAGTTTTTGGAGCTGACAGACAGGTGGTGGAGAGATGAGCGAGACGCTTAGGCCGTGCCCATTCTGCGGGGGCGAGGCTAAGTTCGAGACGTACGGCGGCACCGCCTGCGCCGTCGTGTGCCAGTCATGCCACTGCGGCACGCCGACCATGAGCCTCGTTGACGGTATGGCGGCAGTCAACCGCTGGAACCTCCGCGCGGAGCGGACGTGCCGCCCCGTGGTCGCCAGCGACGGCTGCGGGGCGTGGGGGGTCTACTGCCCCGAGTGCGGGCACACGCTGAGCGGCCCTCACGCAAGCCGGGAGCGGGCGAAGAGGTATGCGGCGAGGCGCGACATCATGCCGCGATACTGCCCCGACTGCGGCGCGAGGGTGGTGGGCAACGATGACCGCTGAGGAGGCCCGAGGCCGCGTGGGCGAGATACGCGCCGAGCTGCGGCGGACGATGAGGCTGCTGTGCAGGCGAGACGTGGACTGGGACGCCGCGGCGGGGTGGCTCTACCGCGCCGAGCGCGACTGCCGCAGGCTCGCGACGGACTGCGTGAGACAGGGAGTGGAGGAGGACGAGAGTGGCTACTGACGACGAGAGGCGGCGCGTGGCGGAGAGGCTGCGGTCGCTCAGGGACATAGGCGGCGGCGTCACCAACATCAACCACGGCTACCTGTGGTCGCTGCTGTGGGCCGCCTCCGGCGAGGAGCTGTCCGGGAGCGATAGGGGAGACTGGTTCGAGCGATTCTGCGCGCGGCTGGCCGACCTCATCGACCCGGATACGACTAGCGATAGGACTAAAACCGCCGAAGATACGACTAAGTGCGACCGCGAGGCGCTGCTGGTGCTGGCGGACGAGATGGACGAGGAGAGGTTCGATGCGGGCACGGCGGCCAGCGATGGCAAGGTGAGGGCTGACCGACTGAGCCATTACGCCCGCCGAATCCGCGAAGCGCTGGGGGTGGACGATGGCTGAGTGCAGGTTCTTTCCCGAGTGCGCGAGGTGCAACGAGGTTGGGGACTCGTGGTTCCCGTGCGAGGGCGGAGCAGACGGGACGCGATGTGAGGACTACGCGCCCATGCCGGACGTAGATGCGCTGCTGGCGCTGGCGGATGAAATCGAGTATGGAGCCTCTTCAGACGATGGTGAGTACCACGACCTGCCGGCAACTATGGTCGCGGCGGTAGCGAGGAAACAAATGGAGTACGCCCGCCGCATCCGCGAGGCGTGCGGCATGGTCGATGCTGGTTGAGGGTTCCGCGACATGCCGTCCCACGTGCTACGATGCTCGAGAGCCTAAAGCGGAGGTGGAGGGTTTGGACACGCCGTCATACACGGACTACGCCAGCGCCGAGGACTTCTTCGAGGCCGTCCGCCACGCCTCCCGCGAGGCGGAGCGCACGCGCCTCACTCTGCTCCGGATGGAGGCCCGCGAGGGCGTCCGCGCCCAGGGCTACGAGCCGCGCGTGACGGTCGGCGGCGAGCGCGACCACATGGCCGCGACCGACTCGCGCATCGACTACGAGGCGCGCATGTCCGAGCGCATCGAGCAGGACTACCGGCTCCTCGACATGGCGTGCCAGGTGCTCTACGGCCGCGAGTCCGGCAAGGGCGGCGTGGACGCGCTCATGGGCTCGGCGGTGGCTGACTGCATCAGCTTTAGGTACGTGGACGCGCGCCCGTGGTCGGAGGTGGCGGCGCTCATGGGCTACAGCAAGTCGCAGTGTCGGAGGTTCTGCCGGCAGGGCATGGACGCGGTGGACTTCTTCGGGTGGGCCAACGTCCTCGGCGGCAAGGGATTGGCGGAAGGATAGACAACGGCGCCCCGTCGGCCACGTGCCGGCGGGGCTTTTTTTATGCCCCGATACCATCAAAAACATGGAACGTTTTGAGCACTCATGAGCACCCGTGACGTGCTTACGGCGTGATATACCTATGGTGCGCAAAAGCGCGAGACAGTCGGGGCCGTCCTTCGGGGCGGCCCTTCGCATGAACGGGGGCGCCAATGAGCCGCCAGGAGCTTGCCCGCATCGCCCTTCGCTACGACACCTCCATGAGCCGCGCCATGCTGCGGGCGCTGGGGCTCGAGCCCAGTGAGCCAGCGCCGTCCGTGGACGCCATCGTGAGCGTGGACCGCTACGAGGGCATCGACTGGTGCTTCCGCAACTTCGGCTCGCCGATGGACATGAGGTGAGCGCTAATCCTCGCTACGCTAACGGCGCCAGGCGCAGGGGCATCAGGGATAGGTGGAGGGCCATCGGGGCGCCGTGCGCGCTGTGCGGCCGCCCCATCGACTACTCGCTGCCGGCCGGACACCCGATGAGCTTCGAGGTGGACGAGATCGTGCCGGTGTCCAAGGGCGGCGACCCGCTGGACTTCGCCAACACGCAGCCTGCTCACCGCATTTGCAACCAGCGCAAGGGCGCGGGGCGCGTCAGAAAGTCGGTCGCAAGGCCAAGCGGGCTTCCGACGAGCCGCGAGTGGTGAGGTGAGGGGGACACCCCCCTCCCCGGACCCGTCAGGCGCGCCCGGGGGCAAAGCGCCGCACCAGAGATGTGTCATTTCCACAGTGGCATTTGAGCCACGTTACAGCGTTTCCACAGCTAGGAGGCTCGCATGACGCTTCTGGAGGCCGTCCGCACCGGTGACAGGCGCACGTCGCTCGTGGCCCTGCGCGATGCGGTGGCCGAGACCATCGACGCGAAGGACTCGGCGCGCGACATCGCCGCCCTCTCCAAGCGCCTCATGGAGGTCATGGCCGAGATAGACGCGCTGCCCGACCCCGAGGCGGAGGCGAGCCCGCTCGACGCGGCGCGCAAGAAGCGCGGGTCGTGAGGCGCGGGCGCCAGACGCCGACCTTCGAGCGCGTGGGCATCTGCGACCACAGCGACGGCCCGGATGCGGTGGCGCTCTTCGAGGGCTACGGCGTGCGCTTCATCCCGGCGCAGGAGTACGAGATGGAGCTCTACCTCGCCAAGAACGAGCTGGGCGAGTGCGAGGCCATCACGATAGGGCTCTCGCGCCCGCGCCAGAACGGCAAGAGCTTCGCGGCGCGCTACTACGCCCTCTGGTGCGCCTTCGTGGAGGGCAGGAGCGTGCTCTACAGCGCGCACAACGGCTCCACCACGCGCAAGATGTTCAAGTTCATGTGCGACTTCATCGAGGGTCACGAGGACTTCCGCCGGAAGCTGAAGCCCGGCGGGCAGGGCGTCTACAAGGCGCAGGGAAGCGAGGGCATCTACCTCGCCGACGGAACCGTAATCGAGTTCTCCACCCGCACCAACAGCGGCGCTCGCGGCGGGACGTACGACGTCATCATCGTGGACGAGGCGCAGGAGCTGACCGACGAGCAGCGCGACGCCATGATGCCGACCACCATCGCGTCTGACTCCGGCGACCCGCAGATGATCTACATCGGCACCCCGCCGAACACGAAGTGCCCCGGAACCGTCTTTCGCGACCTCCACGACCGCGCCCACGCCGACGGTCTGGGCGACGCGTGGTGGCTGGAGTGGGCCTCAACCGAGGTCGGCGACCCGCAGGACGTGGACCGCTGGTACGAGTGCAACCCCATGATGGGATACCGCATCAAGGAGCGGTCCATGAAGAACGCGGCCGACACGACCGCGCCAGACAGCTTCGCCCGCGAGTACCTCGGATGGTGGGACGCATCCACCGCCGCCGTGCAGCACCTCCTGACGGGGGAGGAATGGTCCGCCTGCAAGACCGACGTCCCGCCCGCCGACGGACTCATGGGCGTGGGCGTGAAGTTCGCGCCTGACGGCTCGCGCGTCGCGCTGGCCGTGTGCCTGAAGCCGGACGAGAGCGTCCCCTATGTCGAGGTGGTCAGGGCGTGCTCCACGTCTCGCGGCACCCGCTGGGTGGCCGAGTGGCTGGACGCGCGCAGAGACAAGGTCGCGTCCGTCTCCATCGACGGCAAGCGCGGAGAGAGCACCGTGCAGGCGCTCGCAGACGCGCGCTTCCCGAAGAAGGCCGTCCAAGTGCCGGGCAGCGCCGACGTGGCCAAGGCCTGCTCGATGCTGGTCGAGGCCGTGCAGTCCGGAGTAATCGAGCACTACGGCCAGCCGGACCTCGACGCCGCCGCGACCACGTGCGCCAAGCGTCGCATCGGCGCCGACGGCTTCGGCTTCGAGGACACAGAGACCGGCGACGCCACGCTAATCGAGGCCTGCGCGCTGGCGTACCGCGAGGCCATGACGACCAAGAGAAGGCCCGGGAGAAAGCTGAGGGTCGGATGAACATCGAAGGCATCACGTCTGCGTCCGGCCTCTCAGGGGAGGACAGGGGCGCGCTCGACGAGCTTGTGCAGGTGCACAGTGCCGTCAGCTCGCGAAACTCCATGCTCGACGCCTACTACGCGAGCGAGCATAGGACGCCGTCCATAGGCATAGACAACATCCCTGACAGCGTTGACCCCGGCGTGCGCTGCGACTGGGCGCGCAAGGCCGTCACGTCCGTCTCCGAGCGCGTGCGCATGGACGGCTTCGTGTTCGAGGGAGACTACGATGACACGTCGCTCGACTCCATCGACGCGTCCAACCACATATCTGAGGCGTTCAACCGCCACGTGGCGTCGGAGCTGACGCACGGGTGCGCGTTCGCGACCGTCCAAAGGCAGGGCGGCTCCGTCGCCGTGCGCATGCACTCCGCCGAGACGAGCGCTGCCACCTGGGACACGGCGGCAGGCAGAATCGGGTCCGGCCTCGTGGTAGCCGACACGAGGAAGTACGACTGGGCGATGAGCCCGGTTCCCTCGCAGGTCAACATGCACCTGCCAGGCCGCGTGGTCGTGCTCCGCCGCACTGGGGCCTCGTCGTGGGTCGCCGAGACGCTTCCCACGCCGCTCGACCGGCCGATGATGGAGGCGTTCTGCTACCGAGCCACCGGCACGAAGCCGTTCGGCGAGACGCGCATCACCAAGACGGTGCGCTACCTCGTGGACGAGGTTGAGCGGACGTTGCGCTACATGGCCGTGTCCTCCGCCATCTACGCGGTGCCGATGATCGCGGCGCTCGGCCTCACCGACGAGCAGTTCGACGCGATGGCGCAGAGCAAGTGGCTCCTGCGCGTCGGCTCGTGGTTCCTCTCCACGCGAGACGAGGACGGCAACCACCCGGACCTCGAGCAGTTCGCCGGAGCCTCTCCGCAGCCCTACATCGACGCCATCATGGCGTACGGAAAGCTCTTCTCGGGAGCTACCGGCGTGCCGCTCAACAGCCTCGGCATCGTGCAGGACAACCCGTCGAGCGCCGAGGCCATCGACTCCCAGCGCGAGGACATCTGCACCGCCGCCGAGGACTGCATCGAGTCGAACCGCGTCTCAATGCGCAACGTCGCGCTCATGGCCATGGCGGTGGCAGAGAACACCACGATTGACGGCCTCACCGACGAGCAGCGCTCGGTCATGCCGCACTTCCGCAACCCGCGCACGCCGAGTCTCGCCTCCACCGCCGACGCCATGGTCAAGGTCGCGAGCGTGCTCGAAGGCTTCTCGCAGACGCGCGAGTTCCTGACCGGCATGGGATTCGAGGCGGCTGAGGTCGAGAGCATCAGAAGCCAGCTCAGGCGGGCGCAAGCGCGGTCAACCGCCCTCGCCACGGCGCAGGCTGCACTCGCGCAGAGGCAGGACGGGAATCAGGTGAGCGATGGCGGTATCTCAGGCACGGCTTAACCGGTACCGGGCGGACGTGGACGCATACGGCGACGCAGCCGCGACGTACGTCGAGGAGTACCTTTCCGCGCTCATCGCCGACAACCCGGGCGCTCCTATCTCCGAGATCAGGGACGAGGCCATCGCCGCGATCGATGACTCGCTCAACGCGTTCGGAGACCAGGCGTCGACGCTTGCGCTCGACCTCCTAGAGGAGATGGCCGACAGCTACGGCGTCGCCGTCGAGACGGACATCGAGGACGTCATCCCTTCCGAGATGGTCGACGGAGGGGTGCGCTACGCCGCGCGCAGGCTAGTCGAGGGCGATTCCCCAACGTTCACCCGAGACGTCGCGGACCTGTCGCGCTACTACATCCACCGCAGCGCGTTCGAGAACATGGAGCGAAACTGCGCGCGGAACGACCTCAGGTACGCCCGCATCCCGAGCGGCCGCGAGACGTGCGGCTTCTGCTTCATGCTCAGCTCGCGCGGCTTCGTCTACCGCAGCGAGAAGACGGCAGGGAGCACGCACGCGTACCACGACCACTGCGATTGCGTGATCGTTCCGGGCTTCAAGGACCTCCCTGCATCGGAGCAGGTGGAGGGCTACGATCCTGACGCAATGCTGGAGAGGTGGCACGAGTGCCAGGACACCGTCGGTACTGACGCGGAGCTTCGCGAGCGCTGGAAGTCCATGACGGACAAGCAGCGCGCCCGCTACAAGGGTAGGAGCGACGGAGAGCGGTACCGAAGGTTCGCCAACGCGCAGGCCATCCGCGAGGCTGAGACGCGAGACTTCCGGTGGCTGAACACCGGGGAGCCGCCGAGAATAGACACGTCGAGCTACTCAAGGAAAAAGCTCAAGAGGCTGAAGCGCGAGCATTCTCACGAATGGGATGGGTACGTCGCTCTTTCCGAGAACGGCGTCAAGCAGAAGCTGGACGCAGAGGACCGCTCCGCCTCCGCGAACATCGACTTTGAATGGATAGCCGATTCCGGGCGTCAATACTGGGAGCTTAAGACGCCGGAGCGAGACGAATGGGCCCTCGTGAAGTTGCTCGAGGAGGGCTACTCGAAGTGGGAGAGGCTCTCGGCAAATGACGCGAGATTGCCGGAAGAGTTCGACTTGTCAAATCTTGGCAACCCGAGAATGGTGATTGATAACCGGTTCAGCGACATGAGCGATTCGGATGCGGAGCGCATTGTATACGAGCAGATGACCTATCTGACATCAAATGGATCCTTTGACTTTAGCGAAGCCGTCCTAATAACGAAAGACGGAAAGCTCAAGCGTCTGATAAACGAGAAAAGCGGCTCCTAAAGCTCTCTCGAGCGCCCCGGGCCACCCGGGGGGGAACCGCTACTAGAAGTATACCCCATCGGGGCGTGGCGGAACGGCAGACGCGCGTGCCTCAGGAGCACGTGGAGGAATCCGTGCGGGTTCGAGTCCCGCCGCCCCGACCAGAGGAGGCCGCATGGCGGAGAAGATGGTAAGCAATCACGACCCAAACAAGGTCATTCGACCAATTGTCCGCAGGACGGTCGACGCGAGGCGCGACTTCTGCGACCACATCCGGCTGGTGTGCGCGACCGTCGCGGCTAACGCTGAGAACTATCTACCTGACTCGATTTACTCGGCATCGCCGGGCGAGATGGTCATCCGCATCCCGCTCGACGGGCTTCCGTCGGTCGAGGTCAGCACTGAGACGTTCCTGGAACGCGAGTAGCGCCCACCCATCAACGAGAAATCAGCCCCGCACGGGGCTTTTTTCATACCTGGCCGCAGCGATGCGGCCTTTTTCATGCCGCGGCCCCGCACGGGGTCAAGACGAGCGCCGCACGGCGCTGAAAGGGGGCCACATGGCCGAAGCACAGGGCACGGAGCCCACACCCGCCGAGCCGACCGGCACGGAGCCGCACGGCACCGAACCGATGGAGCAGACGGTCAGCAAAGCGGAGTACGACAAGCTGCTCGCGGAGTCCCGCAAGTGGGAGGCGCGCGCCAAGGAGAACAAGGACGCCGCCAAGCGCCTCGCCGAGCTGGAGGGCGCGTCCAAGACCGACGCAGAGAAGATGGCCGACGCCATCAAGCGCGCCGAGGAGGCCGAGGCGAAGGTGGCCGACTACGAGCGCGAGGCCGAGCGCGCCGGCATCGTGGCCGAGGTCGCCGCGGCAAAGGGCGTGGACGCCGACTGGCTGTCGCGCATGTCCGGCGACACGCGCGAGGACATCGAGGCCAACGCCGACTTCCTCGCGTCAAAGCTCAGCGGCCAGCCCATCTACCCGAGCGTGCCCGACAGGGGCCAGGCGAAGACGCCCCCGATGACGAAGGAACAGATCGAGTCAATCAAGGACCCGCGCGAGCGCGTACGGATGCGCGCCCGCCACATCGACCTATACAAGTAAAGGAGGCAGCACATGGCTGCTCTTGACAACACCATCCTCGCCGAGAACATCGCCAAGGCGCAGGACATCGAGATGATCACCCGCTTCAACGGGGAGATGGACCGCCTCACCGAGGTCCTTGGCCTCTTCCCGCCCGAGATCGTCGCAGCGGGTACTGCGATGTTCCAGTACTCCGTGACCGGCAACCTCAACGCGACCACCGTCGCCGAGGGAGACGAGGTGCCGCTGTCCGAGTACAACGTGACCGCCAGCCAGCTCGACCCCATCACCATCAAGCCGTACCGCAAGCTCACCACCGCCCAGGCCATCCTCAAGGGCGGCTACGAGAACGCCATCGCCAAGACCGACCGAAAGATGATCGGTCAGGTGCGCAACGGCATCCTCACCGACTTCTTCACCTTCCTCGGCAACGGCACCGGCACGGCGACCGGCGCGGGCCTTCAGGCCACGCTGGCGCAGGCCACCGCGAAGATTCAGGACGAGACCGAGAAGAACGACGACTTCTCCGGCTCCATCGTCTACTTCGTGAACCCCTACGACATCGCCGACTACCTCGCCAACGCGCAGGTGACCACCCAGACCGTGTTCGGCATGACCTACATCCAGTCCTTCCTCGGGGTGGAGAACGTCATGGTCACGAACAAGGTCACCGCAGGCACCATGTTCGCCACTCCGGTCGAGAACATCCACATCTACGGCATCGACTTCTCGACGCTCGGCGACGCAGGGCTCGCGTACACCACCATGGACGGCTCGCTCATCGGTGTGCACCACGAGGGCGCCTACAACCGCACGTCCTCCGAGACCTACGTGCTCTCCGGCGCGCTGTTCCTGCCCGAGTACAAGAACTACATCGTCAAGGGCACGATTACGGACCCTACGGAGTAGGGGGCGGTGAAGCGGGCGCGGCGGCACTCTCCGCGCCCTCCGCACCCCTGCCCGACGCCGGCAGCACCGTCGCGGAGATTCGCGCGTTCGCGGACGCGCGCGGCATAGACCTGCCGGCGCGGGCGAGGAAGTCGGAACTTCTGGAAATCATCAAGGAGGCATAATGGCAATCCTTCGATTCAAGAACGTCGAGGACGCGCCCGCCGACGGTCAGGCCGTGCAGCTCGTCCACATCGACGGGCTCCCGTCCGGAGGCTCGACTCCCGGCGACAACTCAATCACCACGGCCATGCTCCAGGCAAACGCCGTGACGAATGCGAAGATCGCGGACGGGACCATCCAGGCCGCGAAGCTCGCATCCGGCGTAATCCCGACGCCGCCCGGCAACGCTTCCACGGCCACGGCGGGCGTCGTGAAGATGGCTTCCGCCGTGGTTGACGTGAGCGCCGCCGACGCGACCACCGCCGCGTCCGGCACCACCGTCGACCCGACCGAGTTCGCCGCCGTCGTGACGCTGGTCAACGAGTGCAAGACGAAGCTGAACGCCCTGCTCGCTGCCGAGCGCACGGCGGGGCAGCTCTCGAACTAGGGCGGATGGCATGGAGCCATTCGCCACCGTCGAGCAGTACGAGGCGCGGTACGGCGAGGTGGAGGACCAGCAGCAGGTGGAGACCCTGCTGGGTGACGCGTCGGCGTTCATCGCCAAGCAGCCCGGCTTCAGCCTGCTCGGCCTGGACGACGACGGCTACGACCTTCAGCAGGCGAACCTCGTGCGCGTCACGTGCGCCGTGGTGCACCGCTCGCTGATGTCCGGCGACCTGTCAGGGTTCTCCCAGGTCAGCGAGAGCGCAGTCGGAATCTCTGCGAGCGCGACGGTCTACAACCCCGGCGAGGACTTCTACCTGACCCGGGCCGACCGCGTGTCGCTCGGCCTCTCCGGGGGCCGAGTGGGCATGACCGACCCGTACGGGGAGGCGTGACATGCCGCGCATACCTCCGCTCGGCCTGCTCAGCGGCCGGACCGTCACCGTGCTGACGCCAAAGACCACCTACGACGAGCACAACGAGCCCGTGACCGAGTGGGAGCCGACCACGGTGGACAACGTCCTCGTGGCCCCGGGCTCAACGTCCGACGTCACGGACGCGTCGCGCCCGTCAGGTACGCGCGTCGACGTCACGTTCGGCTTCCCAAAGACCTTCTCCGCGCGCCTGAGAGGGTGTCGCGTCGAGGTGGGGGAGCGCACGTACTCGATTGTCGGAGACCCGGTGCCGAACATGGCCGAGAACTGCCCCACCGAGTGGTGGTACACGGCAGAGGGGGTGGCGGTCGATGGCTAGCGCGAGGTTCGTCCCCGACTTCGGGGGATACCAAGACGTCCTTGACTCGGACGGCGTGCAGGGAGTCCTCGACGACTACGCGGAGCGCATCCAGGCGCGCGCCACGTCCGCCCTATCGCCGGACTGGGGGGAGCCGCCTGAAGATGAGCACTTCACCGTGGGGGACTTCGGGACCAAGACCGGGTCGACCGGTCGATACGTCCGCTCGGTCACCGAGCACGCGCGGCGTGCCGAGGCCAGGGACAAGGTGCTCACCAAGGCGCTCCGCTCGGCATGAGAGGGGTTGATCGCGTGGACGCAGCCATGGTCGTGTCCGACTACCTCAACTCGCGCGACCTCGGGGCCGAGTCCTACCTCGCCGTCCCCGCCGTGCGCCCCGCGACGTTCCTCGTCGTGGAGCAGACCGGCGGCTCGAGCGACGAGGGCCTCGGGTGGGACGTATACGCCGACGTCGACTGCTGGGCGCCCACGAGGGCCGAGGCGGCGAGGCTCGCCGACGCTGCCTGCGACGCCCTGCTCGAAATGCCGGCGCACGTGACGAACGTCTTCGGCGTCGAGGTCACGAGCCTCTACGGCAACCCGGACCTCGAGTCATCGCCCCCGCACCCGCGCTACACGGTCGGAATCAACATCACAGCAGTCTGACGGGCCCCTCGGGGCCCTTCTTCGTAAGGAGGCAAAATGCCCGTCACCAACAACTCGACGGCCAACACCGGCTACGCAAAGTTCAAGCCAGGCGCGTACTTCTTCGTCGCGCCGTACGGCACCACCCTGCCCACCGACAACTCCACGGTGCTCGACGAAGCCTTCAAGAACATGGGCTTCATGGGCGACCAGGGCTTCGTGTTCTCGAACTCCAGCTCCACCAACACGGGCCGCGACGCGAACGGCGACGCCATCGCGACGAGCGCCGGCGAGGTCGAGAAGACCCTCCAGTGCGTCTTCCGCGAGCTCAAGGCCGACGGCCTCAAGGTCGTCTACGGCCAGGGCAACGTCACCGACGCCGACGGCGTGCTCACCGTCCACGACAAGGGCCCCAACTCCGAGGTCTACTCCGGCGTCATCGAGGCCCTGCTCGCCGACGGCCGCAAGGACCGCAAGGTCATCCCGCAGATGGTCCCCAACCAGCTCGGCTCCGAGACCATGGCCTACACCGAGCTCGTCGGCAAGGACATGACCTTCGCCGTGCTGCTCGACGGCACCCTCGGCGACTACTACGTCGACTACATCGACTCCACCGAGACCGAGGCCGCGTGATGGCCGGCGACAAGGGAAGGGCTCGCACCGTCGAGGTCGACGGCGTCGAGGTGACCGTGTCCATCGACCCGACGGACGACTACGAGCTCGCGACGTGCTCGATGGTTATCCACGACCCGGACGCGAGCGAGCATGACCGCAGCCGCGCGGTTGCGCGCAGGAACGTGCTCGTCCTCGGCGACGGCTACCAGGCCGCGCTCGACGCCCTGCGCGAGGCGCACGGCGGCGAGCTGCGCGTCGCGACCGTCAACCAGTTCGTCTCCAAGGTCATCAGGGCGGTGGCGGAGGCAAAAAACTAGTCGCGCTCGGCGCGGCGCTGGCCCTGCACGAGGGCGAGCTCCGCGCCGACGTGCGCCGCTTCTACGGGTGCTCGGTCGACGACTTCGGCGGCCCCGTCTCGTGGAGGGACGCCGCCGCCATGGCCGCGCACCTGCCCTCCGACAGTGCTCTCAGGCGCGCCGAGGGTGACGGGTGGAGCGAGGCCGAGCGCCTGCTCGCCGAGATAGCCGACAGCACGGCAGTCATCCGCTGGCAGCCGACGAACCACTCGATACCCGGGAACGACAAGCCGCCAAGGTGCCGCAGCCCGAGGGAGCGCGAGCGAATCGTCGAGGACGAGCTCGCGTACACGCCCGAGTACATGGACTGGATGGCCAAGCGCCTCGGCGTGGAGGGGAGGGTGTAGATGGCAGCAAAGGGCAAGGCCTCGAACGTAGGCAACGTCTACGTCACCGTCGTTCCGACCATGCGCGGCTTCGCCAAGGAGATGAACAGGCAGCTCTCCGGCGTGAACGTCACGCAGACGGGGCGAAAGATAGGAGAGTCGCTCGGAGGCAGCATCGTAACCTCGCTCTCCGACAAGCTCGTGTCCGGGGGCAGAGCCCTCCAGGGATTCGGCAGGAGCGTCGCGGACCTCGGCGGCAAGCTCACGACGGGGCTCACGCTCCCGCTCGCGACCGCGACCGCCGGCGTCGGCGCCTTCGCCCTCTCTACGGCCTCGGCGGCCGAGACCACCGAGATCAGCTTCACCACCATGCTCGGCTCCGCGGAGGCGGCGCGCGACATGATGGACGAGCTGGCGGACTTCGCCGCGCACACGCCCTTCGAGCTGTCCGGCCTCCAGACCGCGACCCGGCAGCTGCTCGCCTACGGCTTCACGGCCGAGGACGTCATCCCCATGCTCACGGCGGTCGGAGACGCCACCGCGGCGCTCGGCACCGGGCAGGCGGGCATCGAGAGCGTCACGCGCGCGCTTGGGCAGATGCAGACGCGCGGCAAGGTCAGCGCCGAGGAGATGCTCCAGCTCACCGAGGCGGGCATTCCCGCGTGGGAGTACCTCGCCGAGGCAATCGGCACCGACACCGCCGGGGCCATGCAGGCAGTCACGGACGGCGCCGTGAGCGCCAGCCAGGGCATCAAGGCCATCACGCAGGGCATGGAGCAAGACTTCGGCGGCATGATGGAGTCGCAGTCCAAGACCGTGGCCGGCCTCATGTCCAACCTCGCTGACGCCATCCAGCAGCCGCTCATGGAGCTGCGCGACACGGACGCGTACGCTGACTTCGCGGACGCGCTCGAGGACGTCGTCGACGCCGCGGGCCCGTTCGTGGAGTCCCTGCTCCCGCACCTTGAGGACGGCCTCTCTATCGTCTCGGACGTGCTCGAGGGCGCTGCCGACGCCATGGAGTCCTTCTCGGACATGAGCAAGGAGGGCCAGTCGCAGCTAATCGGGCTCGTGACTCAGGCCGCCCTGGCAGGGCCCGCGCTCACCGTCATGGGTCGCGGCATCCAGGGCGTCGGCACCC
>UMLF01079647.1_pt1 | contig 28316 bp, 37 predicted proteins | sample 1966501 | NCBI WGS metagenome assembly UMLF01 (sample SAMEA4836194, study PRJEB28245) | human gut metagenome | biome: gut microbiome; material: fecal sample | place: Denmark | collected 2008 | reverse complement strand
AGCCGCGGCTACGGCGTCCGCAAGACGCTTTCTGTCGAGGAAATCGGCGAAATCTGCAAGGTCGTGCGTGAGGTCAATACGACTGCGGCCATCATGGTCGATAACTGCTACGGCGAGTTCACTGAGGAGATCGAGCCGACGCAGGTCGGTGCGGACATCATCGCAGGCTCGCTCATCAAGAACCCAGGCGGCGGTCTGGCCCCGACCGGCGGCTATATTGCAGGCCGTGCCGATCTGGTCGAGAACGCCTCCTACAAGCTGACCGCACCCGGCATCGGCGGCGAATGCGGCTGCACGATGGGTCAGAACCGCCTGCTGTATCAGGGCCTGTTCATGGCGCCGCATGTCACCATGCAGGCCATCAAGACCGCGATGTTCTGCGCAAAGGTCATGGAAAAGCTCGGTTACGAGGTAAGCCCGAAGGCAGAGGAGCCGCGTTACGACATCATTCAGACCATCGCGTTCGGTGCGCCTGACCCGCTGCGCCGCTTCTGTGAGGGCATTCAGGCCGGTGCGCCTGTCGATTCCTATGTAACGCCGGAGCCGTGGGCAATGCCGGGTTACGACGATCAGGTTATCATGGCTGCAGGCGCGTTCGTGCAGGGCGCGTCCATTGAGCTTTCCGCCGATGCACCGATGCGTGAGCCGTATGTCTGCTATATGCAGGGCGGCCTGACGTATGAATCGGGCAAGCTGGGCATTTTGCTTGCTGCAGATAAAATTACCAAGGCAAAGGCACAGTAATGGTGAATGAAAAATAGAGGATGATGGTATCCTGCATTTTTCAATTCTTCATTTTTCGTGCGAAATCGGTTGACAAAGTGCGGATATGAGCGTTATAATAAATCTGTATTTATTAAGTTATAGGCAATGACGGAAATCCTGTTTTCCGAAAAGCATTTGGCAGAGAGCGTGCGCCACGGCTGCAAGCACACGCAATGCGGAGAAAACAGTACCGATTCCCGAGCCGCACAGCGGAAAACCGCAGTATGCTGTGCCGTGTCGTTCGCGTTAAGAACTCTGAGCGGCAGTCCTGCAAGGGCTGCAAGCAGGGTGGAACCGTGGGCAAGCGCTCACCCCTGAGAGATACAGGGGTGAGCGCTTTTTTGTTACTCTGCAGTAATGGAAAATTGAAAATGGAGAGTTGAGAATTGTGGTTACGCGCAAAGCGCGTCATAAAATTCCGTCCCGTGGACGGATACCTTCATTTCCATTCTCCATTATCAATTACTCCACTCGTTATGATTTTACAAGAAAGGTCTGAATAAAAGTGTCCGAAGAAAACAAGTACACGTTTGAGAACAAGGAATACCGCGACACCTACCGTCACACGGTATCGCACATTCTCGCGCAGGCAGTAAAACGCCTGTATCCGGAGGTAAAGCTGGCCATCGGCCCGTCCATCGACAACGGCTTCTATTACGACTTTGACGCGCCGTTCTCCTTCACGCAGGAGCACCTCGATGCTCTCGAGGCAGAGATGCGCAAGATCTGCAAGGAAAAGGAGAAGCTCGAGCGCTTCGAGCTGCCGCGCGCAGAGGCCATCAAGTTCATGGAAGAGCGCGAGGAGCCGTACAAGGTAGAGCTGATTAACGATCTGCCGGAAGACGCTACCATTTCTTTCTACAAGCAGGGCGAGTTCACCGACCTGTGCGCAGGCCCGCATCTGGACTCCACCGGCCGCGTAAAGGGCAACGGCATCAAGCTGATGAACGTTACCGGCGCTTACTGGCGCGGCGATTCCTCCAAGAAGATGCTGCAGCGTATTTACGGCACCGCATTCCCGAAGAAGGACGAACTCGACCAGTACCTCAACATGCTGGAAGAGGCGAAGAAGCGCGATCACCGCAAGCTGGGCAAGGAGCTCGGCCTATTCATGCTGACCGAGGAAGGCCCCGGCTTCCCGTTCTTCCTGCCGAACGGCATGACCCTCAAGAACACCCTGATCGATTACTGGCGCGAGGTACACAAGCGCTACGGCTACGTTGAGGTCTCCACCCCGATGATCCTCAACCGCAAGCTGTGGGAGCGCTCCGGTCACTGGGATCACTACAAGCAGAACATGTATACCACCGTCATCGATGACGAGGATTACGCAATCAAGCCGATGAACTGCCCGGGCGGTATGCTGGTCTACAAGGCTCAGCCGCACTCCTACAAGGAGCTGCCGCTGCGTGTCGGCGAGCTGGGTCTGGTACACCGTCATGAGCTGTCCGGCGCACTGCACGGTCTGTTCCGCGTGCGCTGCTTCACGCAGGATGATGCCCACATCTTCATGACCTGGGATCAGATGAAGGACGAGATCAAGAACGTCGTTCGTCTGTTCGATGAGGTTTACTCCACCTTCGGCCTGACCTATCAGATCGAGCTGTCCACCATGCCGGAGGATCACATGGGCGAACTGAAGGACTGGCAGTTTGCGGAAAAGACCCTCGCAGAAGCGATCACCGAGATTGGCAAGGACTACGTTGTCAACGAGGGTGACGGCGCGTTCTACGGTCCGAAGCTGGACTTCCATCTGGCGGACTCCATCGGCCGTACCTGGCAGTGCGGCACCATCCAGCTGGATATGCAGCTGCCGGAGCGTTTTGAGCTTGAGTACACCGGCGCAGACGGCGAGAAGCACCGTCCGGTTATGATCCACCGCGTTGTCCTCGGCTCCATTGAGCGCTTCATCGGCGTTATCACCGAGCACTTCGCGGGCGCATTCCCGACCTGGCTGGCACCGGAGCAGGTTCGCGTTATGCCGATGACCGATCGCAATATTCCGTGCGCGCAGGAAGTTGTTAAGCAGCTGACTGATAAGGGCTTCCGCGTAACCATGGACGAACGCAACGAGAAGATCGGCTATAAGATCCGCGAAGCACAGGTTCACAAGGTTCCGTATATGATCGTCATTGGCGACAAGGACGAGGAAAAGGGTGTTATCTCGGTTCGTACCCGCAAGACCGGCGAGACCACCGCTATGGAGACCGGCGAGTTTATCGAGAAGCTCGCGTATGAGGTTGAGAATAAGCTGAAGTAAGCAGCAAAACGGAGAGCGGAAGCGATATTCCGTTCTCCGTCACAATAGAATAAAAGGTTCATAGAGTTTTGTTATGTATGCAGGGAGGGTGCGGCATGAAAAAATTTGTTTCCGCGTGTCTGATGGCAGGTCTGCTGACTTGTGCCGCCGGTGCGGCACAGGTCGGTACGATCGACAACAACTATCCCGGCGATACCGAAGCGCAGGCGCAGATGCTTTATGATCTCGGACTGTTCAAAGGCACCGACAAGGGCTTTGCGCTGGAGAAATCCATGACCCGCGCAGAGGCCTCGGTGATGCTGACCCGTCTGCTTGGCGCAGAAAAGACCGCGCTGGCAGGAAACTGGAAGCATCCGTTTACCGATGTGCCGCAGTGGGCGGACAAATACGTCGGCTGGCTGTATCAGAATGGTTTGACCAAGGGTGTTTCCGCGACACTGTACGGCTCGCAGCGCAATGTCACCTGCGGCCAGTATTGCATTTTTCTGACCCGGGCACATTTGGATGCGGACAGCTATCAGGGTACGGCTTTTGTCGATAACGATGAGGTACGGCAGACGGACGAGGAGGGCTTTATCCGCGGAGATGCGGTTTCGCTCTCGGCGCGGCTGCTCAGTACGAACTACGCGAAAAATGGCGATGAAAGCGACCGCAGTGTGGCGGAAAAGCTGATCGACGACGGCGTTTTCACGGCGGAACAGTTCAAAAATGCGGCATGGGACGTTCTGCCGCGTGATTACGGCAATGATTACCAGTACGATGGCAAATGGAACCTGATTGCTTCGCCGTTCGTCTGCCAGATCGCAGATGTGACTGTGGCGCAGTGTCCGATTGACGGAGTGCAGCCTGTCAGCGGTACAGACCGTTATGCGCAGAGCGATATGGAGCAGTCGGACTTGACCCTGTACCGCATGGACTGCAAGACGATGAAACTGACGCAAGTGCTCTCGCTGCCGAAAGAAAGCTCTGTGGAATATCTCGGCCGTGCCGGAGAAACCGATTATCTGCTGGTGTACGACCGGAAAACGGAAACGTATTCGCTGTGCTCAGTGCACGGCGATACGGTCAAAACCAAACTGACCCTGACCGAAGCACAGCAGCAGGCAGCACATACCGTTTATCAGAGCGCACGCGGCTGCATCATCTGCACGGACGAGACGACCGGTTATAAGCTCACGGAAACAGGCGTGGAGCCGTTGGGCGTGGCAGCGGGTATCTGCCGGCTGACGGATAACGGCATGACTGTTACGCAGAACTGTACGGCGGACGAAACCGTGCTGACGGCGTATAACTGGAACGGTCAAAAGACAGACAGCTATACCATCTCCAATGCGTATCAGTCGGATGATGCTGAGGTGCGCAAGCATTGTGCGCCGCGGATAATTGGCAGTGACGGTGCGTTGCTCTGGGGCACAGCCGGGCTGTACCGCGAAGAGAACGGCCGTCTGGTGCAGGTGACAGACTCTCCGGTCATCAGCGTAAAGCAGGATGCGGATGGGGCCTATTATGCTGTTTCCTGTGATAAGTCTGAGCGGACGGAATACTATTCGGATGGTATCGGATACATGGCGGGTGATATGCTCGTGCGTATCGCGCCGGACGGAACGCAGACCACGCTTACAACACTCGATGACATTCTGATCGACGAGGTAAAGACGGTCAAAAGCGGTGCTGTTCGCTTCACAATTGCTATTCCGACAGAGGGCCATAGAAGCGGACACTATACCTGCCTGTTGAAAGACGGAAGGATTACCGTCCGGTCTGCAACCGATGATGTATTCTACATCTGGGGCAACGATGCGCTGGAAAACGAACAGGAAAAAATAGATAAGATTATTGCGAACCAGAAAGGTGAAGAATAATGGCAGAAAAGAAAAAGCTGGTCAGCGAGATCACGTCTATGGACGTGGACTTCGCGCAGTGGTACACAGATATTGTTAAAAAGGCTGAAATGGCCGATTATTCGTCCGTAAAGGGCTGTATCATCATGCGTCCGTACGCACAGGCGCTGTGGGAGAACATCCAGCACACGCTGGACGGCATGTTCAAGGAGACCGGTCACGAGAATGTAGCAATGCCGATCTTCATTCCGGAAAGCCTGCTGCAGAAGGAAGCCGACCACGTTGAGGGCTTCGCGCCGGAGTGTGCATGGGTAACGCACGGCGGCAACGACAAGCTGGAGGAGCGTCTGTGCGTTCGTCCGACTTCGGAGACACTGTTCTGCGAGCATTACGCAAAGATCGTTCGCTCCTGGCGCGATCTGCCGAAGCTGTATAACCAGTGGTGCTCGGTTGTCCGTTGGGAAAAGACCACCCGTCCGTTCCTGCGCAGCCGTGAATTCTGGTGGCAGGAGGGCCACACCGTTCATGCTACCGCCGAAGAGGCTATGGAAGAGACTCTGCGCATGCTGAACATCTACGCGAAGTTCTTCGAGGAGTGGCTGGCCATTCCGGTCGTTAAGGGCGAAAAGACCGAGAAGGAGCGCTTTGCCGGTGCAGAGAACACCTACACCATCGAGGCCATGATGCACGACTGTAAGGCTCTGCAGTCCGGTACCTCGCACTACTTCGGTGACGGCTTTGCACGCGCATTCGGCATGCAGTACACCGATAAGAACAACACCCTGCAGTATATGTATCAGACCTCCTGGGGCGTTTCCACCCGTATCATCGGCGCAATCATCATGACGCACGGTGATAACGAGGGCCTGGTTCTGCCGCCGCGCATCGCTCCGACCCAGCTGGTTGTTATTCCGGTTGCGGCTCACAAGGAAGGCGTTAAGGAGAAGGCAACCGAGCTGTACGAGCAGGTCAAGGCAGCGGGCATCCGTGCCAAGATCGACCTGAGCGACAATACCCCGGGCTGGAAGTTCGCCGAGTACGAGATGAAGGGTATTCCGCTTCGTCTGGAGGTTGGTCCGCGCGATATCGCTGAGGGTCAGTGCGTACTGGTTCGCCGCGACACCCGCGAAAAGACCGTTGTTAAGTTCGAGGATCTCGAAAAGACCATTCCGGCACTGCTGGAGGATATCCAGAAGTCGCTGTATGAGAAGGCGCTTGCAAACCGCGAGGCGCATACCTATACTGCAAAGTCTCTTGACGAGATGAAGTCCATCCTTGCTGAGCACACCGGCTTTATCAAGTCCATGTGGTGCGGCGACCTCGCCTGCGAGGAGAAGGTCAAGGAAGAGACCGGTATGCCGAGCCGCTGCATGCCGTTCGAGCAGGAGCACATCGCAGATACCTGTCCGGTCTGCGGCAAGCCTGCAAACAAGATGGTTGTCTGGGGCATCGCGTACTAAGCGAAGTCTCAGAACCAAAAAACTGCACAAGCAAAAAGTCCCTCATCAGTCGATGAGGGACTTTTTGCGCCAATAGAGAAACTTTTTCAGCAGTGGCATCCTTCAGGTCATAGATCGAATTTGCCGACGGCTTCATTTTTAACGGACAGTCGAAAACCATCGGCTTGCCGTCATACAGAACGGCGAATTTACAGCCGGCTGGGAGCCAATACTCCCAGCCGGCTGCGTGTAAACGGGTAGATAGATTATCTGCAGGAATTATTGCCGCTGCAGGAATTGTTATTGCCGCAGCCGCAGCCGCTGCGATTGTCATTTACGCCGGCACTGCCGGTGAACAGACAGCCTGCCTTGTCGCTCTGCGGCGGGAAAAAGGCGTCGATGGGGAAGTCGAAGCTCGAGAAGATCTCGCACGGGTCCTGCTCACCGCCGACACCGCTGTTCGAGCAGTCGCGCCGCGGCAGACATACGTCGTAAGCGGGCATGAGCAGCTGAATGTCGCGCTCAAGTCGGATGATCGAGAACTGACCGAGGGTTACGAACAGCTGATAGCCATCGTTGCTGAGCACGAGATCGTCACCGCCGAAGCACGAGCAGATTGAATGGGGTACTTCATGCAGCGCGCAGCAGCAATAACTTAAATGTTAGAGGTTTGAGGTATAGCAATTTTGGGGTGGATTGTCAGATGGAGGTCGCTTTTGGCTTTGCCGTAGACACGGACGGTTTTATGGTAGTCTATACGGCGGATTACCTGCTTTAAGAGAAGATTTTGTTCTTTTGGATCTTCCAGTGTGGGGTATACGTCCAGCACATGACGGATGAGTGGCGCGGAGTCCTTCTGCGCTTCAATGTCTGTCTGTTTATTATGGAGTTTGCGCTCGATCTCGTGCTTTGTGTTTAGCAGTGCGGTCTGATCCTGGCTGATTGCGGATTGACGCTGCAGGAAGGTTTCCTTACTGTAAACACCATCTTCGAGCAGTTCATAGGTACGCTGCAGACGGTGGTTTATATCGGTAAGCTGCTTCTCGATATTCTGCAGTGCGATTTCTTCGCTTTTCGTGTCCAGAAGGGTAGGAGAGCTGAGTTCGATCTCGTGAAGAAATTCGCGGAGAGACTGCAGGACAAGGTTTTCCACATCTTCAAACAGACTGGAGACGGTAGAGCAGGACGGATTTTCACAGCCAAACCGGACTTTATCTTCACGGCGGTATGGATGGCGAGACATCAGTTTACCGCATTGGTCGCAGTAGACCAGTCCGGCCAGCGGATTCATCTGCTGGTATTTGCGCGGTACACGCGGCGTAACGGTGTCTTTCATGCGCTGTTGGACGCTATACCAGACGTCCCGCGGGATGATCGCTTCGTGTATTCCTTCGTACAGCTCACAGTTTTTATTGACCGGTCGCTTGGTTATCAATTTGCCTTTTTGCACGATTTTTGTGTTGACCTTCATGGCACTGGGGATAAAACCGGCATAGTGCGGGTTCTGCAGGATGGCACGGGTAGTCGCGGGCACCCATTTTTTATCGAGCGGTGTGCGGATCTTCATAGCGTTCAGTTCGTTCGCGATTTCGGAAAAGCCTTTGCCGGAAAGATACATATCGTAGATGGTGCGGATCACACCGGCTTGCGGCTCAACCGGTCTAAGGGCCCAGCCGCGGCCGTCCAGTTTGTAGCGTTCATAGCCGTAAGGTGGACGTCCGGGAACGTAGTGGCCTTCTTTCTTGGATGCTCTCGTTCCGGCCAGCTGACGGCGGCGGATCATGCGGTACTCTTGACGTGACATAAACAGGCCGAACTCCATCCATTCCTCATCCGCCTCCTGCGTGGGGTCGTAGGTTTTGGCGGGTGTTACGATGAGTGTGCCCGAAAACTTAAACGCTTGGGCGACGATACCCTGATCTATCGTATCACCACGTGCGAGACGCGAGGTTTCGGTGACGAGTACGCCCTTCCAGCGGCCATCCTCCACCTCGGAGAGCAGCTGCTGCATGACGGGACGGTTTGCGATACGCTCACCTGAGACGATTTCGCGGTATATCGCGCCGATGGGCAGGGCACGGGACTTGGCAAGCTCCATGAGGATATGCTCGTGCCGGGCGAGGGTATCGCCTTCGCCGTGCGCCTCTGCTTCGAGGTCGGCACGGGATTTGCGGAGGTACAGGGCATAGTCGGTGGGCATGGGATCACTTCCTTTGACAAATTATTTGGACAGGTGGTTGACAGGTGCAAATTTAACGTATATTCTTATTGTAGAGGGGAGGTATTGTTATGCTGACAAAAGCAAAAATTGCTCAGAAAGCAAATGAAATTTGCGAACAAAATAATATTACCCATTATCCGGTAAACATTGTAGACATTTGCAATGCAATGGGTATTGCGGTATATGAGCAATATTTACCCTCCAAGGTTGCCGGTTTTATCGGCGTAGACGATAGCTTGAGAGAACGGTATCACACGGATAAGGTTATTGTAGTCAATCTTGCAGACAGAGCGGTGAGACGCCGTTTTACGATCGCGCATGAACTGGCACATTATGTTCTACACAAGAAAAAAGATGAGACGCTGTATGCGCACAGAGATGTAATCGACACGCCACAGCGAGGAATAGAACGTGAAGCCAATATTTTCGCGTCCAACATTCTTATGCCGGAACGAATGGTTCGGGATGCGCTGGAAGAATTAGAGGAAAGAGATTTCTTTGCGGCATTTGATGAAAAAATCAGATACATTGCAAATGAATTCAAGGTTTCCAAAGAAGCGGCACGCGTGCGGCTGCAGGATTTGAAGATTATTTAATATATGGTTAATAAATATACTGATTTTCACGATATTCTAAAAACATTTCAAGAAGAAAGTGACAATGAAACGCCGGTCAGAACATCTGATGAGCAGCTGATCACGGCAGCTATCAGCCAGGAAAACGATCCGGAGTATGACGCGAGAAATCAGGCCTATACCGAACTGCTGAAAGTATATATTGATGATTATGTGAAAAAGAGCAAATCCAAGAAAAACTATAAATTCTGGTTTTTCGTTGTGTCGCTTGCGGCTTTTGGTTTCATCGTACTGACAGCAATCGTGAGTATCTGGATCGTAACGATACGCGGTAACATATCCCTCGGTGACGTTGGTGTTGTTGTCAGTGCGCTGACCGGTATGATCTCGGCGTTTATTGTGATTCCGAAAATCATAGCGGAACATCTGTTTCCGGCGGATGAGGATGCTAATATGATTGCAATGGTAAAAAGTATGCAGGAAAACGATGCAAAGATACGAACGTACTTAAAACATAAAGAAGATAGTGACGAATGATTTTATCCCGTCCCGGTGTGTCACCACCGAGGCGGGAACTTTTTATTTACGCTTGTTTCTCCAAGCGAGATTCACTACATTTTTTATATTTCGGGTTATCTGCAAGGTCTGCGACGTAGTCGCGGACCTTTTCTTTGCCCTCGGCGTTGAATTCGCGGTAGTCGTCGATAAGCTGGGTTTCATCAGCGGTGAGGTCGGAAACCGGTGCAGCAGGTGACGACAGACCGTAATGCGGGTCGGTGATTTCGTCTGTAATTAGATAGTCCGTTGATACACCGAAAAAGTGTGCAAGTCCTCGGACGGTGCTCATTCGCGCACCCTCATACCCTTTTTTGTAAAGTCCGATGATGGTTGTATAGGGTATGCCGCAGGCTTGAGAAAGCGTTCGCTTATTCAGTCCTCGTTCGTGCATTAACAAGTCGAGCTTGTCAAGTATATTCATGCGTTCATCTCCTTTGCCTTACTATACCACAAAATATAAACGGTTACAATAAAAATATACCCTTTCTGATAAAATGCTATTGACAGATTATCAGAAAGGGTATATTCTATATTCAAGAAATACGAGTAAGGGTATTTCGGAGCGGTTGAAAGACCGTAGCTTATGCTACGACCTCCCTAATCTATTATTTAAGGGGAAAAATTAGCGAGAGAATTTTTCGTTTAATTGCTGCATTAAAGACATTTTTTCGCCCAAAGAAACGTTAGACTGTTCGACTATAAATTTCAGATGGTTGTACTGCTCATCTGAAATATGCGAGTGCTTAATCATGTCGGACAGTAGTTGTCTATTCGTCGGTAACGGTGTAAACGTCATACAGACCTCCTTTCTGGGAGGTCGTACATAAGTGTAATCAATTATACTACGGAGAACGTAATAAAGCAAAAGAGAGGAGCGTTGTTAATGTATCCGAACTTGGAACTTGAGATGTTCAAGCAGAAGATTAACACCAAACAGCTTGCGAACGTCTGTGACATCAGCGAAAGCGCAATGCGGAATAAACTCAAGGGCAGAAAAGATTTCAAAATGAGCGAAGCAAAACAGGTTATGGGTCTGTTTCACGCTGATTTTGAATATCTTTTCGCACTGGACGCCGAGCAGGCGGAAGGGAAGGGGTGAGAGGATGGACACCGAGAAAAACAAAGAAGCCCCGCGGGACGGGACTTCTTACAGTTTGGCGCCGTATTCCGGCGGGTGGTGTACACCGGAACGAATCCGGAAGCAGGTTCGCAAGGTTATGCAAGCCGAGAGATACAAATGCGTGATGCGCGAATTGATTTCTCGTAATCACGGATGAATTTAGAGCGCTTTTCGGTTTTGAGCATTTCGTCATAGAACGAGATAAGGCGTTTGAGAGAAACAACAATGAACGCTTTATCCTCGTCAGACAGAAACAGACCGGTTTCGGGATCGGACTGGAATGCACAGACTTTTTGCAAAAGCGCTTCCGCTTGCTTTTGCTCCTCAGACAATGGGTTTGAAATATTGTTTGAAAGCATCAGCGCAAAGGTTTCTGCATCGAGCGGTTCGGCTTGATATTCCAGCGCTTCCCGCATAATGGCTGCATCCTGCGGACGCAACATTTTAGGCATGAGAAATACCTCCTTTCTGCTTTCAGTATAGCAGATAAGGAAAACGAAAACAACGCCGAGCAGGCGGACGGGAAGGGGTGAGGGACGTTAGATGGCTTTTTACGAAAAGATTTCCGACTACATTAAACAGAATGGCATTAAGCAGACTTTTATCGCTGACAAGTGCGGCTGGACTAAACAGAAGCTCTACAACTTATTACACGGTAGAAACCGTATATCGGTGGAGGACTATGAGGCAATCTGCGAAGCACTGAGCGTGCCTTTCGATTTCTTTTGTGAGGATAAGACAACCCCCGCCAGCAGCAGCTGACGGGGGTTGCGGGAAATTAGTTTGCTGCCGCGATGAGTGCGTCTGAAATAGACTTTGCGAGTTCGTTTAGCGCACTGGTGTTAGGAACACAGAGCCAGCCGAGCAGCGGAAGGGAAGGACACACCATGAAGTACGAAGTTTGGGTTCTGACCGAAAAAGGTCATATTGCGTACCAGTGGACGCAGTATTTTGGCGACAGCCGAGAGGTTGCGCTGCAGAAGGTCGAGGAGTGGCTCGGCAAGGCGGAAAAGATCGAGGTGAAACCTGTATGAAACCATTCAACGAATACCTCGCCATGACGGCAGAACAGATCATGGCTGACCCGGAAGCGCCGGAGAGCCTGCGGATCGCTGCCCGCATTGAGCTTGAGAAAGCACAAAAGTTCAATTTAGAGGCAGAAGTGGCGCGGACGGCAACAGACAAGCCGGTTTAAGCATAGGCTTTAGAAAGGGGTGGTTACGGTGGCAATCGTGGCTGAATATCATTATCCAAACGGTACGGTACGCATAGACGACGACTGCTACCGTGACGTTCCGCCGGAGGAAATGCAGCGGCGCATTGAGCGCCTGCAGAAAACGGCGTGGGAATTACTGATGAATCAGGAACGGAGGAAGAAAGATGAAGGCAAGTAAGTTTATGATGAGTCTGTCGGCGGCGGTGTTTGGCGGCGTGATGTACATGCAGATCGCGGGTGCCTGCAGCCGCATGCAGGCGGCGGTGCTTGGAACGGCGATGCTGGTATGCATGGCAATCTGCTATGCGGATCTCTGTGCGGCAAAACGCCGCCGGGCGGCAGAGGAAGTCAAGGCCCGCAAGGCGGCCCGCGTCTCCATGGACAAGGCGGCGCACATTGCGTACCGCGCCGACCTGATGAGGCAGATCCGCTGATGGCCGACTGGAAGAAAAACCGGCAGAAGTTTCTGATGCCGCATGACCGGGTGGAACGCTGTATGCGGTACGTGAAGGCTGTCGAAAAAGCAAAGCGGAAGGCTGAGAAAGCAAAAAAGGGCCGCAGCGCGACCGGAGCCTGCGCAAGGAACGGCCGAGTTCGAGGCGCTGCTGCTTGAACGGTGGCAGGCTCGGCAGGAGGCTAAAAAACAGGAGGGCGGCCATGCAGAGATTTAGCGGATTGGAAATTAAGCCGTATTCTCAGCTGACCGAGCTGCCGCGGGTGCGGATCGACAGGGTGCGCGTTGAGGTACAGCGCACCCTGTTTGGCGAGGTGGAGTATCACCTTGTCGGAACCTACGGCGATGAGGGCAAGGCTTACCCGATCTGCCAGCCGTTTGCCGATCTGCCAGACGTATGGGAAAAGAAGAAAGAAATAGAAAGCGCCATTTTCAAGGCGCGGCAGGAGGAACAATATGCGAGAAAAAGAAAAGACGCGGGTTATTTGGAGACACCCGCAAGGCCGGTTTGAGATACAGGAGACCGAGCATTACAGTCTGTTCGATCATTGCACATACTACACTCGCGAATGCGTATTTACGCCCGAGGACGATGCACGCGGGCTGTGCAGCGAGGTGCCGACAGGCATTTTTGTGCCGGCACTGTGTACGCCGCAGAAAGGCGTGCAGGGTCCGGTCAGCGACGCGGACATAGACCAATGGTGCGAATGGTACAAAGCCGGCAGAAATGTTGCAGATATCGCTGAGATGGCAAGACGCAGCAAAGCTACTGTTGCGGCGCGTCTGCGCACGCGCGGACTGCTACCCGATCCCGTTCCGCGCGTGACGGATGAGGAAGTGCGCGAAATGGTGCGGCTGTTCGCTTCCGGCATGTCCGTGCGAGAGGTTGCGAAGGCAACCAAACGCAACATGAGAACAGTACGCGAACACTTAAGAGAAACGAGGGCTATCAGATGAGTTTACATAAGATCAAGGCGGAGCTGCAGGCAAGCGATGAGGCCGCCTGCGAGAAGTTTGCAAAGATGATTGCGGACTGGCTGCGCAAGGAAGGGGATCGTCTGGCGTGAAGAAGAAAGGCAAAGGCAAGCCGCGGGGCATGAATTACGCCGATCTGCTCAAGGCGCGGCGGGATCGCTTGCAACTGGCGATGGATGAGGCGGCGCTTTTGAACGTCGAGCAGAGCATGCAGCGGTATCTCTGGCTGATGGCGGTCAGCCTGCACGATGCTTACGGCTTCGGTCCGGAGCGCCTGCAGAAGTTTTTCGAGGCGTTTCAGGAGAACTCGGACGAGCTTGCGAAAATGCGGGCAGAGGTAGACGACGATTACGCCTTTGAAAAGCTGCGGCTGCGGGCGGAGGACGTCAGCCGGATGGATATTCGCTATTACGGGAAACTCAAGATTGATTAGGAGGAACTGATACATGAATGCAAAGAGAGCGGCAAAGCTGATGCAGATCGCCCATTATTACGGCGAGGAAAAGCAGGTCTGCAAGCTGATAGAAGAACTGGGCGAGGCTACGAGCGCGGCAAGCGAGGTACTGATGCTGCTCAGCTATCACGAGCAGGGCGGCAAGAAACGAGATTTGACCGCGAGACTGGAACACCTTGCCGGAGAACTGGCTGATGTGGTCAATGTCACTGAGCAGATTATTCAGCTTTTTGGACTGGAAACCGATTTCAAGGTGGCGCGGCACGCCGGTATCCAGAAAACACTCAAGCGGATTCGGGAGGAAATGAGTAATGCGCAGCCCGACAGAGACGGCACACCTGGCTGATTCGCATTACAGCCGATCGTTTGGACTGCCGCCGGATAATGAAATGCGTGAGTTTATCCGGAACGCTGCCGAGCACGGTCTGACAGCGGACGAGCTGATCAACTGCATGACGGCGGCTGTGGTTACTTATGGCTTCGGCGCGTATGAGCGCGATTACCGCAAGGTTTTCGTGGCTGAGGCGCGGAAGATTTGGAAGATGAAAAACGGAAAAGAGAAAGCCAGCCCGTGAAGGGCTGGCTTCATCCGACTTACTATATATGTTGCGGCGCAGATGCAGGAGTCGGCCGCAAGAGGTGATTTATGATTTATCAAAAACAGGAGTGCAATGGTGCGCTCTATCAGATGTGTTTATATTCCATGGGCACGATGCCGGGCATGTCGCCCAGGCAGAGGGCCGGACGGCGGCGGACAACCGAGAAGGCCAAGCAGGAGATCAACCGGCGGCAGCGCAAGTGGAGGCTGATGCAGCTGATCAACGCGAATTTTGTGAGCGGCCGGGATCTGTTTGTTTGCCTGACCTATGCGCCGGAGGCTTCCAGGGCGCGTGCACTCGAAAAGTTTCATGCGAAGATGAAAAAGGCGTATGCCAAGATTGGCCTTACCTACAAATACATAGCGGTAACGGAAGAACATGACATGGACGGTGAGCCGGTGCGGCTGCACCATCACCTGATCCTCAGCGGCGCGCACGGCGTGCAGCTGGCCGAGGTGGTGCGTGATTGCTGGGCTTCCGGTCTGGCCGATGTGCGGACTCTGCGCGAGGGCGCGGACTTTTTTGAGGACACCGCCATCTATCTGCTCAAGGAGGACAGCCACAAGGGCAAGGGCGCCCGCCGGTACTCCACCAGCCGCAATTTGACCCCGCCTGCAGAGCCGGTTCGGCTCAGACTGGGCGAGGAGGAGGAGGCCGAAGTGCCGCCCGGCGTGAAGATCATCGAACATGTGCAGAACGCGAATGAGTTCGGCAGGTATGAGGTTATGGTCGGCCGCATTTACAATCAGGCGGCGTTTGACGCATGGTGGCAGATACAGCGGCGCAAGGCTGCTCCCGATCCGTGGGAACGGCTGCGCAGGAGACGGCAAAGAAAAGTTTAAGATATCGGCGGCCGGGTCCGCCTGACAGCCTTGTAGGGGGTCTAACAATTCCCCTGCGGTTTATCGGAGAGGTTCGGACAAATGAATACAGGGTGTAATCACATTACTGTTTGTACTCTATCAATGGACGGAGCGCGCGGAAGCGCGTAACGGTGACGGAAGCAAGGCGGGAAATCTGCGCGGCAGGAGGTGCAGCACGGCACAATGACAAAAGACAGATTGAAACAGGTGGAAAGCCTGGTCTGTGAACTGGAAGAAGAAAGAGAACGGTTTGCGCGCGAGGCGCGGCACCACAAGCGGATCGAGGAGACTTACGGCATCGGTTGTCTGTTTGGCCGGGATGCACTGGACGCGGCACGCGATCGGCTGCAGGCCATTGAGGCTGAGTGCCAGGATGAGCGCGACACGGTGCGGCAGTGGATCGACAACGTTTCAGACTCCATGACCCGGCGCGCCCTGCGGCTGCGGTACCTGGACGGCAAAAGCTGGAGCGAGTGCGCCCGGCGGATGGGGTATGCCGATGAGAGCGGGCCGAGGAAGCTGGTCGGGAAATTATGGTCGAAATAGCCGTGTCAAAAGGTGTTCCTTTTCGCACGGCAGATTGACGGCGGTATTTTTATCGGTATGGCGTGCGAAAAGGCTTGTCTTTTGATTTACGGACGTTCCGCGAGACAACAGGACATTTTGAGACGCATTAAGCAGGCAGGAGGTCAAATATGGAAAAAGTATACGGATATGCGCGGGTCAGCACGCGCGAACAGAATCTCGACCGTCAGATTGCAGCGCTGCGGCAGTACATTGCCGATGAGCGCGACATCATCACCGACAAGGAGAGCGGCAAGGACTTCAACCGCCCGGGATACCAGTATCTGCGCGAGGCACTGCTGCGGCCGGGCGACACGCTCATCGTCAAGAGTCTTGATCGGCTCGGGCGCAACAAGCAGCAGGTCAAACAAGAACTGGAATATTACAAGGCGATGGGTGTGCGCGTGAAGATCATCGACCTGCCGAGCACGATGGCTGACTTTCCAAAAGGTCAGGAGTGGATCTGCGAAATGGTAAACAACATTATGATCGAGGTGCTCGCAACGATCGCAGAGCAGGAGCGCCTGACCATACGCCAGCGGCAGGCCGAGGGCATCGCTGAGGCGAAAAAGCAGGGGCGGCAGCTTGGACGAAAAAAGACTGAGCTGCCCGCTGAGTGGGAGTTAGTCACAGGATTGTGGAAAAGTGGGAGCATCACGGCCGTGCAGGCGATGGACCGGCTCGGACTGAAAAAGAGTACATTTTACCGCATGGTGCGGGAGCAGGAATAAAAAATACCGCTCTGCGGCGGCGTTGACAAACATGGTGGTTTGGGTGTAAAATAAGGGCACAAAAGGGACGCAGCCATGAACGGTTACTCCCGATTGGTTATGTCATTGAAAATGACCGCAATCTTGGAGGAGGGCGGTCATTTTCTTTTGCTGATTTTGAGAATCAGTTCAGCAAAAGCTATGAGAAGGAGACAAAACTGAAATAAATCAGAAAATGTAACCATCATAGCATCACCTCCCCTCGTGTTGGGTAAGGTGGGAATAACCGCACATAGCGTTAACATGGCTGCGTCCGCAACAACAGTATAACACACAAATCGACAAAGGGCAATCCAAGAGGGTTGCCCTTTTTATGCGCTCCTGCGCGTTCTGACGGACGCGCTCGGGCGCTTTTTTCTGCCGGAGTAAAGTTTTCCGCTTTTTCCGATTTTTCCGATTATACTTGTATTCAGCAAAACAAGACACGCGCGGGAGGTGATTGGATGCAGCAGCGCGGGAGTAAGTATGACCAGAAGTTCAAAGAGGAGGCGCTTGCGCTCGTGGCGAGCGGCGTCTCGATCACAAACGCCGCCTGCCGGCTGCGCATTCCGAAATCGACGCTCGCGGACTGGGTGCACACGCAGAACGAGGGAGATGAGGACGGTATTGCCGCAAGACGCGAGATCCGCCGCACGCAGATCAAGCGGTGCAACAAGGTCGTGGACGATGTTGTTCGCTCGCTCGGCCGCAAGGCTGCCGCAACGCTCAGCGAGATGAAGGATCTGGACAAAGGGCTTGCGATTGTCCGCAAGGCTGCGAAGGACGGTTGTATCTCGCTGGCTCCGGCTCAGGTCGAGCTGCTCGGCAAGATCGTGACGAACTACACTGGAACCACCCTGCGCGAGCTGTCCGGCACGCTCAAGGATATGATGGAGCGGCAGGAAGCGCTTGAGGCGCATTTGAACGAGGGCGAGAGCGCAGGCGCGCAGATCACGTTCGCGTCTCCGGATGAGGAGGCGTTTGCAGAATGAATCGGCTGACGTTTTCCAGTCCGTACCCCAAACAGAAGGATTTTCTGCTGAGCCGGGCGCGGTATATCGCTTACGGCGGTGCGCGAGGCGGCGGCAAGAGCTACGTCGCACGCATGAAGGCCGAGTTGCTCTGCCTGCGCTATGACGGCATTCAGGTGCTTTTCATGCGAAGAACGTACCCGGAGCTGAAAGAAAACCACCTGCTGCCTGCGATGCGTGAGCTGAACGGCGTTGCGAAGTACAACGGCACGGACAAGGCGTTTATCTTTCCCAACGGGGCGCGGCTCAAGTTCGGTTACTGCCGGCATGACAGCGACCTGCTGCAGTATCAGGGTCAGGCGTATGACGTTATCTTTCTGGAGGAGTGCACACAGTTTCCGGAGAATGTGTTTACCACCATGACGGAATCCAACCGTTCTTCCGGCCTGATGGCGGAACACTTCCCGCCGCGGATGTACTTTACCTGCAACCCTGGCGGCGTCGGTCACGCATGGTTCAAGCGGTTATTTATCGACCGGGAGTACAAAAAGACCGAGAAGCCGGAACACTACGTCTTTATTCAGGCGAATGTGTACGACAACAAGGCGCTGATGCACAACAGCCCGGATTATGTGAACGCGCTCGAGAATCTGCCCGAAGACCGCAAGCGGGCGATGCTGTACGGTGACTGGGATGTTTTCGAGGGACAGTATTTCCCGGAGTTCCGGCGCGAGACGCACGTCTGTGAGGCTTTTCCGATTCCGGAGCACTGGACGCGGTACAAGGCGCTCGACTACGGCTTTGATATGCTGGCTGTCGGCTGGTTTGCCGTGGATGAGCAGGGCACGGCGTATCTTTACAAGGAATTCTGCGAGGGCAAGGATTTGGGAGAAGGACACGATGGACTTATATTATCTGACGCGGCTAACGCCATCCTGGAGCGCTCGGACGAGTTGGAACGCGATGCGATCACCTTTGCGCCGCCTGACCTCTGGAACCGGAGACAGGACACCGGACGCAGCGCGGCAGACCGCTTTGCAGAATGCGGTGTGTATCTGGAAAAGGCGAAAAACGACCGCGTGCTCGGATGGCTCGACCTCAAAGAATATTTGAAGGTACGCAAGGACACCGGCAAGCCGAGTTTGATGATCTTCTCGAACTGCACGCAGACCATCAAGAGCCTGCCGATGCTGCTGCACGATGAGAAGCACCCGGATGATGTGGCAAACGATCCGCACGAGTACACCCACCCGGCGGACATGCTGCGGTACTTTGTGGCCGGCCGTCCGATCGCGGCAAGCGAACCCAGAGAATACAACGAACTGACTACCGAGGAGGAAATGGGAAATGTATTTAGCTATTAGTGCTGTTGCGGCGATGTGCGTTTTTCTGGCGGCTGTGCAGACCCGAAACGCCAAGCGTTTGGGCGAGGATCTGCGGGTAAAGACCGTGGAAGCGGAATCCTTTCAGCTGACTGCGCGGACGATGGAGGAACGCCTGCACACCGAGGAGGCGGCGCGCATGCAGCTTGCGGACCGCATTACCAAGGTGGAAACCGCCCTGCGGGAAAGTGATGACACGGCCTGCCGTCTGCGGCAGGAGCTGCAGACCGAGCGCAGGAAGTACAAGGAACTGCAGGAAGAACTCGACGCTGCCAAGGATGCACACGATGCCGCTATCGGCGCGATGTGGAGCGCCCGCAACGAGGTGGACGGCCTCAAGCAGGAGCGCCGCAAGCTGAACGAGGCGCTCATCACCGAGCGGGAGACTGCAGAGCACTGGAAAGAGGAATTCCTCAAGGAACAGGCTTACAGGCTGAGTGCCGAGGGCCGCATTATGCGTGAGGTGAACAATCTGCTGCGCTATGACGGCACCGCCCACGGGCAGGAGGAATTAAGCGATGAATGAGCAGAAAACCACGCTCACGGCTGACAGGGTGCAAGCCGAGTACGAAAAGGGCGTGCAGTACAACACAGGTCTCGGCCTGTACGAGGACGTCAAGAAGTGCGAGAACTTTGTGGAAGGGAAACAGTGGGAAGGCCTCAAGAGCAAGAATCTGCGTCCGATCACGATGAACGTACTGGATCCGATCGTGCATTACAAGGTGGCGCAGATCGTCTCGAACGATGTGGATCAGGAGGTTGAGCCTTTCCTTCCAGATGAGCAGGCCGAGTTTGCGGCGAAAATCCTTGAGCAGAGCATTGATCGCGTGGTGGAGCGCACCAAGCTGAAAAGTAAGCACCACATGGTGCTGCGCGACGCCTGCGTAGATGGTGACGCGGCGCTGTATTTTTACTTTGACGCAAGCAAGCCGTCCGGTTTGGGCGGTGTGCAGGGAGAAATCTGTGCCGAGCAGGTCATGAACACGAATATTCTGTTCGGAAATCCGTCTAATGCGAACGTGCAGGAGCAGCCGTACCTTATTATTGTGCGCCGCAGACCGGTATCCGAAATCCGCAAGGACGCGAAGCGGCTCGGCTGCAAGGAATGGGAGACCATTGAGGGCGAGTCCGACGGCTTGTACAAGGGCGATGACGAGCAGAATAACAGCGACAGTCTCGGCAACGAGCTTGTGCGGTTTTGGAAATCCGCGGACGGCAGGGTACACTACTGCCGCTCGTGCGGGCGCGTGATGATCGAGCAGGATGTGGCAACCGAAATGACGCTGTATCCTGTGGCGTATCTCAGCTGGAAGCCGAGAAAGAACTGCTATCACGGCGTGATGGAGATCAAACCGCTCATCAATACGCAGATTGAGATCAACAAGCAGTGGACGGCGTTGGCATTGATGCTCAGGAATAACGCCATGCCGAAACTGGTATACAACCGGAACAAGTTCCCCAAGGGGTGGGACCCGGATGCGACTTCTATCGGTGTTACCGGTGATGTTAAGGATGCGCTGACCGGCGTTGCAGGCTCGATGCCGATTCCGACCGAGGCCACGGGCATTACGTCTACCATGACGGACGCGCTCAAGACTGTTGCCGGTGCCAATGATGCGGCGCTCGGCAACGTCAAGAATCCGGAGAACAGCAGTGCGATTGTAGCGGTACAGACCGCGAACGCTGCGCCGCTTGCGCTGACCAAGATCGCATATTACCAGTTTGTTGAGGACTACGAGCGGGTGCTGATCGACATGATGCACGCCTATTACGGCATGCGTCAGGTCAAGATCACCGACGAGGTGACGGACGAGACCGGCGAGACGCAGGAGCAGACGCTTGTGGAGATGTACGACTTCTCCACGCTGCCGGTGGAGGCGCTGGATCTTAACATTCACATTGGCGAGGCAAGCTATTGGAGCCGCATTTTGCAGGTGTCCACGCTTAACAATCTGCAGACGGCGGGCGTTATGCCCAATATGGTTGAATTCCTCAGCCGTATGCCGGAAGGCAGCGTGAAGGATCAGGAAGGACTGGTCGAGGCTGCAAAGAGAGTGCAGCAGCAGGCCAGCATGCAGCAGGCATTACAGGGAGGTTTAACGAATGGATAACACGAATGAGAGCAAGGCGGAACGCTTTGTAAGACTGGCAGAGCCGCGCGTTTCCCGCGCGTGCAAGGCAATCAGCATGATCGGCCATCTGGCGGCAAGCTCGTATGAGTACACCGAGAAGCAGGTTGAGGCCATGTTCGGCGCGATGCAGCAGGAGCTGAACACGCAGAAGGCGAAGTTCACCAAGGTGACGGACCGGAATTTTCGGTTTTAAGAAGGGAGATACGGCATGAAAACCTTTGAAGATTTGGCACTGAAAGATGTAGCACCTCTGACGGAGAGCACTGACTATAAGGATCGTTTCCTTGGTGAATTTCTGGAAACAAAGATCCGCTATAATAAGCTGCACAAGATGCTTATTAAAGCAGAAGCTCACAATCTGGATTTTACGCCGGACTGTCCGCTTAATGTGCTGGTCGCACAGATTCATCACATGGGTAATTATCTGCACGCGATGGAAGTTCGCGCAGAGTACGAGGGGATTGACCTCGGTTTCTGCATTAAAAGTCTTTTGCATGATTTGGAGAGTGCTGAATCCGGCTGCTGCGTGAACGCAGAGGATCCTACGAGATATTGAAAGGGTGACGCAATATGAAAAAACTGTTTATTTCTCAGCCGATGAAGGACAAGACCAACGATGAGATTGAACGCGCGCGTGAGCGTGCTATCCGCGAAGCGACTGAATATATCGGTGAGCCTGTCGAAATCATCGACTCCTTTTTTAAGGATGCACCGCACGACGCAAAGCCACTTTGGTTCCTGGCTGAGTCTATCCGGCTTATGGCAGATGCGGATCTCGTTTATTTCGCCAAGGGTTGGAAGGACGCACGCGGCTGCATGATTGAGCGCGAATGCGCTGTGCAGTACGGCGTTCCGATTCTCGAACCTGATTATTGATTTTTCTGTTCCGGCGTTCGGACGGGCGGGAGCTGACCTCACCCGCCCATTGATTCCCCTTATTTCTTTCTGATTGCGGGCACCCTCGTTCGGGTCGAGGGCGTCCGTCCGAGCGCCGGAATACAACAGAGTCCGAGACTGTGACGGGCAGTAATGCCCAACGACCGAGCCTGCTTTACCCAGGGAACGGCCATACCTATTTTCTCCTTTCTATTGTATGGCGGCGGCAAGGTTTCTGAGTTCATTTTTTCCTTGCCTGCCCGTCAGAGTTTCGGACACGATCTCTTTTCCTGCACTGCGGCGGGCGTGGGCGTTTTTGCCATATCACCCTCGTCCGGGTTCACCTCTTTTGATGTAGCGTTATGAAAACGGGTGGGTGCACTGCTTACGGAACGGCGGTGCGTCCGCCGGAGTGCAGGAACGCACGATAAACACACGATAAACACACGGCAATGAGACGAAAGTCTTTTGCATATAGGAGGATTGTCTAAATGGATTGGAAGACCAGCAATCACATGGACGGAAGCGAGATTCGCGGGGGTATCGGTTTACAGTATTTTGCCGAGGACGGCAATACATCCGACACCGGCGCGGACATGGACGGTTTTAACGGCGACGCTTTCCTCGAAAGCCTGACGGGAGAAAACGGTCTGGAAAACCAGCAGGCCGCTGCCGAGGGCGAGGAGGAGACCGTGCAGGACGGTGCGGAAGACCAGCGCACCGAAGAGCAGCAGGAAGAACCGGAGAATCAGCCGCCAGAGGGCGGCGAAGTACCGCCGGAGGCGGTGGAACAGCCGGTGCAGACCGTGCCGCTCGTCTTCAACGGACAGCAGATCCTGCTGCCGGCAGACGCAGTGCAGGCGCTGACCGGTGCACTCGGCGCGAACCCGGTCGAACTGCTCCAGAAGGGCATGAATTATGACCGCAAGGCCGAGCGGGAAATGCGCGTACTGGATCAGTACGCCGAGGCCGCTGGCATGAACCGGCAGCAGTACCTTGAACAGCTGGAGGGCGCACGCAATGAGCAACTGCTTTCGGCTGAGATGGAGCAGTGCCGCACGGAGTTTCCGGATACACCGGACGCGGCGCTTAAAGCAATCGCCGAGGGCCGCATGGCTTCCCAGCGTGCAGCCGCGGCACAGGCCGCCGAACAGCAGCGCGCACAGCTTACCGCCATGCAGCAGAGAATTGATCAGACCGTTGCGCAGGCAAGGCAGGAGGCCGACGAGCGCGCGTGGGAAGAATATGTTTCACTCTCTGGCGTGAAAAGTTTCGAGGAAGTGCCAAAACGCGTGCTTGAATTGGTGCAGCAGGAAGCTATGACGCCCGTTGCCGCGCACTGGCGCTATCAGGCTGAGCAGAATGCACAGGCCGTACAGATCGAAAAGAAGAACAACCAGAACAAAACGACAAGCCCGGGAAGTGTGCAGGGCAATGAGGGCGACACGAGCGACCCGTTCCTGCGCGGCTTACTGGGACTGTAAAAGGAGTGATTTTACACTATGCCTATTTATCTTACTGAACAGTACGCGAAAGCCGTAGAAAAGCTGTATACCCATACCTCGTTCCTGCGCCCGCACTGCAAGGCGCACGTTGACATGATCGGCAAGAAAACCTGCAAGGTTTACCAGATTCTCACCAGCGACCTGAATGACTACAAGCGCGAGGGCAAGGACCGCTACGGCGTGCCGAACGATGTACAGGACATCGTAAACGAGTACACCATCACCCAGGACAAGGCCTTTACCGCTATTGTAGACAAGGGCGACGGCTCTCAGCAGGCTATCAGCAACAAGGCCGGCCAGTACCTGCGCCAGCAGATCTCCGAGAAGTGCGTGCCGACCGGCGACAAGTACGGCTTCAGCCGCATTGCACGATTCGGCCATATTCAGGGCGTTTCTGCTGCACCGACCAAGAGCGACATTATCTCCATCATCTATGATGCCGCCGCCTATATGGACGATCACTATGTTCCGGATGACGGCCGTATCCTTTTTGTCCGCGTGAGTGACTACAAGAAGATCATCCTCTCGGACGAGTGGGTCAAGCTGGACAATCTGGCGGGCAAGCAGCTGCCCACAGGCGTTGTCGGTCAGGTTGCGGGCTTTACTGTTGTAAAGGTTCCCGACCGACTGTTCCCGACTGACGTTTATATGCTTGCAATTCACGAGCAGGCGCTTGCGTTCCCGTATACCATTGACGATACCAAAATCCACACCGATCCCCCCGGCGTTTCCGGTTCTCTGGTTGAGGGCCGTCAGATTTACGATCTGTTTGTGCTTTCCAGCCGTGCGGATTCGGTTGTCGTTGTGGCCAAGGCCGCAAGCCAGCAGGCGTGCACCGTAGCGATCGCTTCGCACAGTGCGACCGTTACGGCGGCAGATGCGGACGAAATCTGGTACACGCTGGACGGCTCGGACCCGCGCTTCTCTGCAAACCGCAAGACGGTTGCCAGCGGCGGCACGGTTGCCACTGAGGCAGGCCAGACCATCAAGGTGGTTGCGTTCGGCAAGGGCGGCAAGCTGACCTCGGATGTGGCGGAGGCTACAGATAAGTGATTTACCGCAGGGCGGGCTGACGCCTGCCCTGCATTTTTTTTAGGAGGAAAGAATGGCAACAGTTAGGAAAATATTCGATCTGGCAGCCGCCATTCTGTTTACGAGTAAGGGCGGCGATACGGACTATGACACGTATTCGCCGCTTTTGCTTGAGCGGCTGCTGATCGAGGCGCTGCCGTATGAGAACGCTATCCGCGCCGCAGACGGACGCGAGGAACTCGCAAGCGCGCCGGAAATCAATGCAATAGACGATACGGTTATCGACTGGGACGACCGCATTACGCGCGGCGCACTGCCGCACGGCCTCGCCTCGGCGCTTATGATAGACGAGGAGGACAAGCAGGCGCAGATGGTACTCGAACGCAACTATTTCGTGCAGTCGCTCGAGGACTGCGCGCCGGCGGTGCTCGGCTACGGAGAGGAGGACGGAACGTGAGACAGGCGACGGTTCCCTCCTTTTCGACGCCAACCATCGGCAGGAAGAGTTACAAGCGGTTTCGTGGGGTGGACTACTCAACGGATGAGACGCAGATTGACGACGGCAGAAGTCCGCGTGCGGTGAACGTTATCGCGGACGAGGGCGGCGCGCCCGAACGCCGGTGGGGCTGGCGCACAGTTGTTGACCTCGGCAGTGACAAGCCGATTGCGGGTATTTTCCCGTATGAGGCCACGACCGAGGCAGGCCGCACGATGATCGTCCATGCAGGCGATACGCTGTATAAGGTACGGCTGAACGAGAGCACTTATCTGCCGATTCCGGACAGCCAGCAGACACTTTTGACCGGACTGAGGAGCGGCGGACGCTCGCAGGGCTTTTACCTCAACGGCAAGCTGTACATTTTAACCGGGTCGGAATATCTGGTATACGACGGCAAGGACGCGAAGCACGTCGGGGACGATACGGCGTACTGTCCGCTGACGAGCTATCAGCGCAAGCCGTCCGGCGGCGGTGAAGCCTACGAGAAGGTAAACATGCTCTGCAAGTGGAGACGCAACCGCTTTGTCGGGGACGGGAGCAGCAAGACGTTTCAGCTGGACGTGACCGGCATTGACAAGGAGCAGACCATCACCGCAAAATATCATATCACGGGCGATACGCTCGAGGTGGCGAGCTTTGATGCGGAAAAGGGCACGGTGACACTAAAGACCGCGCCCAAGGCGCCGGAGAACGCGGGCACGTCCAACGTTGAGATCCGATTTGCAAAAACGACTGAGGACCGGAAGAAGATACTCGGCTGCACCATCTTTGCCATTTACGGCATGGACGGCTCGGGCGACCGCGTATTCTTTTCTGGTAACGGCAAATATGCAAACACGGAGTGGTTCTCGGGACTGACAGACCCGACATATTTCCCCGACATTAACTATTCTGTGGTTGGTTCGAGCGATTTCCCGATCATGTGCTATCTGAAAGCGCAGGGCGAGCTGCTTATCATCAAGAAGGACAATCGCCAGGAAGGTACGATCTGGCACCACGCGGGTGTTGTGAGCAACGATGTTGCGGCGTTTCCGCTCAAGGAGGGCGTGCCCGGTTACGGCGCGATCGCGCGGTACTCGGCGGCAAACCTGAATGATGATCCGTTATACCTGAGTCCACGCGGCGTGTATGCGCCGACTACGACCTACTACAACAACATGCAGGTGCGGCAGTTATCCTGCCGGTCGAGACGTGTCAATCCGAAGCTCACCAAGGAAAACGGCCTTGCGGATGCGGTTGCCGCCTGCTGGCGCGGCTGGTATGTGCTTGTCGTGGATGGCCGTGCGTATGTGGCGGACGGCAATCAGGACAAGCAGGATCAGGGCTACGAGTGGTATTACTGGACCAACATTCCGGCGCGGGTGCTGCGCGCAGACCAGCAGACCATGTATTTCGGCACCGCAGACGGCAAGGTATGCAAGTTCAATGACGATATGCGGACCGCGGAAAATGAAATCCTCATGCGTGCGTACAACGATGACGGCAAACCGATCCACGCGGAGTGGGCGTCGAAGCTCGACAGCATGGGCAATATCGCGATGCTCAAGACCATGCCCAAGCGCGGAAGCGCGGTGCATCTCAAGAGATACGCGAGAAGCAAGTGCGAGTTGTATGTCCGCACCGAGAAGGACAGCGGCAGGCGCATCCGCGAGTTCTACGCAGACCGGCTGACGTTCGAGGACATCAACTTCGAACGCTTCACGTTCGAGACCTCGGCAAACTCCATCCGCCAGTTCCGCGTGAAGAAGAAAAAGTGGAAAATGATTCAGTTTATTTTCGTCTCGGATGCGCTCAACGAGGGTTTTGGCATTTATGAGATTCTCGTTAAGTATATCGAGGCGGGAGAGGAGAGAAGTGCGTGAGTATTAGAGATTACAAAATTACCGATGCGCAGATTGCGGAAAAGGGCGTTATTGCGTCCCCGGACACGCTGACCGGCACGGCAGACGAGAACAAACGTGTGTTTGACCGTCTGGTGCGGGAATGCGTGGCTCCGCAGTTCAACGAGATTGTGGAGACGTTTGCGGATATGGAGGAGTCCACGACCGAGTGGAGCGGCGAGGAGGCAAAACGCCAGCAGGCCGAGCAGGGCCGCGTCTCTGCCGAGACCGCCCGCATGACCGCCGAGGACGACCGTGCGCAGGAGGAAAGCACCCGCAGGTCCGCCGAGACCGCCCGCCAGCAGGCCGAAAGCGCCCGCGACACGGCAGAGAACGCCCGCGCCAATGCGGAGAACAAGCGCGACACGGCAGAGAAAAGCCGCGTTTCTGCTGAGACAGGCAGAGTGAACGCCGAATCTGCCCGCGTGACGGCAGAAAGCCAGAGGGCGAACGCAGAGAGCGTCCGTGCACAGAATGAAGCGGCGCGTATTTCTGCCGAGACCGGCAGAGCGGATGCCGAGGCGGACCGCGTTTCTGCCGAGGATACCCGCATTGCAAACGAGAACGCACGGAAATCTGCTGAGACAGACCGCGCTTCTGCGGAGACTGTGCGCGAAAGCGGCGAGAACGCAAGAAAATCTGCGGAAAAGGCACGCGCAAGTGCGGAACAGCAGAGAGAAAGCACGGAAAGCACCCGTCAGACGAACGAGACCGCCCGCGTGAGCGCAGAAAAGAGCCGCGCCGCTGCGGAAACCGCCCGTCAGACCGCTGAGAAAGCACGCAACGTGTGGGAGGAGTACAGCGCGGGCAAGGCGTATGTACCCGGAAATAAGGTCAGTTTTAACGGCTCGTCTTATGTATGCACGGCTGCATCGACCGGACATGCGCCGACCGATACCGCGTACTGGCTGCTGATCGCGCAGAAGGGCGCAGACGGCAAGGGCGCGGGCGATATGCTGGCAAGCGTTTATGACCCAAAGGGCAAGGCGCAGGATGTGTTCCAGTATGCGGACGCAAAGGCGAGTGCGGCGCAGAGCGCGGCGGCAACGTATACCGATGATAAGATCGCTGCCATTCCGACACCGGATGTCAGCGGGCAGATTGAGACGCACAATACGGCGGAGAACGCGCACAGTGCGCTGTTTCAGACAGTGAACAGTGCTGCAGCCGCTGCAAAAAGCGCGGCGGCTAACGTACAAGCAAATCTGAAAACGCATACAGCGGATAAGAATAATCCGCATAATGTGACAGCCGATCAGGCTGGCGCTGCGGCGAAGGATTTAAGCAATGTACAGTTTGGGCTGGCGTTTGAGGCAGCTACACTGCCGAGTTCGGAAATCTGGCAGTCTGTCTGCTACGGCAATGACGAGTTCGTTGCGGTAGCAA
>UMLF01056820.1_pt1 | contig 28343 bp, 31 predicted proteins | sample 1966501 | NCBI WGS metagenome assembly UMLF01 (sample SAMEA4836194, study PRJEB28245) | human gut metagenome | biome: gut microbiome; material: fecal sample | place: Denmark | collected 2008 | reverse complement strand
TCTGTATTCTGCCAGCTAGCGAGGAAGGCGGTCTTGATCCCGGCGGTTCCCCGCTCCACGGTAAACCCGCGCCGTTCCAGGAATTGTGCCAGATATTCTGACGAAAGTGTTTCCTGATACGCCAGTTCCGGATGCTGGAAAATGTAGTCTGCTGTCTGGATCAGTTCTTCCTGATGGTCATAAAGCCAGGCGGCGATCCGGTTGGTTGTGTGTTCTTGTTCCATAGTTTCATTCCTTTCCCGGGCTGGTCCGTCTTTTAAGCGGGATAGACGCCTTCCAGGACATCCAGATATTCCTGTCCGAAAGTGCGGACATAATCTTCCAGGGCCAGTTCCACCGCTTTCTCACCATCGTCTCCCAGATCTTCGATGAGGGTTTCGCTGATGGTGTATTTCAGATGGGCGGTATGAAAGTTGAAGTCCTTCATACAGGAAGCACCCAGTTCCTTCTTTTTGGCGGCCAGGGCCTGGTTTTCCTCCGGGCTTAAGGGAGCGCCCCAGTCGAACTCACAGCGCTCTCCGCCCCAGCTCATGGCCGTCGCGGTGGGGGTGCAGACGTATTTGTCCTGAAATCCCTGATATACAGCGTTGTCTACGTTGACGCAGTAATATTTCCCGTATTCGGTGAGGCCGTGTTTGGCCCAGGCGTCACACCAGGCACATTTGGAAATGTAGGTCTGGAGGGTGGGCTCTGTGCGAAGCTGGCCAAATTCCATCTGGCCCTCATAATCCGGCTTCCACTCGCCGTAGGCCTGGTTGGTCATCACGTTTGGCTCGTCTCCGTGGGCAAGGGCGTTGGCGGCCATCCGCTGTCCCCGTTCATTCCCGTAGATGGTCATGCCGCGGAGAATAGATTCTTTCCCCGCTTCGCCGCAGAGCTCAATGGCCCGTTTGGCGAGAAAGGCGAACAGGATGGCGTGGTGCTCGATCCTGCAGGAAACAGGTTGATCTGTCATAGCAATACTCCTTTCAAAACGATTTTATAATCCGTATATAGATCCCAATAATTACAATATCAATTATACTATAGTCGAAGAAAGATTTCATTATTTAATCACAAACTGCGAAAATTCAAAAAAATCATCAGCATCCCCCCTTTTTATATTGACAAATAAAATTATAATGATTATAATCATTATAACGAATGAACCGTGCACAATTAGAAGAAAAGGAGGAAAGAGAATGAAAAGATGGATAAGTGTTTTGCTGGTAGCAGCAATGACTATGGGACTGTTGGTCGGCTGTCAGGGCGGAGAGGAATCTGATGGCGGGAAAACGGAGCTTACCCTTTGGTGGTGGGGAGAGGAAGACGTTCCCGGATCAAAGGCGTGGCTGGAACAGACGGTTGAAGCTTATGAAAAGGAAAATCCTGATATTACGATTGAAATGGTCCAACAAACTTCAGATCAGTTGGTTCCGGCCTGGGAAGCATCTATTCAGGCTGGCGAAGGAGCGGATATTCAATTCTTGTGGACAGGGACATATACATTAATGTATGCCTGGGATGAAGCAAATCGGAGCCTGGCAGATCTGACGGAGTTAATTCCGGAAGAAGAGAGAGAACACTGGCTTGGGACAGAAGGAGTTACCTGGGATGGCCAGCCATGGGCGGCGCCATGGTATCAGGTAAGCATCATTATGCTGTATAATAAGGAGCTTTTCCAGAATGCAGGCCTGGATCCAAATGAACCGCCGGAAACCTGGGAAGAGCTTTTGACAGCGTGTGAGGCGTTAAAGGAGAGCGGAGTAATTCCCTTTGAGATCGGAGGAATGAAAGATGGCTTTAATACGCCATGGATGTATGCGACAATGGGAATTGCATCTCATGACAGTACAAAAGAGTTTATAGATGCGGCTATCAACGAAGGTTCTTTTACTGAGGAATCTCATAAGCTCTGGTTGGAGCGGTTATACGAATTAAATGAAAAAGGTTATTTGAATCCTCTTACAATGTCAAATGATTTTCCGTCTGGCAGAGAGTCGTTTCTCCGAGGAGAGTCTGCGATTGGTTTGGTGACAAATGGTCAGGCATTACAGTGGATTGAGGATATGGGAGGAGAAGAAAAGGTTGGAATTATGAAAATCCCGGCATATGGAGATGGAGCAATGGCAGGGAAACAAAATGTGCAAAGCCAGGCATTTGGTATTCCGGAATTTTCAGAGCACAAGGAAGAAGCAGCTGACTTTATTGTATTTATGCATCAGCCGGAGCAGTTGGCAAGTTTCTACGAATTAACAAAGAACTTTCCGGCAGATGACAGATTTGATCCGGAAAGCCTGAGTACAGAAAGTGAGAAATTCCTGTGGGATTATGTGCTGGAAGACAGTACAGTATATCCGTCATTGTATATACCGTCCATGGTACATAGTCAGGGGAACTATGCGGCGGCTCAAATGGTATTGTCTGGGGAAAGTCCAGATGCGGCTGCGCAATATGTGGAAGACATTGCGGCAGAGTGGAGGACTATGAGTACAGAAGAGGTAGAACATTTTAAAGACTGGGCAGAAAATTATACAGAGTAATGGTTAAAAGTGCTGCCGGTTTTACCGGCAGCACTTTCAGATTAAGGAGGGATACGATTGCTTCGCGTTAGAAATGAACAAAAGAAAGTTCCTTTTTTGTTTATGGGCCCATCGCTGGTTATGATTAGTATCGTATTTTTATATCCGATCATATCTGTCTTGATAGATAGCTTTTTTCAAATTAGCGGACAAAAACGAACATTTGTAGGGGTACAAAATTTCAAAGCATTACTGGGAAATGATCTTTTCTGGACATCTCTTACAAATAATTTGAAATTTTTTATCTGCGTTCCCGTTCTGATTTTGTTGGGAATTTTATTTGCTGTTTTGTTATATAATCAAATTCCGGGCTGGAGGGTCTATCGGGTTTTGATGCTTGTCCCATATATTTTTTCAATTGCGGTAACCGGTATTATATTTGACTGTATTCTAAGGGAGAATGGGCTGTTTAATATTATATTAGAAAAAATTGGGCTGGGACAGTTTGCGCAAGCCTGGCTGGGGCAGCCGTCAACGGCTCTTTATGCGATCATGGCAGTTATTATCTGGAAGGAAATGGGGTTTGGGACCATGCTGATTCTTGCCAGACTCATGTCGGTTGACGAATCTTTAATTGAGGCGGCGAGACTTGATGGGGCAAATGTATTTACAATCACCAGAAGAATTCTGATTCCGGAAATCAAACCGGTTATTTCATTCTATTTCGTGCTTTGTATGATCAATATGCTTTCATGGTTGTTTAATTACGTTTATGTAATGACCAAAGGAGGTCCCATGAATAGCACATATGTTATGGATTTCTATATCTATCAGTTGGGAGTAAAATTCACAAATTATGGAATGGCGTCAACATTGGCTGTTATTTTGCTTGGAATTACATTTCTTCTGGTAGGAGCACAGGCGGGAATTCAGCATTATGTATTTCCGGAAGAGGAGGATTGAAATGAGAACGGGTTATAAAAGACGAAAAAAGATTATTAAGAGTCTTTTGTCGGTTGGGGTTGGGATTTTTGTGTTTATAGATCTTATTCCTATCTTTTTTACGATCATTACATCATTTAAGAGCAGGGATGAATATGTTTATAACGTGTTTTCCCTGCCGCAAAGCTGGACTTTTGAAAATTATACAAATCTGTTTGAAGCGTATGATGTTCCCAGAATGTTTTTAAGCAGCTGTATTGTTACGATAATTCCTATAATTTTTATTGTTTATTTTGGAGCAATGGCAGCATTTGCGATTGGAAAGTTTGATTTTAAAGGAAGAAAGATCTTTGCAAATATGATTTTTCCGTTAATGTCAATTCCTTCTGTAGTTATGCTGTTTCCGCTGTTTCGTCTGTTTTCCAAACTCCATATGACGAATCAGTTCATATCCGTTATTATCATATATATAGGGTTGATCTTGCCGTTTATTTTAAATATGCTTACCAGTTTCATGTCTTCCATATCCAGCAGTTATATGGAAGCGGCAATGATTGACGGGTGTGGATTTTGGCAGATGTTTCATAGGATTATACTTCCGCTTTTGACACCGGCATTGTCGGCGACAACAATTGTAGGGGCCATGTGGTTATGGAATGAAATGTTGATCGCATTTATTTTTCTTCAAGACGAGGCAAAAAGGACACTGGTAGTAAGTTTAACTTCGATGCAAGGGCTTTTTCAATTGGATGTACCGCTTCTGATGGCGGGGGCGACCATAACGACAGTTCCTGTTATTTTGATTTTTGTTTTGGGTCAGAAGTGGTTTATAAAAGGATTGACGGCTGGAGGAATAAAATAATGAATGATTATTTAAAAAATGTTTTTGAACAACCAAAAGAACTAGAGAAAGTAGTGAATGTTCTTTGTGAGGAAGAATTGGCGGAAGTTAAGCAGATCGCAGGTCTTATGACAGTGGCAGAGGACATTGTATTGACCTCCATGGGAAGTGCATATAATTCTTTGATGCCTATGTACTATGCACTGCGCAGAAAAGGAAAAAGAGTAACCTTGATCGAGACATCAGAATTGTTGCAAAATCCAGGCTTGGTGAAAGAGGACGCTTTTTACTTAATGATGTCCCGGTCAGGAGAAAGCAGAGAAGTTTATGATTTTTCTGCGCTTTTAGAAGAAAAAGGATGTGTTTTGGCAAGCGTTACAATGACAAAAGACAGTACATTGGCAAAACATTCTACAGTGATGTTGTATGATCCTTGTTCCTATGACAAATGTATCTGCTTAAAAGCATATACATCTATGGCATTATGCGGTCTTTTGTGCGTATCGTTCATGAATGGAAAAGGATTGTCTGAGGAGGAGCGAAAAGAATTATGTAAGATGTTTTCCTGGATGGAAAAAAATAAAGAAAGAATATTGGAAGAAATAGGAAAAATCTCTTTTTTTAAAACTGCGCATAGTTATAATTTCCTTTCAAGAGGATATGGCCTGGGAGCTTCAAAAGCAGCATCTCTATGGCTGGAGGAAATCGCATTTGTCAGCGGAGATCTGATGTCGATAGACAGTTTTTATCATGGTCCGATTCGTTCCATTCTAAACAGCGAGATTGCTGATAATGTTATTGTTCCGGTCTTTTTTGATGTATTGCCGACAGAGCGGACAACAAAAATATGGCAGGAAGTAGTAGGGGCGGCTAAAGAAAGTGTTTATTTTGGAACAGATACGCAGAAAGGGGAAGGAAGTGTTTGCATTTATTATCCGGATTTTAACCTGGAGGAAGAGTATTCATTAATTCTTCTGGCTATGTACGTACAGCTTTTTGCATATCAGTGCTGTATCGTAAAAGGATATGAACCAGGTGTGTCACTTGGGATTCCACAGGACAGATGGGTGGTGAAGTAGATGTGTTATGCATTGGGGGCAGATATCGGGGGCACAAGAACAAAACTTGGGCTGGTAGAGTTAAATACAGGACAAGTTCTTGAAAGCATGGTATTAGCTACAGAGAAAGAAGAAGAACGTTTTTTATCCTGTATGCTGACGGGCGTTCAAAAGATCACAGAAAAAATATCAGGAAAAAAAATTATAGGAGCCGGGGCGGCGATCAGCGGATATGTTCATCATCAATCCGGGACAATCGATATGTCCAGTGGAAGTTTTATTCCCTTTTTCCCGGGGTATCCGATCAGAGATAAACTTGAAGAATTGCTTAAGATTCCTTGTGAGGTGGAAAATGACGCAACGGCGGCATGTTATGGGGAAGCGCTATATGGGATTGGGAAAAACTATGAAAGGGTTCTTATGTTGACGCTGGGGACAGGAATTGGCGTCGGATTTACTGCGTATAAAAAAATATCCTGGGCAAATGCACTCATGCATCGTGCGGGACATATTAAAGTTGGAAGCGGGACAGAAAGAAACAAGGAATGCTATTGCGGAATTGACGGGTGTCTGGAAGGAATGTGTTCTGGAACTGCTCTGGAAGATAAAGGCAGAGAAGAATATGGGCGAGTGATAACGGCAGAGGAGTTGTTTGCACGGGGGAAAGAGGATTTAAAAGCAAAGAGGATCATAGAAGAGTATATCGGCAATTTATGTACTGGCTTAAATCAGTATATCTATTTGTATGCCCCGGATGTAATTGTTTTGGGAGGCGGCGTTGCAAAGGGGCTCGAAAGATATGCAGAAGAACTAACTTCCCGTTTGACGGCGAAAGTACATGCAAATTATCAGGTGGATATCCGGTTTTCAGAATTAAAAGAGAAGGCAGGAATTCTTGGGAGTGCTGCATTGTTTTTATAGTAAGGAGGAAGCGAAAATATAGTTGTTTGTCGTATTTTGATGTGCTATATTTGAAATATATGGAAATGTTGAAAAGGGGATTGTCAGGTGAGTAAAGAACTGCTGGATATGGCGAAAGATGTGCCGTTGTATAAACAACTCAGCCAAATTCTTTATCATAAAATCGAGACGGGAGAATGGGAATATAATCATAAAATCCCGACAGAGCCGGAACTGTGCGAGATGTATAAAATCAGCCGCCAGACGGTTCGATTGGCGATAGATGATCTGAAGAACAAGGGGTACGTTTTAAAAAAGCAGGGGAGAGGGACTTTTGTTACGCATCCTAAGGTGGAAGAGAAAATTTTTTCTTTTCGTTTTTATGATAATGATGAAAGCGCTACAAAACAGGAGAAAAGAGTCCTTTCTTTTAAAAAGATTCCTGCAGAAAAACAGGTAAGAAAAGAGTTGGGACTGGAAGAAGGCAGTGAAGTTTTTCTGGTTCATCGTCTGTTTTATAATGATGGAATCCCGACTACGGTCAATGATTCTTATATTCCCGTGATGCTGTGCCCAGAATTATCAAAGGAAGCGATCCGGGAGAATGGTTTGTATCATACGCTGGAACAATTTGGGTGGAAGTTAAATAAGGCTTCACGGTTATTTGAGGCGGTGGTTATAGAAGGAAGCGTAAGAGAACTTCTTGGAACACCTAAAAATATGGCGGGATTTCATATACAACGAGTGACTTGTGCAGGGGAAACGCCGGTTGAGTTTGCAGATTCTTATATGCGTGGAGATATGGTGCAGTTTTCTATTACGATGGATCAGCCATAAGGGAAAAACAGAGGGATGCCCGGCGGGAAACAGGTAAAGACAAAGAAGAAAAATATACCGGCGCCCCACAGAGTGAAGATCACATTTGCCGAAGGGATCTGCTTCAGAGCGCGGAAAAAGAACCGGGCGGCGGAAAAGCTGAGAGCCACGCTGAGAAAAAAGATCAGAAGATCCAGGATCAGAGCGTGGGAACCCCAGATGCCGGTGTAGGTGTAGAAACTAACCAGAGTGAAGGCCATTCCGCAGACAACGCCGAGAAAACGGCAGTAGAAAAAACGCTTGTTTCGGGAACGACAGAGAACAGCAGTTCCCAGAGTGACGAAAAGGAACGGGAAGAATAGAAGCTTCAGGTGCTCCCAGGGTGATTCGTTGATGGGACAGAACAGGGCGACAAAGGAAGAGCTGCCGGTCCAGTCGTAGAGAAAATGGTTGAGGGAACCCAGGATAGCTACGGCAAGGATCGCGGGGAGATCTGAACGGTTTATGTATTTGGACATAATATGATACATAGGGGAAATCCTCCTGATAGTAATATATATGGGATGGAAGAAATATTATGCAAAAATTTTTTAGAAGACTTAAGTCTATGTCTGAAACAGACATAAAATTAAGTCTTTTTTATTATAGAACGACTTAAGCGACTGCCGTGAAAGGAAAAAGATATAGACAATTTCTGAAGATATCTGATACAATCAAACCAGATTTTTTATATACAGACGAGGGGATGATACAATGATCAAGGTACTGATAGCTGACGACGAAAAGAAGATCTGCCGTTTGATAGAGATGCTGTGCGACTGGGAGAGCCTGGGGATGGAGATCATCGGGTACGTGCACAATGGACCGGAAGCGATCGAGATGATCAGCGAGAAGAAGCCGGATATCCTGATCGTGGATATCCGCATGCCGGGATGTGACGGGATCGAGGTGATCCGGAGAGCCCGGGAGATGAATCTGTCGATGGAGGTGATCATCATCAGCGGATACGCGGATTTCGCCTATGCGAAGGCGGCGATCACCCAGGGAGTCAGCGCGTACCTGCTGAAACCCATTAAGCAAAATGAACTGGAAGAAGCGGTAAAGCAGGCCAGGGACAGCGTGGAGAAGGAAAGAAAACGGATCGAGGCAGGGAAGCGGCTGTATGAGTATACAGAAGATGAGAATCTGAAAAAGAGAAGGGATCTGATCTTTTCCCTCCCCATGTCGGTGTCCTTTGGCGAGGGAAAGGAAATCGAAAGTATCAACAAGCAATATTACTATCATTTTATCCCGGGCTGGTTTCAGTTTTTTGTCCTGCGGCTTCATTACAGTATGAAAAAGTATGATAAAAAGGCGACAGAGAAGACTATCGAGGGATTTGAGCGTACGATCCGCAGCGAACTGCGGGATATCTGCAGCGATTATGAGATCTGTGTCGACGGAAATAGATGCTATGTGCTCTGCAATTACGAAGAGGCGAAGGAGAAGGAATTCCGTAACGCGGTGCGGGTGATTGTCAATAAGCTTGCGGCAAAGCGGTTTGAGATGTGGACTATGACATTTTCGGCGGCGCTGGGAAAGAAGGTGCGGATGCCCTCTGAGCTGTGGGACTCCCTGGAGAGCGCGACAGAACAACTTAAAGAGGCTGTGGTGGAAGGCTGCGAGAAACTTCTGGAAGGATCTGCCGCCGTTGCATCGGAGAAAGACTGGACGCTTGTAACCGATCATTTTAACAGTGAGCTGGCCAGAAGCATCGATCTGTGTGATGAGCAGATGATCCGGGACAAGGTGGGAGAATTAAAGAAGACGCTGGAAAAGGAGCAGGACATCTCCGGGCGGGATTATATCAATATTGTCCATCTGATCGGGATGTACGCATTGACGAAAAGCGGCAGCGACAATGAGGAGATCGGGAGATTCACCGAGAGAAGCGAACTAAGCCGGAATCTGGACGAGCTGTTTGACGTGCTGGAAGAATATCTGAGAAAGATCGTGCAGAAAAATCTGAGGCTTCAGGAAGAGGACGGGCGGCGTCCGATCCGGATCGCGAAACAGTATATCCAGAACCATTATACCGAGGGGATCACGCTGGAGGAGGTGTCCGCCATCGCCGGATTCAGCGCCAGCTATTTCAGCGGCCTTTTGAAAAAGGAAATGGGGATCGGATTCTCGGAGTATCTGATCCAGCTCAGGATGGAGAAAGCGAAGGAACTGTTAAAGGGGACGAATATCAATATCAAGGATATCTGCAGCCAGGTGGGGTATTCGGATCTGAAACATTTTAATACGGTGTTTAAGAAATATACGGGGATCAAACCGGGCGAGTACCGGAAACTGTATGGATAAGGGAGTGGCCGGATGAAAGAGAGATGGCGTTATTTAAGTTCCAGAATCTACGTGTTGTGTGTGGGACTCCTTGTTTTTCTTGCATTGATCTGCGTCCTGCTGAGCATCCTGGCGGTCCGGACGGGGAGATACGGGGCGGAGGCGCTTTGCTGCCTGGCAGTTGAAGCGGCGGGGATCCTGTTCTTTTATTTTGGAGTGCTGAAACCATATCGAAAAGTGGAGCGTTACCTTCGGCTCTTTTTTGCCGGATATACCAGCGCGGGGCTGAAGGAGGAGGCAAGACTTTTGTCGCCGGGAACAGAAGGATTGGCCCAGGTGCTGATCGGACTGATGGAATCGAATCAGCTTCTGAACGCGAATAAGCGGCAGGCACAGTATCTTGCCCTGCAGAATCAGATCAACCCCCATTTTCTCTACAATACGCTGGACAGTATACGAAGCGAAGCGCTGCTGGAGGGAAATTCCACGGTGGTGGAGATGACGGAGGCGCTTGCAACCTTTTTCCGATATACCATCAGTAAAGTGGAAAATATGGTGACGCTGGAGGAGGAACTGGAAAATACAAAAGTATATTTCCTGATCCAGAAATATCGGTTTGAGGACCGGGTAAATCTTGAGATCCAGTACGACAAGGAAGATGAGTTCCTGCTCCACTGCCTGTTGCCGAAGCTTACCCTGCAGCCAGTGGTAGAGAACAGTATCATTCACGGTATCGAGAGGAAAGTGGGGAGCGGGACCATACGGATCGTATTGCGGTGTACAGAGAAGAGGCTGTTGATCGAGATCAGCGACGACGGGGTGGGGATGCCGCCGGACGTGCTGGAGAAGCTGAATAACCAGTTGAACCAGCCGGTGTTTGACAGCATTTCCCTGTCGAAGAATAAAGGCGGGATCGCGATCCTTAATGTAAACAACCGGATCCACCTGATCTTTGGAGAGGAATACGGGATGACGGTATACAGTACCCCAGGGGTGGGCACAGATACCGTGATCGATCTTCCGCTGATCACCAGTGAACGGCAGCTGAAGAATCTAAGGAGATAATGTGAGACAGGAAATTCTAAGAATGGAACGGGTGACCGTTACAGAACAGGGACGGGAACTGTTAAACAATTTTAATTTTCAGATGTTTAAGGGAGAGGTTATGGGACTTGTCCCCCTGGACTCCTATGGCCTTGAGGAGTTTGTAGACTGTCTTCAGAACAACCGCCCGCTGCTTTACGGACGTGTTTATCTCAGGGAAAAGCTGGTGAACACCTACGCCGGCCAGACCCGGAGCAGGAATAACGTGTACATGATATCAAAATCAGAAACTCTGATCGACAGCCTGCCGGGAGCAGACAATGTTTTCCTGATCCGGAAAGGATACAAGGGATTCTGGATCAAGGACCGTCTGATCCGCCGGCAGCTGATGCTTCTTCTGGAAGAGTCGGGGGTGGAGATCAATCCGGCGAAAAAGGTATCGGAGCTTACTACCCTGGAGAAGGATGTGATCGGGATCGCGAAAGCGGCAGTGGCGAAAGCGGATCTGGTCATCCTGCGGGATGTGGGGTCTTCTCTCTGGCCGGAAGATAAGATGAAGCTGGACAAAGTGATCCGGGGATACGCCAGGAAAGGGCTTTCGTTTATTTATATCAGCACGAAGCCGGAGGAGTTAAGCCGGTTCTGCGACCGGGTCTCTGTCATGTCCCACGGAAGGATCATCAAGGTGCTGGAGAAAGAGGAGATCGCAGAGAACCTGGAGAAGCACTATTTCTTCCCCTATCAGTTGCTGAAGACAAGGAAAACCCAGGAGGAGGATCAGGGAGAGAAGGTGTTCCGGTGTGAGAAGATGAGCCACCGGAGCATCCGGAATATGACCTTCGATGTGGGCCGGGGAGAAGGGCTTTTGATCCATGATTATAATAACGTGGACTGGAAGGATTTCATCGATGTGTTGTCCGGAGCCAAGCCGCAGAGCGGGAGCGTGTGGTGGAAAGGGAAGGAGAAGGATAAAGAGAAGCGAAAGATCGGGGTGATCCTGGAGAATCCGGCAGAGACCATGCTGTATCCGGAGATGTCTTACGAAGATAACCTGTGCCTGTGCCTGGACGATAAAGTGGAGCACTTGTGGAGAAGCAGGAAAAAAAGGAAAAGCATCGCAAGGGAGGTGGCGGGAAGAGAGATCACCTGTAAAGTGAAGGATCTGTCCCTGGAGGAGAAATATAACCTGATCTATCACAAGATCCTCCTCCAAAAGCCGGAGATTATTTTCTGTTTCTTCCCTTACCGGAACGTGGATGTAAACCTGCAGCGGTTTATCAATACATTTCTGAAAAGATATCTGGCTAAGGGGATCGCTGTGGTGATCATTACCATGGATGTGATGGACGGAGTTTCCATCGCGGACCGGATCCTTCTGTTTGGCAAGAATGAAAGCCGTCTGATCTTCGACAGGAAAGACTTTGAGCAGATCCTGTCCGATAGAAAAAAGCCGTTTCTTTGGTGAAAATGACTATTATTTCACAAAGAAACGGCTTTTTTTGTTCAAAAATCATAAAAACGTAAAATACCCCCTATCCAGAGAAAGATACCCCCCTTTTTAACCGCTAAGATCCCATAGTACAATTTGTTTGCAAGTTAAAAAACGATACGGGAGGTGAAGAGCATGAGTTTGTTGTTGGAGATGAAAGGGATCCAGAAAAGCTTCTATGGAAACCAGGTCCTCCACGCAGTGGATTTTTCCCTGGAGAAAGGCTCAGTACATGCTCTGATGGGTGAAAACGGCGCTGGAAAATCTACATTGATGAATATATTGGTAGGCATACATAAGCGAGACGGAGGAACGGTAAAGATCGAAGGCGAAGAGGTTGAGATCGATTCTCCGGCGGTTGCCCAGAAGATGGGGATCGCAATGATCCACCAGGAACTTTCATCGGTAGTAGAGATGTCCGTGGCTGAGAACATCTACCTTGGAAGAGAGCCGGTCCGGCACGGGTTTATCGATTACCGCCAGATGTACAAGCAGACAGGGGAACTGCTGGAGATGCTGCATATCAAGCTGAACCCCAGGGCGAAAATGGGAAGCTTGCGAGTTGCGGACCAGCAGCTGGTGGAGATCGCAAAAGCAGTATCCCAGGACGCCAGGATCCTGATTATGGACGAACCTACTTCTTCGATCACAGACCGGGAGGTGGAGAACCTCTACAAGATCATCCGCGATCTGCAGAAACGGGGAACCGGGATCGTATATATCTCCCATAAGATGGATGAGGTCTATGAGATCACAGACAAGATCACGATCTTAAGAGACGGAGAGAGTATTGCAACCTGGGAGACCAAGGAGGCCACCAACGATATGGTTGTAAAGGCTATGGTAGGCCGGGAACTTACCGAGCAGTATCCCAAGCGGGAGGCTCATATCGGAGAGCCGATCCTGGAGCTTAAGGGCCTGACAAGAGCAGGAGAATTCGAAGATATCAATCTTACCCTTCACAAAGGCGAGATCCTGGGGCTGGTAGGACTTGTAGGCGCCGGGCGGACGGAACTTATGCAGGCCCTCTTTGGACTTACCCGGCTGGAGAAAGGCGAGATCATCCTGAAGGGACAGAAAGTGGAGTTAAAGAGGCCCAGCGACGCGATCCGTCAGGGAATCGCGTACGTAACAGAAGACCGCAAAGGCGAAGGGCTGGTCCTTCCAATGAGTATCGCTCATAATACCACGCTCCCGTCTATGAAGGAATTCAGCAGCAAAGTATTTATCCGCTCCGGGGCAGAGAAGAAACGGACCAATGAGATCCTCAGTGAATTGAAGGTAAAAATGGCAAGCCCCAGACTGGCAGTAAAGAACCTGTCCGGCGGAAATCAGCAGAAGGTGGTTCTTGCCAAGTGGATGATGAAAGATCCGGACGTGATCATTTTTGACGAGCCTACGAGAGGTATCGACGTAGGAGCCAAAGCAGAGATCTATAAATTGATGAACGAGTTTGTGGCAAAAGGGAAAGCGGTCATTATGATTTCCTCTGAAATGCCGGAAGCAATGGGAATGTCGGATCGGATCCTGGTAATAAGCAACCATCGGCTCAGCGGAGAATTGTCGCGGGAAGAGTTCAGCCAGGATGTGATCATGAAGATGGCAATGCGTTACATGTAAGGAGGGGAAAAGGAAATGAATAAAGAAGCAGTAGGAGAAAAAACTGCGGCAATGAAGGCGCAGCAGAGGAAAAACTTTATCGCGAAATATGGATCGCTGATCGCGCTGATCGTCTTGGTGATCATTATCTCTCTTATCAAACCAAGATTCTTAAGCTTTATCAATGTAAGAAATATGTTCCGTCTGGTATCCATCAACGGACTTCTGGCAGTGGGAATGACCTTTGTCTGCCTGACGGGAGGTATCGACCTTTCTGTAGGCGCTGTCATGGGATGCGCGGGCATGTATTCCGCATACTTCGCTCAGGTTGCCATGAACCAGCCGGCTATCGTGGCCATCGGCGTAGGTGTAGGCGTGGGGCTTTTGATCGGTGTATTCAACGGCGTGTGCGTGGCGTATCTGAAGGTTCCGGCTTTTGTAGGAACGCTGGGTTCAATGAGTATAGCGAAATCGCTAACGTTTCTTCTAACGGATTCCAAGCCGATCCCGAATCTGTCCGAATCCTTTAAGTTCATCGGCGGCGGAATGATCGGCAATGTACTTCCGATCCCGGTTATCATCTTTGCGGTGATCCTGTTAGTGTGCTTCTTACTCCTGTATAAGACCAGGTATGGAAGATATGTATTCGCAGTAGGCGGAAACGCCAACGCGGCAAGAGTTTCCGGTATTAATGTAAAACGGATCATCGCTACGGTGTATATCCTGTCCGGCGTCCTGTCAGCTCTTGCGGGCGTGATCACTTCCGCACGTGTAACCTCCGGCGTAACCAATACCGGAGACGGATATGAGACAGACGCTATCGCCATGGTAGTTATCGGCGGAACTTCTCTTGCAGGTGGAAAAGGAAGGCTGTGGGGAACGGTTGTAGGTATCATGCTGATGACCTGTCTGTCAAGTGGATTGGATATGCTGGGCGTTGGCGCGTACTACCAGATGCTGGTAAAGGGCTTCGTAGTGATCCTGGCAGTTATGCTGGATGGCCTGAGCTCAGACTGATAGAATTTAAGCTTCGAGAAGCTTAAAATAAAACAAAGGTAAAGGAGGATGTAACAATGAAAAAGTGGAGAAAACTGATCGCAGCAGGATTAGTAGGCATGATGGCTCTTTCACTGGCTGCCTGCGGAGGATCCGGGGGAGACAGTGAAGAAGGAGGTGGCGAGAAAACCGACGGCTATACGATCGGAGCTACCTATTATACACTGCAGACCGAGTTCTGTATGAGAATGGATAACTATGCCAAGACCTATTGCAAAGAAAAAGGCATCAATTACGTTTCCTACGATGGAAACAATGACGCGGCCGCACAGCTTGAGCAGGTTGAGACCATGATCGCAGACGGCGTTGACGCGATCATCCTGAATCCTCAGGACGCAGATGCGTGCGTGGCTTGTGTTGAGGCGGCTGACGAGGCCGGTATCCCGGTATTTGGTGTAAATACCATGGTAAATACCGACAAGCTGACCGCTTATGTTGGATCTCAGGACGTTGGAGCAGGTGAGGAGATCATGCAGGAAATGATCGACCACATGGGAACCGACACCTTTAACATCGTAGTTCTGGAAGGACCTATGGGACAGTCCGCACAGCTTCAGAGATGGGAAGGAATCAACAATGTGCTTGCTGAGAATCCTGGCATCAAGATCCTTGCTTACGATACCGCGAACTGGTCTCGTTCCGAGGCGATGACACTGATGGAGACCTGGCTCACCACTTACGGCGATGAGATCGACGCAGTTGTTTCTGAAAACGACGAGATGGCTCTTGGCGCACGGCAGGCGATCGAGGATGGCGGATATGACATTCCGTGTATCGGAATTGACGGTATCACAGACGCGGTTGCAGCTGTAAAAGAGGGAAGAATGATCGCATCTGACTTCCAGGATGCAGAAGGTCAGATCTCCGGCGCTATCGACGCAGCGATCACAGTTCTTGACGGCGGCGAAGTAGAGAAAGAAATCTGGATCCCATTCCAGATGATCAGACAGGACAACGTAGCCGAGTTTGAGAACAAATATTAAGATTGATTTTTGCTGATACGAAAAAGATAAGATGATTCACCGGAAGGGCAGTGGCGAAAAGCCCTGCCCTTTCTTAAGCGCGAAGGAGTTGTTCGCGCACAATAAGTAAGGATGGAGGGATCTAGTTATGTTACCAAATTTTTCAAAAGAAGAGATTATGTCACTGGACTTTGACCTTGGAGGAAAGACAGCGATCATCACAGGAGGCGCGGCCGGGATTGGAAATATGACGGCGGAATACCTTCTGAAGCAGGGCGTCAACATTGTTTTGGCCGATCTGAATCCGGAGGTGGATAAGATCGCCAAGGAGATGGGCGGCGACAAAGCTATTGGAGTTGCAGGAAATGTTTGCGACAAGGATTACAGAGCTTTTGTGATCGAGGAGGCGGTGAAAGCTTTTGGCCAGGTGGATATCCTGGTAAACTGCGCGGGGATCGTGGCGCTGGAAAGCGCAGAGATCATTGATGAGAAGGACTGGAACCGGACCATCGATATCAACCTGTCCGCCAGCTTTTTCATGGCGCAGGCGGTAGGCAAATATATGATCGACAATCAGGTGAAGGGCAGCATTGTGAACATTGCTTCCCAGGCCGGCGTGATCGCCCTCGATAAACATGTGGCATACTGTGCGGCCAAAGGCGGGATCATCGCAATGACAAAGGTAATGGCAATGGAGTGGGGCAAATACGGGATCCGCGTCAACGCAGTAGCGCCTACCGTAGTGCTTACCGCACTGGGCCATAAAGCATGGGACGGCCCGGTAGGAGACGCGTTCAAGAAGGAAATGCCCAGCGAACGGTTTGCTGAGCCAGAAGAGATCTCTGCAGTGATCGCGTTCCTGTGCAGCAAGGCTGCGGCAATGGTTACAGGCCATAACCTTCTGATCGACGGCGGTTATACAATCAAATAGGAAAAGGAGAAAATTATGCAGAGAATTTTAAATAATCCGGATAATATTGTTGATGAAATGCTGGAGGGGTTTGTAAAGACCCATGGCGATATTGTAAAAACAACTTCCCATCCCAGAGTGATCGCGGCAAAAGAAACACCGATCTCTGGAAAAGTAGGTGTTGTGACCGGAGGCGGAAGCGGTCATAAGCCGGCATTTATCGGCTATGTGGGAGACAATATGTGTGACGCCGCGGCTGTAGGAGAGATCTGTTCTTCCCCGACAGCGGCAGCCTTCCTGGACGCATTCCGAGCGGCAGACGGAGGAGCCGGAGTTGCCTGCCTCTATGGCAATTACTCCGGAGACAACATGAATGTAAAGATGGCCGTTCGTATGGCAAAGAAAGAGGGATTGACGGTAAAGACGGTAGTGGCCAATGACGACGTTGCTTCCGCGCCCAAGACTCAGAGGGAAAAAAGAAGAGGCGTTGCCGGCGAGATCCTGATGTGGAAATGCGGCGGCGCGAAGGCGGCCAAGGGCGGAAGCCTGGACGAGGTGATCGAGGCGGCGCAGAAGGCTATTGATAATACAAGAAGCGTGGGTATCGGTCTTACTCCGTGCACCCTTCCGGCAGTGGGGCATCCTAATTTTGAGATCAAAGAGGGGACCATGGAAGTAGGCATCGGTCATCACGGCGAGCCGGGAATCGAAGTATGCGAGCTGGAGACGGCGGATAAGATGGCCAAGAGAATGACGGATATCGTTCTTCCGGACTATCCTTTTGAAGAAGGTGACGAAGTGGTTGTCCTGGTATCCGGACTTGGGGCAACGCCGGTGATGGAGCTCTATGTTCTCTACAATGAGATCGAGAAGATCCTGGGCGAGAAGAAGATCAAGATCCACCGGGCTTACGTAGGAAACTATTTCACATCTCTGGAGATGATGGGAGCCACTCTGACCGTTATGAAACTGGATGATGAGTTAAAAGAACTGATCGATATGGACTGCTATACAATGGGACTGAAGCAGCGCTAGGAGGAAATGAGAATGGGAACATTTAAAAACGTGGAAGGAAAATCTGTTCTTCTGAAAATGGTTACAGCGATCCAGGAGAATAAAACCTATCTTGGAGATGTGGACGGCCTGATCGGCGACGGGGACCATGGAATGAATATGAATAAAGGATTTACCATGTTCGGGGACCGGATCGCGGATGAGGAGATTGGATTTTCCGATGGATTAAATGAATTGGGAACTATCCTGTTCAATGAGATCGGCGGTTCCATGGGCCCGATCTACGGAACCATTTTTATGGAGATGGCAGACGCAGGAGAGGACTACGAGGAGATTGGGACGGAAGAGCTGGCAACAATGCTGGAAGCTGGATTAAAGGGGCTGTGCGAGATCGTAGAGGCCCAGGTGGGCGACAAGACGCTGGTAGATACGCTGTCACCATCTGTAGACGCTCTGAAAAAGGCACAGGCTGACGGAACGGACTTCAAGGAAGCTCTTGAAAATATGAAAGAAGCTGCCCGGACAGGAAGAGATTCCACCAAAGACATGGTGGCCAAATTCGGACGTTCCAGCCGGCTGGGCGAGCGTTCCAGAGGCGTGCTGGATGCGGGGGCAACCTCATGCTGCGTGATCCTGGAAGCAATGGCAGACGGGATTATTGAAAAGTTATAGTGGGGGTGAAGAAGGCGTGTTTCCTTTGCGGACACGCCTTCTTCTGCTGTGGAAAAGAAACGGGCTGAAAAAACACTGGAAAATTAGAAAAAAATACTTGCAATGCCCGAAGATCTGTTATATAATAGCTTTTGCGTTGAGGAAAACGAAACGTGAAAGAACAACAGAAAATGCGCGATTAGCTCAGCTGGCAGAGCACCTGACTCTTAATCAGGGTGTCCAGGGTTCGAACCCCTGATCGCGCACTTAGAAATCGCTGTTTTTGCGGACATTGCGAGCCGCGGGGACGGCGGTTTTTTCTGCCACAAATGGCGGATTTGCGCGGTTTCCATGCTTGCGACAGAAAAAGAACAAGTCAGAGCAAGGCGAAAAGAAAAATTGGAAGGGAAACAAAAATGTGGCGCGAAATCCGTCGCGAGTTCGTCGCGAGCAAAATAAATAGTCCAAGTTGATAGTGAAAATTAATTGCAGAATTGACAGCAGATGTGTCTGGAAAGATACCTGCTGTTATTTTTTTGTAGATTTTTAAAACGTATATTATGTTTTTGATGTAGCAGAAGGAGGTGAGGAAGAATGTACATCAAAATATATACAAAAAGTCAGTTGGTGCTTCTTAGAAGTGTAAACCGTCTGTTCCGTAAGAAGTACAGACTGCCGCAGGAAATACTGAACAGAGTCGAGGCGATCCTCATGGTAAAGGAGTTGGGAGAGAATGGCTTTGTAGCAGTACTGCTTGATCCTGTGGAGAACGACATGACAGGGATTGAGGATGTTCTGAATTGTTATCCACGACTCCTTAAGGATGGCGAAGATGTGACAGATGTTCCTGTGGAAGAATCGAATACATGGCTGACAAAAGGAAAGGAGTGGTACATGGATACGTTAAAAATCAAAGGAGAAAAGAGTTGGATATATGCGATTTACTCCATGACTGTGGAGAGGATTTACGGAAAATAAAAAAGGAAGTGGAGATAATCCGGCTTCCTTAAGAGTCTTCTGTGAAGTTGACGATTTCATTTGGCGTACAGTCTAAAATCCTGCATAGTTTTTCAACAGTAAGAAGAGTTATATTCTTATTTTTCTTTAAAGCGTCTAAAGTCTTATTATCAATGCCGGATTGTAGTAATTTATATTGGCTGATATTCTTTGCGCGCATGGTTTCCCATAATGGAGAATAATCGATCACTACAATCACCGCCTTTCAAGTCTCTGATAGTATCGTACCCAGAAAGTGTAAAAATAAATATTGTGGATATATCCACAATGGTGTAGACTGTGAATAGACAGAGGGTGATTATATGGTAGAGAAATATGCTCAGGATATGGGTGAGAAACAAAAAAGACTTTTTAATGATTTTGTAAAAATTTGTATATATGCAACAGATGAAGAGTTTGACGCGTTATTAGAAATGAGACCAGTAGATTACGGAATGTTTAAAAGTCTGTCCGAGCATTTGATAGAGATGGGTGCGGATACTAGTTTTTTTAAATTACATGAAAGATATCCTAAATACGCCAAGAGATATGGCGAAGAGATAGAGAATGAGACTTCAAATATAACTTTTCCTAAGATGACAGCAGAAGAAGAAAAGCGTATGAAAGAGGAGCTGTATGAAAAAATCAGAAAATTGTATGGAGATGATGTAGTATAAATACCAGGGGGAAGAGTGGTAAGCTCTTCCCCCTAATTTAGTCTTCCTGCTCTTCTGGTGGTATATATTCAATCAAATCTGTAAGATCACATTCCAATACATAGCAAAGGCGTCTTAATATGTCGATATCCAGCCGTTGAATTTTATTATCCCGATAATTCCGGAGCTGAGTTCTTTGCATTTCAGCACGGAAAGAAAGTTGATTTAAAGAAATATTGCGTTGTTCAAGAATATCTTTTAAGCGAATACGAATTTTGCCGCAGTCATCCATATTTACTGGGAGCTGACGCAAAGGATTTTCTTTTTTAGGCATAGTACCTACCTCCGTGAGTTAATTATAATTAATCATTCATCTGCTTGTAAGGTTGATAGTTGTATGGTATAGTTATCACATGGTTAGATATATGCTCATGTAAAAAGAAAAATACAGAATGATGAAGAAGAAAAGAGGTGAGAGAGGATGTTCTATTATTGTGCCAAATGTGGAAACATCAAAAAAGTAACTTTAAAAGGCAATGAAGGCGTAAGCTGTGAAGTATGTGGAACGCCTATGCAGCCTGTTCCGGCAGAGTACCTGATGCCAAATGGTAATTTCTTCAAGTCTCAGGATGCGCGTCAAAACTTCATTTCTGCAATTCAGTCATCTGATACATATGATCCTGAGATTGGCGGAAAGAAGGAAGAAGTAAAACGTGAGATTGAGGAAGAGAAGCAACAGAGAATTCAGGAAATGAACCAGAAGATGGAACAGGAGCAGTTTCATCTGACCTGCCCAGTCTGCGGCAGTCACAGCGTACAGAAGATTTCAACCGTAGGCAAATATGCAAAGATAGGTGCATTTGGAATACTTGGTGCAGATGATCTTGGAAAAAGATGGAAATGTAAGGTATGTGGAGCTAAATTTTAAATTACGAAAGGAAAGTGAAAGAGATGGGATTTTTTGATAAGGCTTTAAAAACGGCACAGAATATAGGAGACAGCATATCTACATCAGCAGTAAAGGCAGGTTCTTCTGTTGGTGTAGCGGCGCAGGATAACGCAGAATTAAGTGCGATAAAAATGCAGATTAATGTAATTGAGCAGGAACTTAATGCCGCATATGCGCAGATTGGAAAGAAATATGTGGATTATGTCAGTGAGACAGGGGATATGGGAGGACTGGATGTCACAGACCTGCTTACCATGATGGATCCCAAACTTACAAGAAAACAAGAACTGGAAGCACAGTTGATTGAACTTGAGAAACGTATGAAACAGAATGCTGTTCTCAGAGATAAGGCAAAAGCTGAAGAAGAGTTCCAGGAAGAAAAGACGAAACTCGACAGGGCGTTGGCAATGGATGTCATCTCTCAGGATGAATATAATTACAAGATTAGCGTTGCCAGAAAGAAAGTAGACAACTTTGAGGAAATCAGAAGAATCGAACAGCAGTGTGAGATGGGAATTATCACAAACGAAGAGAAAAATGCAAAGATTGAAGCGCTTACAAAGTAGAGAAAGCAATAGGTAGATAAATGTATAAGAATACCTTTTGCCAGACGCAGATAATTGCTTACCAAAAAAGAATGCCGCACCACCAATTTTGGTCTTGCGACATTCTTTGATAATAACATAAGATAACCAGTTTAATATTTATAATTTAGAATGCATATCCGTAGCAAGAAGGATATACTTCGTTCAAGTTTTCCTTAAATTCTTCAGTTGCCACTGCCTTAATCATGTCCTGAGCCCATTGGCTGTCTTGGTCTTCTGAACGAACCACCAATCCCAATGCATACTCTGTTTTGTCATCGTGGCATAATACAGTAGTGGGATCACCACCGTTTTCATAATATTGAACAGCGCTCAGTACTACCATATCCACATCATCCATAACAGACACCATAGAGTTATATTCCACCAGTTCAAAGTTGATATTATGAGGATTCTCTACAATATCAACAACGTCATAGTACTCGTCTAAGGGTTCATCTGCAAGCGTAATAACGCCTCCTTCATTCAAGATCTGCAAAGAGCGATCTCTATTACTCGGATCTGAAGCTACACCACAAGATGCCCCATCTGCAATTGAGTCAAGTGAATCAAATTTTTCTGAATATAATCCCCAAATACCATATTCAAGGTGAGGCTCTAACATAACCAAATCTTCACCATATTCTTCGTTGTATATTTCCATAAAAGGTTCATGTTGGAAGAAATTAGCATCAATACTTCCTTCAGAAAGTGCAGTATTAGGCGCTGTCCAATCATCGAAGACTTCTACTTCTACCTCATATCCAGCACTTTCGATGAGCGGAGTGATTACATTCATAGTCTCTGTAACATCCGCTGATATTCCAATAACGATGGTTTCTTTTCCTGATTCGCTTTCGGCGCTATCTGTCTCCTCTTGGCTTCCGCAAGCGCTAAGTAACAATGAAAATGTGCTTAAGCAGATGATAAGACGGCTTAATTTTTTGTTTTTCATCCTTCTTCCTCTCTTTCATATCAATTATAAATTTATATACTATCATTCAAAGTATTATTTTCGTATCATAAAAAACTGGTTATCATAAAGTACATTGAATGAAGCTATCGCAATTTTCTGTAAATGAGGTTTCCGGTTAATTGTATAACCCCAACAAAGATTACCATAATACAGACGCAAGTATTCATTATGAAATGATTGTATGTTTTATACCCATAATTTAAGGCTACCTCGCCCAAACCACCCGCTCCGATGATACCCGCGATGGATATACAGCCCGATATCAGTATGGCAGAAAAAGTAATTCCTAATACCATAGAAGGGACAGCTTCATGCACCACGAATTTCATCAAAATTTGAAAATCAGACGCCCCTAACGAACGAGCCATTTTGATTATGACTGGATCCACTTCTCGTAGATTGCCTTCTAGCACTCTTGCTATAAAGGGAATGGCTGCAATTGTGATATAGAAAATACCGGCTTTAACACCTATAGACTTTCCTAGCACCATTCGAGTAAACGGAACAAGCAGTATGATCAAAACAATTACTGGCAAAGAGCGAACAATGTTAACCAAAAATCCTACAATCGTATTGATAACTCTATTAGGGTTCATCCCCATAGGAGAAGTATTGTACAACAATAATGCCAATAAAAAACCGAAAACGGACGAGATGATCAAAATCACGAAAAACATAAATAATGTTTCCAAAAAGCCAGGAATAATTATGTTGTAAATGTAGTGCGTTAGTATTTCATCACTCATGATTTATCCTCCTATTTCAGCTTTTTATATAGACCGTCTCCGGTAAATTGAAAAATTTCAACTAAAACTAACAAAACAAAGGCTACCGCTACAATTAACAGTGTATCTTGATGTTGATATCCATATAATATTGCCACCGAACCAACCCCGCCAGCACCCAATGCGCCAGCCATTGTAGTGTAAGCCAACAGATTTATCACGGTCATAATAAAACCAGAAAACAGGGCTGGTAGAGATTCTTTTAGCATAATTCTAATTATCTGCCAATTTGAAGCGCCAAATGACTTGGCTCCATGAATTACCCAAGGATTAACTTCTCTCAGCCCATCTCGATATAATTTGGCCACAAAAGCAGTTCCAACAATTGTTAATGGAACCACTGCGGCTTTAGGCCCAATGGAAGTTCCAGCAATTAATCTTGTGAATGGTATTATGTATATGGCTAAGATAATAAACGGAAAAGCCATTACGATGTTAACAATCGTATCCAGTACCAAATTTACCGTTCGGTTAGGTGTTAATTCTTGGTTTTCTGTTGATATTAGCAAAACTGCCATTATGGTTCCAAAGAGCAGAGAAAACAGCGTTGCTAATGCTACCATGTAAAATGTGTTCCCCAATTCTGGCAATATCAATTCCATAGTTTTCTGAGGTAAGGTTTCCCATGTTGTTTTAAACATCTAATGCCTCCCATTTCACATCTTTTTCACCTAAATAGCCCAAGATTTTATCGTAATCCTGATCTTGAACATTGATCAGGACTTCTCCTAATGCATTGTCTCTATATTTTTCAGTTTTTGCGCTCAATATGGTAATGTCTAATTGTAAAGTCTTAATCAAGTCATTTAAGGTTTCATTCATCAGTGATGAATTCGAAAACTTCAGTTTAATATTTGTGCCTTCCGATGGAAGATCTTCATATGTTTCTTCTCCGGTAAGCCTCTTCAGCGCCTCATTTTCATTCAAAAATACGTCTTCTACGCGCCCGGTAACTGCAACTTCTCCATTATCAATGACAGCTACCTTGTTACAAATTTCTCGAATAACAGACATCTCATGCGTTACTATGATAATGGTCACACCTGATTGCTCATTAATCTTTTGCAGTAATTTTAAAATAGATTTTGTTGTTTTTGGATCTAGCGCAGAGGTTGCCTCATCACAAAGCAAATAACGCGGCTCCATAGAGAGCGCACGAGCAATAGCGACCCGCTGTTTTTGGCCACCTGATAACTCTCGCGGTTTTTTGTCCCGTTTGCTTTCCAAATCAACCACACGCAATAATTCATCAATTTTGTCTTGAATGTATTTTTTGTCAAATTTCCAACACTTCATGGGTATTGCTATGTTTTGAGAGACAGTATCTCTCTCTGTTAATGAAAAATGTTGAAAAATGAACCCCATATTACGTCGAAGATTTCTTATTTCTTTGATATTCATTTTACTGATATCATTTCCATCTACAATAATTCGACCTTTTTGTATTTTTTCGGTTCCATTTAAACATCTTAAAATAGTAGATTTGCCCGCGCCGCTTTGTCCTATAATTCCAAATATGTCACCATCTTCTATTTCTAAATTAACACCATTTAGAACCTGTTCTTCATCATATGATTTACTCAAGTTTTCAACAACGATCATTTGCGTCTCCCTATTGCTCAAATTAATATAGTTTATTCTAAAGTAATTCCTCGAGGCATCACTCCGATCTTGGCTTGCCTGCCATATTTTCTGGCAGCATATATGAATGCCTCGACATTTTCTCTGGGTGTCCCAATTGGTATTTGGCATCCCGTAGAAAGTTGATAGCCGCATTTGCTGTCTCCAGCTTTTTCTATACATTCTCGACATGCGTTTATTACGTCGTCTATGCTACCTTCTTTCATGACGTCTACTGGTGGGACATTACCAATAATCATCATGCTTTCACCAAATACCCGCTTAGCCTCACTAAGATCTTCGCAGTTATCAACGCTGAACCCAGAAAGGTTCATCTTTTTGATGTTTTCCCAGACTGGACGTGTCTTACCGCAAATATGCATATTAGGCTCCATCCCCGTAATCTTTTTAATTCCAATAATTAACTTTTCCAAATACGGCATAGATATATTTATAAATTGTTTTTTGCTTAAAATATCTATGCAAGTAACAGGATCGGCTATGCTAGTAGCAACGGGTCCAAATTCATCACAGAACATCTTTACCCATTCCAAAGAGCGTTCTACGCATAAATCCAGAAGACTATTAAGGAGTTCTGGATTTTTAACTGTATCTCGAAGAATAAGGTCTAATGGGCGTATAGCTGCTGCAACCGTGATTGGTCCGCTAACGCCTGTTGCTATAGCCATATCCGGAAACGTTTTCTTTAGTAGTTTCGCGTCTTCCAACATTCCCAGTAACATTTTATTTTTTGAGACCTCTTTGTCTTTAATCTTGTCAAAGTCCAGATAGTCTTTTAAAACGAAAGAGGTCAAATAATCCATTCCGTGCTCCGGATAGAAAGCCTCTGATCCCAGAGCAATACCTAACGTACGAAGACCTAACCCCACATATATTCCGCTATAGTCAAACTCTTTGCTTGCTCTCGATATGATATCTATCATTACATCAATATCGTTCATTTGTTTGGTTGTATATCCAAATATATCTGCAAATGCGGCTTCGGGTGCATTTAAAAAATAAGGTAGACAATCTACCTCTTCACCCCGTGTGTATGCTTTTATCCTTTCATCGGGAGTCATTTCAACTTTTTGGTTTTTTAACTCTCTTTTTAATTGTTCATAATCCATACTTTTCTCACTTTCTTCAACAACAAATAACAGAAAGCTTTCCCTGTTTGTGTTTTATATGCAAGAGATAGGGATCTTATTTCGAAGGACGATAATGCATGCTATAAATCACGCTAATTCTTGTAAAGAAGATGTTATCATAAGAGTATTCAAAAAGAAAATTGTTAATTTCTATAAAGAAATTGATATCATCTATAAGTATAAACCTTCTGTAACGCCCAAAAATGGCCTTTGAACAAGGCTCTATTGCAGGCCATTTTACAGTCGCTCCTCTGCCTTTGGAAAGGAAGTAGGCTGGAAGAAACGGGGAATATGAGGGAGGGGTTACGAGGCATGTGATCTACGTACAAAATCACCGCTAAGCATTCAAGCAGCGACGCGGAGGTTTTGAGGGGGTGTATAGGAGTGAAAAATAAACAAATCTTTAGCGGCGCCGAAGGCGTCGCTAGGAATACTACGCCGACGCAATACAGGGCAGATCCGGGAGATGTGGAAGCAACGGTCAGGCGGGAAAGAAGAAGGGTCGTCTTTCCTTACGCAGGAAGAATATTTATCCAGATTTCGTAAAGGAGACAGGATCTGTCCGGTAATTACCATTGTATTTTATTATGATCTGCGGGAATGGGATGGGGCGACGGATCTATATGAGATGTTTCAGATAGAAGAGACAGAGGTTTGGCGGAAGTTTCTGCCTAACTATCGGATCAACCTGGTGGATGCAGGAAACGTACAAGATCTGAAAGTATTTCGCAGCGATTTACAACAAATATTTGGCATGTTAAAATGTAGGGGAGGAGGAGAAGAACTTTTAAAATACATAGAAGAGAACCGGCAGTATTTTGAAAAGGTAGATCGAGAAACTTATGAGGCATTAAAAGTACTTTTACATTCCAGAAAGATGTTAAAAGATATTGGAGAAACTGAATCCGGAAGGGAGGAGATCAATATGTGTCAGGCGTTGAAGGAAATCTATGCGGACGGGGTAACTGAGGGTAGAGAAGAGGGAATCTTCTCCGTGGTAAAGCACATGGTGGACAATGGTTTTTCTCCGGAGGATATTGAACGCCACACCGGGATCTCCGGGAAGGAAATCCGGCAGGCGATGGAGACGCTGCAGGAGGCATAAGTGAAGGAAACAGGCAGAGGATGAGTGATTTCATCCTCTGTTTTTTTATGATTTCAAAAAAGAAAAAATTTCTCTTTCCTTTTTCCTTTGATTAGTGTATGATAGTACAGGACACTAAATATAGTAATCATAAATGATAAATATCAATATTTGGTATGTGAAGGGAGTAAACATGGACATTCAGGTAAGGACCAAAGTGATCAAGAGAAACGGGGAAGAGGTGGACTTCCACCTGGAGAAGATCATCAACGCCATCAAGGCGGCCAATAAAGAGGTAGACAAGATCCACCAGATGAATGAATATCAGATCATCGCCATCGCGGATAACATTGCGCTGAAGGTGCGGGATTTTACCCACGCAGTGAACGTGGAGGATATCCAGGACATGGTGGAGACAGGCATCATGGAGATGCGGGGGTATGAAGTTGCCCAGAAATACGTGCGCTACCGCTATAAGAGAGAGCTGACCCGTAAGTCCAACACCACGGACAACGGGATCCTGTCTCTTCTGGACAATATCAATGAGGAAGTGAACCAGGAGAACTCCAACAAGAACCCGGTGATCAACTCCACCCAGAGAGATTACATGGCGGGGGAAGTAAGCAAGGACCTGACCAGAAGAGTCCTTCTCCCGGAGGAGATCGTGCGGGCGCATGAAGAGGGGATCATCCATTTCCACGATTCCGATTATTTTGCTCAGAGAGAGCACAACTGTGATCTTATCAACCTGGAGGATATGCTGCAGAACGGCACGGTGATCAGTGAGACTCTGATCGAGAAGCCTCACAGCTTCTTTACGGCCTGCAATGTGACCACTCAGATCGTGGCGCAGGTGGCCAGTAACCAGTACGGCGGCCAGTCCTTTACGTTGGCCCATCTGGCGCCTTTCGTGGACATCAGCCGCCAGAAGATCCGCAAGAATGTGATTGCGGAGCGGGAGGCCTGCGGCGAGAGCCTGGATGAGAAGATCATCGACGCAGTGACGGAACGCCGTCTGAAGGAAGAAGTAAAGAGCGGGATCCAGACCATCCAGTATCAGCTGATCACCCTGATGACCTGTAACGGGCAGGCGCCCTTTGTCACGGTGTTCATGTACCTGGACGAAGTGGAGGACGGGAAGATCCGGGACGACCTTGCTATGATCATAGAAGAAGTGCTGGTACAGCGGATGCAGGGTGTGAAGAATGAGAAGGGCGTGTGGATCACGCCGGCCTTCCCCAAGCTGATCTACGTGCTGGACGAGGATAATGTAACCGCGGATTCCAAATACTGGTACCTGACAGAGCTGGCGGCAAAATGTACCGCGAAGCGGATGGTTCCGGACTATATCTCCGCCAAGATCATGAAGGAGCTGAAGCAGGGAGAGGTATATCCCTGTATGGGATGCCGTTCCTTCCTGACGGTAGAAGATTC
>UMLF01073071.1_pt1 | contig 29158 bp, 22 predicted proteins | sample 1966501 | NCBI WGS metagenome assembly UMLF01 (sample SAMEA4836194, study PRJEB28245) | human gut metagenome | biome: gut microbiome; material: fecal sample | place: Denmark | collected 2008 | reverse complement strand
AGCTGAAATTTCTACTTGACTTTTGTTAGCAGGTCTTTCTGAATAGTTTCATAAGTTTGATATTCATTGCCAGCTGCCTGTGCCTGTGCAGCGGCGAGCTGTTCAGACATACGGGCAGGTGTCGGCTCCCGTGATTTTTGTAAATTGAGGATCTGAGCATCAATTTGGTCTATTAGGGAGGTAGCAGCATCTCTAATACGATCAAAACTTGCCTGTAAGCGGTCGAGATCTTTCCCGGCTCCCCAGCTGGCGACATAACCAAACGAATAATCCGAGGTGTCTATTCCATAATGAGCACAGACGACAAATGCCGTACTTTCCGCCTCGATTTCGTGTGTTTGTCGGTCGGCTTTATCATGTGTTTGCACATTAGGATCAATATTAGGATCGTGAAGCGTTGCATGAGCAATCTCATGAATCAATGTCTTAATGGTTTGGGCCTCGCTCATTCCTGAACGAATGTATATAGCTTTCTGTTCGTAGGAACACAAACCTTTCGCCATCGGCGGTAGATTTTCCGGATTCTCTGTTATAGAAACAGAAAAAGGGGATATAGCCGTTAGTGCCGCGAAGTAGCTCTGATAATTCTCGACGTCAAAATGCAATTCTGATGCTATTTCTGGTAATGGCTCACCTTCAGTTTGGCTCACATCAAAGACAGCACAAGGAAAGTATCGAGGAATGACTATTTCGACCTCGTGGGTTTGGGGTTGACCATGTTCGTCATAGATTATATTCCCGATGCTGTCTTTCTTGAATTGTTGTCGTTTGATTTTCTGTGGCCTGTATCCCAATATTCGAATACCATGCTCATGCGCCTTAACATGGCGATGAAACTGCGTATCCCATGTTTTATATCCGGCCACACAAGTTGCATATGGATTTTGCATGAGAATTAGCATGATATTTCTCGCACTATATGTGTGAAAACGTGACATAGCAGATAGGTATGTTTTAAACCGATCACTGGTCATGAATTGGGACACACCATCCTCAAGGGATTTGAAAATCTGTTCGATTTCCTTATCCTTTGAGGAGTTTTTTGTCGTTTTTTTCATCTTCTTCCCGCCTTTTTTTAAGATACTTGTATATGGTAGAACGGCCAAGACCAGTTATCTTTGAAATTTCTTCGACAGATATTTGGTCATTTGAAGAATACAAGGAGAATGCTCGTTCCAGTTTTTGAGGATCAGCTGCAGGACGGCCCAGAGGTGCGCCGGCTCTGCGTGCAGCCTCTAAGCCAGCGCGAGTGCGCTCTATTAAAATTTCGCGTTCCATCTGGGCGATTAACGCTAATAAGCCGAACTGCATTTTTCCTGCAGGAGTAGTTGTGTCAACATGATCGGTGAGAGAGATAAAATTTATTCCTTCTTTCGTGAAGTGTTCTGAAAGGGTAATAAGTTCGATAGCACTGCGACCTAATCTGTCGAGTTTCCAAATTACGAGTGTATCATCGGTTCGGAGTTCTTTTAACAGCTTTTCCAGTTTTGGACGATGCTTTACACCGGACTGTTTTTCGATGACCAAGCGATCAACTCCATGTTTTTTGATAGCGTCTATTTGGAGTCTTAAATGTTGTTCTCGTGTAGAAACACGCGCATATCCGACCACTTCTGGCTTTGACTTTCGCGTTGCGTTCATAATAGCCCCCTTAATCCGATTGTGTTTTTTCTTCAATTATAGACTTAAAGTTGCAAAAAATCCACAAAATGACCATTTTTTAGACACGTTTATATGGAAAAAATTCGACATTTTTCGACATTTCTTTATAGACTATTTTATGGACGGATAAGGGGAGGTAAAAGATGTATAGAGACGATGTTGCTTCGGAGACTTTGGCTATTGTAATGGATCTCTCCAAAACTGGTGGGAGAGGATCACTGCAAACGGTATTATCCGTTATGGCCGCAGCAATTAAACACCACGATAAATCAGTACATCAAGGTGAGCAGTCCGTAAAGCATTTCAATGAGAGCCAAGATCAGAAAGGGCTGATTGAGGATATCAATAGCGAGGATATGAAAGCGATCCGAGCAGAGTTGAAGCAGTACCATGTAGATTTTGCATGCAAAAAAGAGGCGGACGGAAAATATACCCTGCTTTTTAAAGCAAAAGACATGAGTATGATCGAGAAAGCAATTAAAAATGTAGTAACTGATCTCAGCGAAAAGATGCGCATGGAAGATCAACTGAATAACGCTCGCCAGCAGGCCGAGCAGGAACGGCGGGAAGATCCGTCGCATGACCATGACCGTGATGCAAACCGGGACAAGGATCTCGGCATGGATAATCGCTGATGTGATGGTAATTGCAAGGGTGTTTCCGAGACGGACACAAGCGACGCCGGATGATCCGCTCTCTTTTGTAGGAGTGGAAACCCCTCCATTGTTGACTTTGCCTGAAATTGACGAGGTTCATGTAAGTGTTGCTTTCACCTATGATAGATCTCGTGCAGAGAAAATGGCTTATCAATGGGAGGCTGTGGGTGTTCCGGTTCGGCTCGGTGGCCCGGCTTATGATGATCCTGCGGGAGAATTTGTACCGGGGCTATATCTCAAACGCGGATATACCATCACCAGTAGGGGATGCAACAATAAATGTTGGTTTTGCATGGCTTCCAAACGAGAAGGGCAGTTAAGAGAATTGGAGATAAAGGACGGCTGGGATATCTTAGACAATAACTTGCTGCAATGCTCCGAGGCTCATATCAGGTCTGTATTTGAGATGCTACACCGGCAGTCTCATCGGCCGAAATTTACCGGTGGCCTTGAGGCGAAGGAGTTAAAGCCCTGGCATTGTGAGCTGCTGCGGGAAGCTCGTCCGGAACGAATGTATTTTGCCTATGATACACCGGATGATTATGAGCCGCTGGTTATGGCAGGAAGGATGCTCATGGAGGCTGGAATTACACCACAAAGTCATGTTATGGCTTGCTATAACCTGATTGGATATAAGGGAGACACACTTGAGAAAGCAAACACACGGCTGAATCAAACGATTAAGGCGGGATTTATGCCATATGCAATGCTTTACAGGGATGAAAAGGGAAAGGTAGACCGTGAATGGGCCAAATTCCAGCGTGAATGGCTACGTCCGGCTATTGTATCGACGAAGTTTGGGGAGGTATGGAGCCAGTGCAAGAACCATTAGAACAAAATGAACCCACAGCAAGAAGTATTGCAGATCACCTCTATGCGTTGATGCAGCAGTATGATCCAAAGTTCATGGAACGATTTTCAGATCCCAGTCTTCAAGTGTCACAGACGGAGCAGGAGATCCGTAATGGTTATAGCTATGTACTTATGGAAATTGAAGCATTTGCACTTTATGTGAAAGACGATGAAAGAGCAGCTGCTACATTGCAGGAGCAGGCAGCGGATCTTTTGCAGGAAATTGACCAATACAAAGAAAAAAATCACTCGTTTTCCATTTACCAGCTGAAAAATGTGCCAGAAACTCGGCAATATCATTTTGTTCCATACAAGCAATTACAGAAAGAAGGAAAAGAAGTCGATCCGGCCAATTATGACCTGATATATACTGCGCCTTTGCAGGATCTAACTACGCTGGATGATATTTACCGTACTTTTAATACGGATCATCCGGCTGATTTTACAGGGCATAGCCTGTCAGTTTCGGATATTGTTGTAGAGAAATTCAGCGATAGAGAAATTGCCTATTATTGCGATATGTTTGGGTTTACTGAGGTTCCGGAATTTCTGGAAAAGCAGAAGCAGCATAGTGAGAAGTCATATATTGAAAGCGAACTGAAAGCTGCCGGGATCAAAGGTATCGTTTTAAATGCAAAACAGTGGGAAGCGTGGATGGAGGCTAATCGTATGAGTGATAAGTCCGCCCCGGCGACCAAGGATCAAAAAGATATGCTATCTGTTTTGGTAGTGGAGCCGGGAAAAACACCATATGGAAAACAAATAAAAGCAGGTCTGGAATCATTGCAGCATGAAGTAGGCGGGTCTATCGGGGCCATTTATCCGTTTGAAGATCCGGTTGCTCTGATTTGCAATGAAGAAGGAAAATTCATCGGTCAGCCTTTTAATCGTGCGCTTCGAGATGATAGCGGAGAGGTCTATGACATCATTGCTGGTACGTTTATGATCGTTGGGTTGGGAGAAGAAAACTTTTCGTCATTGAGTGATGACCTTATGGAGAAGTACACCGAATATTTCAAAATGCCTGAGCGGTTCATTGTTGGTGATGGGAAACTCGTAGTTCTCAAGCCAAAGGAGCTTGAACCGGCGCGCATGGCGGATCAGCTTGCTGCTGCTACTGCCACCAAAGAGCAGGAAGCGAAACAGGATGAAATGCAGCACCATGAGCCAAAGAATAATCATGACCGGTAGGAAGGATCTTGAAAATGGGAGCAGCATATGAGGCACCAGAAATGTCAGCGGCCCAGCTGGAAAGGGCAATAAAGGACAATAGTCCCTACATAGAGAACATCAATTTTCGTGGGATTAAGATGCCCGATAGTTTGCATGGATGTTTTAATCACTGCACTTTTAACGAGTGTGACTTTTCAGAAGCAGTCGTATCAGCAACCTTTTTAGATTGTTCGTTTTATGACATGGAGACAAAAGGAATGCTGGTGCAAAATAGTTGGTTCCAAAAGAGTACGGTTGCCAATACCAAATTTGAGGACTGTAAGTTGGCAAATTCGGTTTTTTCCTTGTCTGATCTACGACAATGTTCAGCGGTTCGCACGAGTTTTGAGAATTGCGACTTTAACGGAGGGACAATGGACAGGGTGTTTTTCCATCAAGGAATAAAGGCGCAGGGTATCGTGGGACTTGAGACAGTAAATATTACGATGGGTGGAGCTACGGAACAGGAAGTGTCAAATCACGCGCGCCAGATCCGCGAAGCGTTGCTCTATGGAACTCTAAACAAAACAGAAGTTGTGAATTTCAGAACACCAATCCATGTAGACGACGAAGATTTCTCGACAGAGTGTAAAAATTTCTTGGAATATGCAAAGGCCATGCAATTACCTGATCCGACGTATGTTGTAATGCCAATGGACACACAAAATCTTGTCACAACACTCGTGAACGATGGAAAAGTCGATGCTTTTGAGGCGTTGTCAACGGTAGCTTTCAATTTTCAATATGACGCTCAAGGACGGGAGTACATTGAGTTTCCTAAGCCAGAGGAGATGCGCACCCTGCTTAAAAGCTGTAAAAGCTATAAGGAGGAATCGGTGCGTATGGCGGATCAGCTGGCCGAAGCTCGGAAGCAAGCAGAACAAGAACACTCAGAAAGCCGAGAAGACAGGGATAAAGCTCAAGACGTTCGATGAGTAAGAGTAAATTCATAGAACATCCCAGATAAACGTTTGAACGCTTTAGCGTTTGAGTGTTTAGATGTTCAAATGTTAAAGCGTTTAAATGAAAATTGGTTTACAACGATTCTCTGTGTGCAGATGGAGGTGTAAAGATGAATTTAAGTTATCAGGTATCGACAGGTAATGGGATTGTCGCAAAAGATCCGAAGGTAGAGATTGCGTTACGAGCATACGATCAGGAAACTGATCCGGAAAAAGCACTTGGGTTTGCGTATTCCGACCGCGCTGGCCTTTTGATGGCGCGTGATGACTCCGGCAGAGATGTAACAATGCGCCATGAACTGGCGGGGCGTGATATGGCAGTGCCAGAGATTCAACACGCGATCGGAGTTGTAGAAAGACATATTATGCAGCGAGATCAGACGCAGGACATGGACGATCCGTTGGTAGGGCAAGGTGTTCCATTCGAGCGTATCAGGCGTATTACCGGATATCTGGTAGGTTCAATCGACCGATTCAATAATGCTAAGCGCGCAGAAGAACAAGACCGTGTGAAACATGCGGTAGAGCCGGCTCGGATCGCAGATCAGCTCGCTGCAGCAGAACAGCAACGAAGTCAAGAAAAGTGTAATCAACAGATCCACCATGAAGATCGTTGAAGTTCTTATATGGCAAATAGGAATTGCAGCGTAAAAGGAAGGTGGATTATGTGAATAGGCTTTTTGTAGATATGGATGGAACCTTGGCAACGTTTCATCATGTCGATGCACTGGAAACACTGTATGAAAAGGGGTATTTCCTCAACCTAACTCCGCATCAAAATGTGGTAGATGCAGTAAAACAAGTTTTTCAGAATGAGCCGGATATTTCCGTATATGTTTTGTCCGCTGTGTTGGCAGACAGCGCGACAGCTCGTGATGAAAAGAATCTCTGGCTGGATGAACACCTGCCAGAGATTGATGAGGCACATCGCCTATTCACGCCATGTGGCGTGGATAAGGCAGCATATTTGATTGCAAACTACGGAATCAAGATCGACAAGTGGGATGTGCTGCTGGATGATTACACAAAAAATTTGATAAGCTGGGTTGCCATTGGTGGTCGTGGGTTGAAATTGCTAAATGGAATAAATGATACCCGTGGCACATGGCATGGAGCGCGTATCGAACATAGCAATCCCGGATGGCGCATTGCAGAAGTCGCAACCTCTATGGTAAAGGGGAAGGGGCTGTTAGAAATTTTTGAAATCCAAGCAATGCGTGATAGGACAATTCCTGATGTGATAGCTGCTGGTGGAAAGTCATCGAAGATTTGGGATAGTGATGCTGATGCTATTTGCTATATACCCGAATCTGCAGATACTCCAACCGAGGGATATTCTCGGAACGATATTGTTAGAATGTGTGACGGTGATGACCTGAAAGCACAGATGGTTTTTGATTTATTGGAGTGGCAATCTCCAAGTGCTGTTTTAGGTGAGTGGGACATCGACGATGAAGAAGCACTTGCAAATTTTCGCGCAGCCGAAGAAGCAGAACGCATCTGCAAGGAGCTGAATGGACTGACACAACCGAATAGTCCTAATCAGACACATTTGATGGTCAAAGTATCTGATGAATACTTGAAATTTGGCGGAAACGTGGATCAGCTCTATGATGCTTTGCAGCGTAAAAAATTATTGAGTGCAGAGACACGAAAGTCGCTGGCATTGCAGTCCATGAAAGATATGAAGGGATTATATGTAACGATCCTGCCGGAACGCGAGCATGTGCAGCCGGCCCGGATCGCGGATCAACTTGCTGCAGCGCAGGAACAGGCAGGGAAACAGCAAAATGAGTCTGATCCGCATACACAAGAGGTGAACATAAATGAATCCACCAGATGATTACGCATATACACTACAACTACTTGGCACATCAGAAATGCTAAAACTGGCGGAAAAATGGCTGAGAACACATTCGATTGCTGGTGATGATGAGCCAATAATTCCCGGTTTTTTTAGTGAAACTGAGGATATCGAAAAAAATGGTTTAATTGTCGGTCGGGCATTTACTCTGGAATGGGGTAGTATCCCAGAAGAACCAGAGCTGAAACAAACCATAGATCAATTAGCAACAGCATTTCCCCAAATGCAAATCGACCTTGTAGAAGAAAATGTAGATCACGCGGAAAAAAGTGAGCAGCATCGCTGGATAAACGGACAATGTGAATCCCGTTATGCGACGTTGATAATGCCGAGTTTCGGTGCTCGAGGAGAAAAGTCAAGTGATCCAACTCGTATGGCTATCACAAGAAATGTGAATGGCCAACTTACTGCTTTTGAGCTGACGCCAGATGAAATGTCGAAAGCATGGAACATTGTTAACCTCAATGCTTGCCGTGATCGTGTTTTGGAGGAACTGCGTGCTCATCTGCAGGATGGCGAGTTCATAGCAGAAAATTCGCCGCTGCTTAATGAATGGGCCGACGATTTATGGGAAGCTGAGAAAAAATCTGCAGAATATTTCAGATCAGATGATTTGGGATTCATCGTTGATCTTGAAAAAGCGCGGCAGCAAGGTCTCCTGCAGAAAAGGGAACTTGCGCCAGAAAGGATGACCGATCAGCTTGCGGCCGCACAGGAGCAGGCGAAAGCCACGATCAATACTCCAAGAGAGACAGTTGAATGCGATACACGTTAAGTTAAAAAAGATATTGCTTGAGGAGTCGCTGTTAAGTGAAATTTTCGGATACAGAATTAGCAAAACGCATTGCACCGGAGGATCTTGCAATTCTTGATATTATTGCCGGCAAATACGGCATGACAATCGGGGAGCTGTGCAGGATGGGACGCGATGCCGATACCGGGCCGTATAGATACCATATGGTTTTGACGGAAGCAGAACTGGCGTATTTCGATCATGCTGCATCTGTTAAAGGAATTTCGCGGAGCGCGCTGGTGGTTTGTGCGTGCAAGGATGTTTTTGAGACATACAGTATCGAGGACATAAAAAAACGGGTGTTTCAGTATGACAGCGGCAGTACGGATGGGAAAATAAATGTCTGCATTTCGATAAATTGCATGCACTCAGTAATCCAGTTGGAGAATACGAAAAAAATGACTGGGAAAAGCTGGCCTACGATTCTTAAAGCAGTAATGGATCTATATTTTTCTTTTTCGGAACAAACAACAAGAAAAGAGGTTGGTTAAATTGTTTGCTACTGATGTGATGGGACAAAATGAATTTGTGGTTACGGTGTCATCAATCATGCCGGATTTTGCCGCGCTTCCGGAATGGCAGCGAAAGGTCGCGTATCAGCAATTTACGGATGGTGTTGCCGAGGCATTGGACGGTAGCCCCAATCTGGATGCAACAGAGCTGCGCCGGGTAATGTTCAGCGGTGGTCAGCTGGACAAATACATGCGTGCTGCTGTAAAGGCCGGCGGCATTGAGGAAATTCTGAAATCTTCTACTGATCGCCTGACATCTTATCAAACCCTATCAGATCTGGCACGAAATGAGCTACGGCTAATCGAGCAGCACAATGTATCAGAGAATATATTCCGGTACTGCATTGATCTGGCAGGAGACCATACCGTACTGGCGGCGCAGGTCGATCCGGATTATCGCGTCACTGCGCTGCAGCTTTATGAGAACAATATCGACCTTACTACGGGGCAAGTTGTTGTTCAACAGAGCAAGAGAGAGGTCAACAGACCTCCCAAGCAAAAAAAGGCGATGGAAAGAAATAAAGGCGTGGATAAAAACCAATATGAAATCAGCTGCAGGCCGGTCGAGATCGAGGGCAGCAAAACAAAAGCATTTGTAGATGTGCTCATAAATAATGCCATACAGATCAATGGCATCCGGATCGTAGAGGGGAGCAAGGGCCTGTTTGTTTCAATGCCGTCCAGACCCCATCAGGCAGCAGGGGATGTCACAGAATATCGGGATATTGTATTTCCCCGGACTGCAGCGGCGAGAGAAGCGTTAAATAACGCCATTCTGGATACATACTACCCGGAAGGTGGCAATACATCGCAGACAGTAGGCGAGCTGCCGGAAAAAATGTCGGTTTCTGCGCGTGTGACACCATATGAAGATGCCAGCCGGCCAAATCTGAGGGGGTTGGGTTCAGTTACGATAGGCGATTTCGTGATTGATGGCATCCAACTACTCAAGGGTGAAAATGGGATGTTTATGAACATGCCATTTAAGATGTTGGAAAATAATACTGGTGAAATGGAATTTGCGAAAATCGCAACGTTGACGCCAAAATATATGGCGCAGGCGCGCGGCAATATGGTAATGGCGTATAAGCATGAGGCTGAAAAAAAAAGAGTAACCGAGCAGGGGAAGAATAATAAGGCAGAAGAAAACCCGGCTCGGATTTCAGACCAGCTCGCGGCCGCGCAGAAGCAGGTTGAACGAGAGGCGCGGCAAGTTGAACAAAGTCGGGAAGGAGAAAGATCTTGAATGAAAAATGTCACAGTAACAGGTATTACACGTCCCTTGGATGATTTAGGGCGTGTGGTTATTCCGAAAGAGTTGCGGGATGTGTTGAATTGGACGGCGAAGGAGCGAATTGAAATATTAACGACTAACCTCGATGGTGAAGATGTTGTAATGCTGCGAAAGTTCCCCAATCGCTGTGCATTGTGCGGGCAAAAAAATGAATTACATAAATTGCCGTTGTCCGGGAAGCAGATTTGCTCCGCGTGTGCAAAAAAAATCATGAACGAGTTTTCTGTTATGAAAGAAGCAGAGTAAGAATAGTACAAAACAGGATGAATGCACCTTGAAAAATACGGGAAAGACCCGTCATAGTCGGCGTGCCGCTGGACGAGCCTTATCCATCAGTAATGATAAACGGTAACGCTGACATGATGTAGTTTCATGTCGGCGTTTTTTGTTTTCAGCAACGACATACCGACTGTGACGGAAAACCGTGTTTTCATCCGAAGTGAGGAAATGCAATGAGTAAAATTAGAAATTGTTTCTTTTTCTTGATTTTGTCGATAATTGCTGCTTGTTTTGTACTCACAGCTCTCAAGGTTCTTCTTTCTGGTAGCGAGACAAGACTGACAGAAGGTGAAGTTTATGATAAGAGCTTTACTGCAGCACATTCTCAAACGCTTATGCTTCCAATGGTACATTCAAATGGGGAAACAACATATACGACCATGATGCCGTATATCCGAAATTATCCGGATACATATTCTATTTCCATTCGAGATTTTCAGGACGGGGAATGGATAACAGAAACGTACTATGTTTCCAAAGAAGTATACAACGATGTAGAGATCGGTGACATATTTAAGTATGAAGTAGGCAGGGATTTAGAAGAAGCTCCATACACACAAGAGAGACAGTAAAAGAGGCGAAATTAAATTTTCTTTGTGTGTTAGCAGTTAGTTGGATATTCTGATTGGCGGAGATGAAAAATGGATCTTGAGCAAAAATCAATAGAACGGCTCCGCTTAGCAGCGCAAATGAGCGAAACATATTATGAAAAGCCTCTGGTTGTGACCACCAGCGGCGGTAAAGATTCTGACGTATGTATAGCTCTTGCGGTGGAAGCAGGGATTGATTTTGAGGTGCAGTATAGTCACACGACGGCAGATGCCCCGGAAACCGTGTACCATGTGAGAGATACATTCCGCAGGTTGGAGGCTGCGGGTGTGAAATGTACGGTGAACTGGCCTACATACAAAGGCGCGCCAGTGACGATGTGGTCATTGATTCCACAAAAATCAATTCCTCCAACGAGATCAAAGCGGTATTGCTGTTCTGTTTTCAAGGAGGTTGGCGGGGCGGGCCGGATGATTACAACCGGCGTGCGATGGGCTGAAAGTTCAAAAAGAAAAAATACTCGCGGCATTTATGAAAGTATGCCAAGAGATTTAAGTAAAAAAATTATTATCAATAATGATAATGATGATAAACGGCGGTTGTTTGAAAACTGCAGATTGCAGGCAAAACGCATCTGCAATCCGATCATAGACTGGACAGATCAGGATGTGTGGGAATTTATCGGTGCAAAAAAAATTCCAATCAATTTATTGTACCGCTATGGGTTCCAACGTGTTGGCTGCATCGGTTGTCCAATGGCGAACCGCCGGACGCGTCCAAATGATGAGTGGAGAATCCCACCGGGAGCGCTGCAAATAAGTTATAGCGTTGTTTTCACTGGCCCCATAGTGGCCTGCAAATGATCGCAAGCAAGGATAAAAACACAATATACAGAAACTGTAACGAAAACAGCACAATATATCGTGATATTTTACTGGTCCGAACTTTGGTTGCTGCATTCCCAGTGTGAATGTGGGATTTCAGGTTCTGGCGCGGCTCTGTGTGGAGTTTCATAGAAAGGAAAAGAAGCATCTTGATGAGGTGATTTATATGACACAAAAAGAACGTATCACATCACTTATCGTATCTATGGGCTACACGGTTTCTGCCTGTTCACAAAAAACAGACTTGATAACCATACTGTTTTATCGCTCAGATCATATCTATCAACTGGAATGCTTCACTGGAGGCTGGGATCGTATTTGGTTGTGGGGTGCAGCACACGATGATTGTTGGGATTATTCTGAAGTTGGAAGATCCGTAGGTATTCTTTTGCCGCTTAAAATGCACTCGTTGGATCGTGTAGCTGATACTGATTTTCAAAGTCATCTTTCTGAGGCGATATCAAAGTGTGATGCTGCCCAAATTGAACATAATTTGATTCGTGCAAACACGAGTACAGTGTTAAACATATTGCGATGCAAAGAACAGACGTTCCTATGATGAGGAGTTCAATTATGATGCAAAAACCAATCATATATTACGACAATATGATACCTCCGACCTATATACGATTAGTCTCTGAACGGTTAAATTTGGATCATATTGTTCATACAGAAGCTACTGAACAGCCGATGAGGTATTCCGATATACGCAGACTGGCAGAGACGGGGCTTTTTAATAAGATATTAGTCTGCGCCTGCAAAGCCAGCCGATCTTGTAATTCTCTGTATTTCCGGCATCCAAGAGGGAGTGTGCCCATTGGTAAGGAAGTCTGTTATCTGAACGATGATTGGATCAATGTGTTCGATGTTGTCTTAGTTGATTCGAAAAACGATACAAATCCCACAGAAAGGCATGATCCGTATGGAAATGATACGTTTGATAAAAGACTCCTCGGACAAAGCGCTGGAGATTATCAGGGGACCAAAGGATAAGTATACCGGCTTGTGCCGAGTAACTGTATTTTTTGAGAGTACCAATTTTCTGACTACACATGACAAGATACTTTCTGAAAATATTCATTTGATTCTTGATTTCTTAGACGGAAAGGAATTGCAGATCGAATCGGCGAGCTGTGGATGCGGAGGGCTGAGACCGGACACCACATTAGCGATATTAGAAGTGTTTGGAGTGAAAGATAAAAGGCTTTCCGATTTGATCCGTACGCACGATGCCGTAGCTTTTGGAGTGTCCCCCGGAGGCAATATCCAATATGAAACGCTGGATCTAACGGCGATTTTCTTACCTTCGATGCGATGCCGCCATAAAGATCCCACCAGTGAGAACATGATAGTTCTGGACAGAAATGTTGATGTTAGCCTGACAAATAAAAAGGTGCTGATGTACAATCCGCAGCGCAACAATTGGAAAGGCATGCTCAATCTTTCTGGTTTTATAAAAAACATGGAGTTTGAGTATTATATCGGTAACAACAGTCCATTAGAGAATCGTTACTACATCGGTGAGGGGTTTAATAGGGGATTGCATCGTGGCACTGATAGGCCAGATATTGACGGTGCAGAGCATGTCAACCTTGTTTTGCGTGGCAGTAATTTCCGCATCGCGTGCTTGATTGACCGGCAATACGAGAGGGAAACAATTGAAAGCGCGTTTTTAGCACTCACGGGCCATCTGCTACCGACCGACATTGCATCGACAAAACAAGGCATGGTAGAACGGTTATTAAAGCGTAAAAGTGCCGAAAACAGAGAGTATCATGAAAAAATCAATATTCCGCAGTTGGCTGTAGAATGAACAGACTTAGCTCCGGCCGCAGCCGGAGCCAAAAGGGTGGATGGGAAATGCTGATAAAGAATTGGTACACCAAAAGAAAAGCCTTGATTACTGCTGATCGTAAAATGGGTATTCGGTACTATAAAAATTTCAGTATAGAATCACTGAAAGCAAAAGGAAGTGATGCGAGAGCGATTTTATATAAATATATGAGGATGCTGGCTATTCTTTCGATTACAAGCATTTTGTGGTTTGGTGTTTGGCGTTGGAGCTGGGTAAATCCATTTTCCAATGAAAGTCATGTAGTAGCGTGTGCGATCTTTTGGAGCTGCACCGCGGTTTGGGGAAACGCGCTTGGAAATGTGCTCCGGGAAATAGTAAGGATATACAGAGGAATCTGCTGGATCTGCGTTGCGCTGGAAGAAGTGAGGAAAGAAGAAAATGTATAAGGTATCGGATCTGAGTGTTAATGAAATCATAACACGATTATCCAATAGTGAGTTAGGGCTGCTGCTTTTAGAAGCAGATGAGACGTGGGAGGATGAAGTGGGATTGAGTGTCAGTGAGCATCCCATAGTGTATCACGTCTTTTCTCTCTTATATAGCCAGCAACTCGAAGAAATATCCTCTAATTTGATTAAGACAAGATGGATGGCCATACAAAATGTATTTGCAAGATGGTCTGAGGCAGGCTATAACAAATGGCATGCCAAAGATCCTTTCAAATCCAAGACTTTTAAGAAATATTTGGATGAAATTGGGTTTATAAAAGCCGATTACATGTTTTTATTGATTAAATAAAAAGCTCCGGCCGCAGCCGGAGCTAAGAGGAGCAAAGACGTTATAAACCAAGAATGCGGTTTTTTCTGGTGAGATGTTTACCGGGCAGTAGCGTAACAAAAATTCCAAACGTCAGGAATGCGCCGAAAAAGGCTATGCCATCAAATACGCCAAAATGGTCGATGGTATCAAATACAATAACGCTCTCGCGGGCAGTAGTAAAACGACACAAAATAGGAAGCACAAGGCCAATGATGATACTTAGTTTTGCAGCTTTGTATGATAAATCATCAAAGATTACGCTATCTTCGCTTAAATGTACATGGTCACAGAAAACTTTTAGCAAGACTGAAATCGGTATTGAAGCAAAAAGACATTCCAGAATAGCAAACACAATATCAAAACTTGATCCTACCCATGTAAGAAATGGTAAAAGCATATTTAATTTATTAAGATCAATTTCTGCTATTGGTGAAAATGGCACATACAAAAGCACAAGCGTGAGAAGACTTGCGAGATAAAAGGTCTGTGCAGCAAAATCATTCTGGCTTAATTTTTTGATTTCATTCAAAATTCCTGTCATTATAATTCTCCTTTCAAGTTAACTGATGAAAATTTAGCTAACAAATTATTATATGCAATAACTTTGCATCTTATTAGGATAAATTGTCGAATTTGAAGATTTCCACGGCCTTTCTATTAAAGTCGTTTTGGGAGGCATATTATATCACATGGGAAATAAAAAAGCAAACACCTGTTCTATTTTTTGCGAATAGATAACAGATTACATATATTTGATGCACCTTGAAAAAAACGGGACAAGCTCGTCATAAACAGCCGTTGGGAAAAGACTTCTTTCCAGCGGCAGGAAGAAACGTTAAAACGTTGTAACATTTGAACGTTTAGACGTTTAAACGTTGTGCATATTGCATCTTGAAAATCATTACAGATATTGGTATCATATAATTAAGGAAACCAAAAGTACAGATTTTGGGACTTTTGAAGTGTTACAATAAAAAACACCAAAAGAAAAGAAGATGATTTTATGAAAAAAGCTCTTGTCATCTCGGCAAAAGCAGTTGGCGTAATTGCAATGGCATTTATCGGTTTCTGTTTGTTTATTATCAAACTGATCTTGGCTGTTGCAGGTATTCAATCGTCCCAGTGGTAGATGAGTAGCAATGACTTTGACGCATGGCGTAACACACATTCTTGTGGTTTCTGGCAACCTCTAAATCAGCCCAATGCTGATGATGCGATGCCTGAGTAGGGCTGACAGCAGTTAAGACATCATTTCACAAAGATAATGAAGGAGGGCTTAAAATGAAAAAAGTAATTCTTTCAACAGGTCTTGCTCTCGCGCTGATCGCGTCGGCGGGAGCTGTATCGACTACGGCTACGCCGTCCCCCCATAAGGTGTACGTCGATGGCGAGAAAGCGAATGTCGCAGCATACGAGATCAACGGTAATAACTTCTTTAAGCTGCGTGACATCGCAGCGATTCTCAACGGTACGGACGCACAGTTTGAGGTCACTTGGAACGGCGCGGAGAACCGTATTGATCTGACTGACGACAAGGCATACACGACGGTAGGCGGTGAGCTGAAAACGATTCCGGCCGGAACGCAGACGGCAAATCTTTCTACGGCATGGGTGTATCAGGATGGCCGTCCGGCGTCCTTGACGGGATTTGAGATCAACGGCAATAACTACTACAAGCTGCGTGATGTGGCCGATGCCTTTGACTTCAATGTCACATGGGACGGAGAAAACCAGCGCGTCGATATTATCACCACCGAAAGCTATGATGACGGTGAGGAGCCGGATGAGCCGGCACCGCCGGAATACAACAGCGAATATAAACAGGCATACGAGACGCTGGATTACGATGAGGTAAACCCGGACTATCAGGCGCAGGTAGACGCTTTTCCGGGTACACCGGTAACTGTTTCGGTTGATCTCAAGTTTTTTGATGTAATAAATAATCGGTATATCTATCCGGCTGACCTTGAATTACGGATCTATGTCAACCGGGCGAACCAGAGCAACGATTTCGATAATTCTTTCCCGGAAACCACTGCGGTAAAGAAAATCAAGACCGATTCCACCGGACATGCGACCTTAACGTTTGACATCCCTCAGACCGTATATGAAAAAATGAGGGATAACAAGGCTGACTTCTACTCTATTGTTGGTACCGAGCTATTTTCCTATGACGGAAAAACGTACTCGGCTGGCTGCGGCTTGTCTTATTATGAGTGCGAAGCAGGAACAGTACAGGTTTCTTGTGTTCAACAAGGAAACTTGAGTTAAGCAGTAAAGCATAAAATTCAATAGATTTCAAAACGCCATCTGGCCTCTTTATAAAGGAAGTCAGGTGGCGTTTTTTTGTTTGAATTTAAAGGAGTGTCGTAAAAATGAACATGGAATACCTGCATTGGATCACAACGATCCGAACAAATCTTCCCCGTGGGCCGACCGGCCCATACTGCAAAACACGCGGGAAATAAGAGATCAATCACAGGCTTTACATGGAGGTGGTACGATTGCTTGCAGAAAAAGAAGGGCATGACAAAGCCTAAAAACCAGAGAAAGGAGTGTTTTGCTTGTCAAAATTCAAGAAAAGCAGCATTTTCCGACGGTTCACAGCGTTTCTCGTGTCGATTTGCAGTCTGTTTTCTATGCTGCCTACGGCTATGGCCGCAGATGGCGATGAGAATTTACAGTACCGGTATGTCTGGCTCATCAGCCAGCCGGGTATATACCTGCGTTTCGAGCCGGACGGCAGTGTCTGGGTCAGAGACCAAGATCCGGCCATGAAGAACAGAGTATATAGATTGACGCGCACAACCTATGAGGGCGAAGACGTCTATCTGCTGCTTGGCGAAGGTCATCCGACTTACACCGACCCAGAAGGGATTGGCTATATCGGCCTTGGGACACGATTCAACAAAGATACGAAGCCGTTTGTCCCAAACTGGCCGGATGCAGAATTTGAATATATGGATTTTTCTGCACGACCGTTCGATAAAAATGCTGTGACTGAAGAAAATCAGGATTACACCTATTGGGCCGGTAATATCGAAGGATCATCTAACCAGTGTTATGTATATAAAGGGCCGGATTCATGGGATAAGTGTACAAAAGAACAACCTTCAACGATCAGTGTTATTCCGTTTGAAAAGAATGACTTCAGTAATGATCCAAACGGTGGTTCTATCTACTATGCGCAGGTCCGGTTTTTGGCTTCGGATCTGCAGCCCTATATAGATCAGGCTGTTTCGTCCGGTGAAACGATTGCAACCGGTGACGGCATTGACTTTAACTTCGGCAACAATACCATGTTCCTCTATAAATCCACGAAACCGCTGCCTGATCCGGAACTGAACGATCAAGGTACAGTCATTTTTGACTTTAACCTGCCCGGTTATCCTGCCACTATCGACTACATGAAGGAAGCCGGCTCGATGGTGTCTGTACCGGGCATTGAAACGAAAGAAGTACAGGGCGTTACGTTCATTTTCAAGGGCTGGTATGATAGATCGAGCGGAGGACAAAAACTAACGGCGTCACAAGTCGAAGTCCCACGATCAGACTATGTTGTCTACTATGCGCAATGGGAACTGTATGTGCCTGATCCAGAGATTCCCGAACTGGGCGAGGGAGATATGTACGTCGGCTACTTTGACTATAATATCGAGGGGGCTGGCGTTACTGCAGTCTATTGTGCTGCAGGTGAGTTTACATGGACGGTGGAAGTAGATGGTGAGACAGAGACTTATACCGCTGTGCTGCCGTTCCAGTTCCCGGAAGATCCGTACCGTGTGGGTTATACGTTCCTTGGCTGGGCAACCACCCCGGACGCAACCGCGCCGAACGTCACAAATTCTTGGTTGCCTACCCGCGATGACAATACGGTCTATGGCGTATGGGAAGCAACAAACTATACCCTGACGTGGAATGCGAATGGCGGTCAGACAACGACTACCACGCAGCAGAAGTATAACGAGATGATTGTCCCGCCGGCAACCGAGCCGACCCGTGAGGGCTACACTTTCGGCGGCTGGTATCTTGATCCTAACTGCACGGTGCCGCTGGCATCGGGTACGCAGGTCAAGGGCGATCAGACCTTCTATGCAAGTTGGTTGTCGGAAAAGGTTGTCGTCAATTATTACGACACCCGGCAGGGTACGTCCCTTGTAACCACGCAGGAATATAACTACGGCGATGTGCTCACTCCTCTTGATGAGATGGAGGATACCGATGGTCAGTATTTTATCCGATGGGCAACCAAGGATGGACAGGAAGCCAATGGTATTGGCAAGCTGACCAGCGCGGTGCTGAAATACCATAAAGGCGGCAACGGCAGCGACGTATCTTCTGATGCTGGCTACTGGGTGCTCGACCTGTATGCCGTATGGGAGGAGCAGACCACGGATTACATCACAACGATCCGTTGGAATGACCTGTCTAACAACGATGGTTGCCGGCCGCAGAGCATCAAGCTCGGACTGCTGTCCTCTGTGACTGATCGGGTGGTAGTGGAGCAGACCGTCACCACGACCGACGCGGATGAGCAGACGGTCACTTTCCCGGATCTGCCGATCACAACGGCCGACAGCTCGGTTGAGAAGATCACCTATAAGGTGTTCATGATCGGTTATACCGATTCGGACGGTACTTATAGGGAGATCAAAGACACGGCCGCGACCAGTGGTGAGCTGATTGGCTCGTCTTCGTCGGATTACGATGATACCACGAGCACGGCTTACCGCTATGCGATCAATACCTATACAACCGGTGCGACGGCAGCGGAGTATTCCGGTACGATCAGCCTTGACCATGATCTGATTACCACAGGCGATGACGTGCAGTTTTCCATTCAGTGGAATGACCAGTCGAACAACGACGGCGTAAGACCGAGTGCTGTAACGCTTGTGCTGTACGCGAATGGCCTCAAGGTTGCGGATCATCCGATGCACAACAGCGGCACAGGTGTTGTCAGTGTGGCCCCGTCTAACTGCGATGTCAGCGAAGATGGAAACGTCTGGACATACACTTTCAAGGACTATCAAAAATATACCGGTGGACAGGCCATTGAGTATACTGTTGCCGTCACAAATGACGATCAGGTAACGACGTTCAATGGCAATGGATACACGACCAAGTATCTTAATAGTGCCAATCCTGCTGCTGGTGATGCCAACGGCGCAATCATTTCCCGCGATATTGAGCTGACCAATAAGACGGTCACAGTTAAGTGGGATGACGAAAGCAACCGTGACAACCTGCGGCCTGAAACCATTACTGTAACGCTCACCGCGTACCAGTGGAATAACCAGACCTATCGCTGGGAGAATGTTTTGGTTGGAACCGCTGATATTTCGGGCGGTGCAGATAACGACACTTGGACGCATGAGTTTACCGATCTGCCGGTGTATCACGGCGGGCAGCGGATTATCTACAAAGCCGCGATCACGAGCGACCTTAATGCGCATATCCCAGAGGGTGCAAACGGTTATACTTCTACCAGCAATGAGCTGAACATTGTAGTATCGCATAATCGCAATGTTAAGAGCGTAACCGGCACGATCGAATGGGCGGATAATCAGAACAATGATAAGATCCGTCCGAGTACGATTATCGTTCAGCTCTATGCGGATGGCGTAAAGCTGAATGGTGCGCAGTATGCGCAGCTCCTCAGCGGCGACATGACTGCAGATACTTGGGAGTATATTTTCAATAATCTGCCTGTATACCGCGACGGCGTACAGGGCGAGGAGATCGTATATACCATCTCTGCAGAGGAAGCTGTTGAAGATTCCCTGTATGGCACCTATATCTCCACCGCCAACGGCGAAGAACAAGAAGTTGTCCGCTACACTGCAAGCTACATGGGCGCAGACGGCAAGACAACGGATGACCTGCAGCAGTCCGCTTACCCCTATGTGAAATTGACGCATGGAACGGATCAAGGTACGGTCAATATCTACGCCAGCTGGCATGACGATCAGAACCGTGACGGCAAACGGCCGAGCAGTATCCAAGTAGACCTGTATAAGCAGGTTGGCGGCGAAAAGACTTTTGTTCAGACTTATACAGTCACAGCCGGCCGGGATAACTCGTGGACGTATACTGTAAGCGGCTTGCCGCTGAACGAGAATGGTCAGGAGATTACCTATCTGGTCGATGTCAACGAGGATTTCCGGCAGCAGCTCGAACAGAGCGGCTATACCTGCACAATGGAGGGCAGCACTGTCCATCTGTACTATACTCCGGCAGTCGGATATGTTACCGGCCATATCAACTGGAATGATAATGGTGATAATGATAACCTGCGGCCGGACAGCGTGACGGCTACCCTGTATGCGAACGGCAAATCCACCGGGCAGACGCTTGAGCTGACCGAGGATAACAGCTGGACGCAGACATGGCAGGACGTTGACAGCTATTATAACGATAATGGCGCGACTGGCACACCGGTAGTCTACACGATTGTTGTTGATGTACCGGATGGCTATACCGTAAGCTACACCCCGGAGAGCACTACGACAATCAACCCGCAGACTATCAATATTGACCTGACGCATGAAACTGACCAGCAAGGGCTTGAGGCAACAATCTTCTGGAATGACAATGGCAATCAGGACAATAGACGTCCGGATAGCGTGAATATCCAGTTGTATGCCAATGGTGAAAAGGTCGTAGGAAAGACCGCAGATGTTTCCGGCGACGGCGATATCTGGACGACCAGCTTTGCCGGCCTTGACAAGTATCAGGATGGCAAGTTGATTGACTATACGATCCGTCTGAACGATAATACCGGACGCACCTACGAAGCGTTAACCGCAGGCATGAATTTGTACCTGTCGTATAATGCAGCGACCGCAGATCTTGAGGTGTCCTTCCGCTTTGACGACCGCAATGACGCGGATGGTGTGCGGCCGGATGCCCTGTATCTCAACCTTACTGCAGACGGCGTGCCGATTGACGAAGCAGACTATAAGCGTACCGTAAATTTTGATACGGATGGCGCAACGTGGACGTTCAGTGCATTACCCGTCTACTCCGTTGATGGTACGAAGATCGTCTATAATGCGGAAGTTGAGCTGTCTGCAGATTACGGCGCGACGGATTACACGGTAAAGACCTCTCGTGATGTTGAGCTGTCGGAAACGAACAGCAATAACAACCAAATCATTGTTACCCTATCCCGCAGCAGTGATACCGGCACCGAAACCGGCCATATCTATTGGTTTGACGCTAATAATACGCGCGGCAATCGTCCGGATAGCCTGACCGTTGTTGTCCGCAGCGACGCCAGCACAGCGGTTGTAGGCACCTATACGATTGATAGCAAGGCCGGCAAGGTAACGGATTCCAGAGGGAATGAGGTTGGCAGCGTAACGGTATCTGAATGGGGTTCGGATGGCTCCTCTTGCTGGACGTACACCATTGAAGGATTGACGCAGAACGCAGTCTATGACGGCGTATCGAACGAAATCTTTTATACCGCAACGGCTAATACCACTGGTGTTACATCGTGGTATACGGTTTCTGATGGTATCAGCCTTGATATTGCGCTGACGCACAAAAACTATCTGGATGACGTTGGTTCCAGCACGCAAGATTTCACGGTTACACTGAACTGGATGGACAACGATAATGCGTGGAATTATCGTCCTAACACCAACGGTGTAGATATTGTACTGCTGGCCAACGGTACTGAGTACGATACAATCCATCTGACACAGACCAATGCGGTCAGCGGCAATAACAATTCGTGGTCATATGTTTTCGAGGATCTTCCGACTTATCTGAACGGCAATGCCGTAGTATGGTCGGTAGAGATCGAAGATGTCATCAAATACACGGAAGCTATTGCAAATCATGATGATTATGCAACGATCACCATGACGCAGAGCTTTGGTATTGACTTCACGACACGATGGAATGATAGCGATGATGATGATGCGGCGCGGCCGGATGAAGTCACTATTGAGATCTATGGAGACGGCGCGAAGGCCGGCGAAGTTACTCTTACAGGTGACGGAAATGTCTGGACAGGCTCTATCACAGATCTCCCGGTATGGCGTACTGTCGGTACAACAATTCCGGTTGCCTACTCTTTCCGCTGGTCGGATGCAACGAATAATGAGTTGATCGACAACTGCTATACTGCGACTCCAACTCGTGACGGTGCGTTGGTAGAAACGGATTCGTTCTATTGGATCTCTGCAAGCGAGTGGGGATCAATCGACGGCGGTATTGATGCTTTGAGTGGCAAGTACGCATGGGAAACTACTCTCACCCGTAATCAGGAGACGCGCGATGTCTATGCTGATATCCTGTGGGATGATGACGGCAACCGTGACGGTCTGCGCCCGGAGAGCATCGAAGTACAGCTGTTGGCCAACGGCACACCTGTTGGCGATCCCGCTACACTGACTGGCGGCAGCACAGATAGCAGCTGGTCGTTCAAGTGGGAAGCGCAGAATGTGTATGATGGTGGCCAACCGATCGTGTACACGGTCGAAGTGGTTACTGTCCCGGATGGTTATACGGCGACTGCAGATAGCACCGGGTTGAATATCACCCTGACGCATACCCCGGAGAAAACCAGCGTTACCGGCACGGTGAACTGGGACGATGAGAGCGAAGTGCACTATGAGTACAACTCGCTGGGCGAGCTGATCCGGAGCTGGTACGGCATTGAGCGCGTAGACGTGTTCATGCAGCTGCTCATTAACGGCAAACCCTATGGCGAGCCTATTGAGATCCCGGCATCCGGTTATGAGCAGGAGGACGGTAAGGCTACCTATGCCTCTTACACATGGAATGATGTTCTGGTTCACGAGAACGAGGGCGAAATCAATGAATACACGATATCCGTGTATTCGCCGGAGCTGGATGCACTGCTGGCAGATGGATATACGCAATCCTACAATTTCGAGGAGGCGTACAAGCCGGCAACCACAATCCAGCACACTTATTATGATGTACGCGGTACAGTCTGGTATCTCTATGATACGAGCGACGAGTTCCGGCTGGCGAATGTACCGGTGACTGCCTACCTCTACAATGAGGAGGACGATACTTATACGTCTGTCGGTTCGGCTGTGACCAATGAAAATGGTGAATATGAGATCCGCAATATTCCGCAGGGCCTCATCACCGTGCGTGCAACCTATGAGTACGGCGATTATACCTATGCTGGCAGCGTAGGCGTACAGCTCAACCTCTGCGATCAGACCAATGTTGATCTGATTGTAAACCGTGACGCTCAGACGGACAGCGACCTGTACCGTTATTCTGCATCCGGTCACGCATATTACCAGACCGACCGGACGGATGACAGCACTCGCACGGCCGTACCGGAGGGCAGCGTGGTTCTGCTGTATAAGATCACTGATACTGCTGCAGATGCGCAGTATATCGGTATGACCACAACGGATGGCGCAGGCGCATATCATTTCGATTCCCTCGAAAGCGGTACTTATCTGGTGAATGTCGTCTTTAACTATGCGGACGGTACTTACACCTATGATAATAGCGATGCGCAGGCGGATGGCATTACCTTCCGTCTCAACGGCGCGGACACCAGCTGGCCGGATATCGTCAAACAGGTTAATGCACAGGTCAATCCCGGCCCCGACCCCGATCCGGGCGAAAATCCTGATCCGGAGCCTGAGCTGCCTGAGCCTTGCGTAGTAGATGGCATGGTCTACTTCTCCGATAACGGACAGCACACTACCGATCCGGTGGAGGGTGTAGATGTCTACATCTATGCAGCAGCCAATAATGCTCTGGTTGGACAGGCTGTAACCGATGCTGACGGTCATTGGAGCACCGAGGGTATTGGTGTAGGCGATTATATCGGCGTGTTCAGCTATGCCGGCAGCACCTCGCGCGTCCTGCATTTCACAGTCTCGGACGATGATTTTGCGGCCGGCACCTATACGGCAGCTACGCAGTATTTTGATCGTCAGAGCAATGTCAGCACCGCTACGATTCGCGGCGTAGTGCTGGATGAGAACGGCAGCCAGACAAGTGCGCTTGTCCAGATTCTTTCCGAGGGCGGCGACATCATAGATGTAGCCTATACGGACAAGGATGGCTTCTACTCATTCACTGTCCAGAGTGGCCAGACCTATCGTGTCAAGATTGTTTCCGTAAACCGTGAGACTGAATATCTGACAGCTGGTGATCCGGACGATGAATATACGACGCTGGATTACTACACGATCAGCGGCAATTTCGCCATCGACGGCGCGGCACAGAGCGGCGCAACCGTAGTGCTTTACAAGGTAGACGGCGATAATGCAGCTGGTTCTCCCGTCACCGCAACTTTGACCGATGGCAGCGGCGATTACACGCTGCAGGTCATGGAGGCCGGTACCTATCGTGTCACCATGTACCGCGATGGCAAGGCTTATGCAAATCACATGGTATCTGTTGGATATCAGGAGTATGAGCCGATCGTGACCGGTAGTGATGGATCTTACTCTATCAGTGGCAGCGAACCGAACGGCTACGACAGCGGTATCCTGTATGATATCAGCACGAAGATTGTCAAGAAGATCTCCGAGTTTGGAGCCGGCAAATCCTATCTGTTTGAAGATCTCCCGGCCGGCACCTATATGTTGGAGCTGGTTCAGGGCGGCACGCTTACCCGGTATTACATTGATGCACCTGATACGGTTATTGATGTAACTCACTATGTCACGGTATCCGGCAATGTCACCGGCAGCGACGGCAACCCGGTACTGGGTGCAGTTGTCACTCTGTACCGCGATGGTGAGCAGGTTGGTGAGCAGACTGTAATCACGAACGGCAGCTACAAATACTCCGACCTCCCTGCAGGCGAGTATACCGTACAGATCGACAAGCCGGTTGCCGGCACAGAGCTGGTCAATAAGACCACCGAGGAGCCGGACAGCTACGGCGCATCCTATCCGGGCGGTATGCCTGATGGGTCGGTATGGAGCTGGAACATGAACGCTGTGACTGTCTCTGGTACTGTAACCGACCAGAAGGGCGAGCCTGTCAAGGGCGCAACCGTAGTGCTCAAGCTGGACAGCGATCCCGATAAGGCATATGGCGTCATGACCAATGAACACGGTCAGTGGAGCATGGGCGTTATGGATGGCACCTACACTGCTTCTGCAATGCTCGAAGCTGATGCAGACCATATCTATCACGCTACAAACGATGTTCCTGTCACTGTATCGGGCACGGACGTATCCGGCGTAGATCTGACGATCAACCGTTATACGGTATCCGGCAGCGTAGTACGCGACGGTGACGGTCAGCCGATCAGTGATGCAGAAGTTAAGATTACCTATCCGGATGGTACCGAAGTTTGGACGGGCAAGAGCGGTGATGACGGTTCCTTTACCGCGCAGCTTTTCCCGGATGATTACAAGGTATCCGTTTCCTATGGGGATCAGGCAGCTAACGCGGACATCACCGTAGATGCTGACAAGGATCTCACGCTGCGCGTTGGTATCCCAATCATCATTTCCGGTACAGTATACGACACCGATGGCCAGGTCGTTTCGGACGGCATTGTCTACTATGACGGCCCGACATCCGGCAGGGTGTATACCAGCGAGGACGGCACCTATTCGATCAGCCTGACCGCTTCCCAGTGCGGCCGCTATGAGCTGTATGCAACGGCAGCTGGCAACACCAGCGATACGGTTACGGTTGACGTGCAGACCGATACCACGCAGGATCTCACGCTCAAGGATAACGGCGGTTCTGAGCCTGATCCGGGCAGCGAACATATGATTACCGGTGTTGTCGTAGACAATGACGGAAATCGTCTGTCAAATGCACTCGTTACCGTCGTATATGGTGATGACAAGACTAAGACGGTCGAAACTTCGACCAGCGATAACGGCAGCTTCCGTGTGAACGTGCCGGACGGCACCTTCTATCTGTCGGCTGTTTATGAAGCCCCGAATGGCTATTCGTATCAGACCAACGGTGAATCCACTGTCCACGTCAACGGTTCTGATGTTACCGATATCGTTCTGGCGGTGAGCCTGTCTTACGAGGTGCGCGTATCTGTTGTTGATACAGCCGGCACACCGGTAGAGGGTGCGACCGTGACCTATTCCGGTGCAAGCACGGGTGAGGTTGCAACTGGTTCTGACGGCATGGCTATCCTGCAGCTTGCTGGCGGCAAGTACGATTTCAAGGCTACAATCGGCAACCGCGAGAGCGGCAAACAAACTGTCGAGATCAACAAGGCGACCGAAGTCACGCTGACCGTAGGCACAACCGGTATCGAGTATGAGCCTCCTATGGTCGAAAGCCATGACAATACGATCAGCGGCTATGTCGTTGATCCGCAGGGCAACATTGTTGCCGGCGCGAATGTAACTCTGCTCAAATGGAACGTGGCCACCGAGGATTGGGATTCCATCAATTCTACTGTGTCCAATAGTGATGGGTACTATGAGTTCACAGGTCTTGAGAATGGCAAATATCGCGTTGATACTTCTTTCACCCAGTCTGGCACCGTGAGCACTGAGGCTGGATCGTATCAGATCACCGGCTATGCACTGGACAATGGCGATAACCCCTATGTCCATGCGAAGGTCAATCTGTACGACATTACCGGCGATACCCTCCTGCAGACGGTCTATACCAGCGAGGATGGATATTACGAGTTCACTAATCTCGAATATGCAGACTATGTTGTTGAGATCATACCAGAGGGCGACGAAGGTGCATACACGACTACGGAAACCGTTACCGCACAACCGGGCGAGGCAGTGATCGAAGGTACAGTAACGGACGTGAACGGAAAGCCTGTTGCTGGCGCAACCGTCGTTGTATCCGGTGAGGGCGGCGACTGGTCGATGACTACAACCGAAAATGGTAAGTACCAATTTGAGGTTCCTGCAGCTGGCGACTATACCGTGACGATCACCTATCCTGATAGTACGGTCGTAGCAACAGACGGCAGCTATCAGCCCGATCCAGACGATCCGACTGCACCGATCCTGAACGCAGATAACTTCACGATCAGCGGCTATGTCCATGATACGGACGGAAATGCAATCAACGGTGCGACTGTCATCCTGCAGAATAAGGATGGCGACCAGATTGACGAAACTACCTCGGACAGCAATGGGTATTATGAATTTACCAATGTGCGGCCGGGACAGTATACGGTCATCGTTATTTCTGGTGAGAACCGTCAGGAATACGAAGTCAACACCGACGATGGCAACGATCCGGATGAACCGAATCCGCCAGAACCGGAAAAATCTATTACGGTAAGCGGCACGGTCTTGACCGATCATAAGAAACCGTTGGCCGGCGCAACGATCACGGTACGCAATCTGGATACCGGTGCAGAAAGCACCTTGACTGCAGACGCAGACGGACGCTTTAATACCGGCGAAATGGATCTCGGCCGTTATGAAATCGTTGCAAGTTATACGCACAAGTATGGTACGAACACATCCGATCCGCTGCATACAACCACATCGCAGAAGGACACTGTACTGGTCATTATCCTGAGCTATGTGGCCGATGTCAACAATGATGGCAACGATGAAACCGTATATGCGGGTAAAGATGATGTATTCGACACCGAAGATGACTTCTATCCGGCCGATACCAACGGCGATGGGGTCAAGGAAAACATTTATGCCGGCAAGGATCAAACACCCGGTACAGCAGATGACTTTTATCCGGCCGATCCCGACAAGGACGGCGAGGACGAACAGGTATTCGTTGATGGTGACCGCATTCCCGGTACGGCGGACGACTTTTATCTGAGCGATCCGGATAAGGATGGCGAAAATGAGAAGGTCACAGCTGGTGAGGACGGAACGATCGGCACCAAGGACGATTATTACCACTCTGATCCGAACGGCGATGGCAAGGATGAACAGGTATTTGTCGGTGACGATACCATCCCCGGCACAGCAGATGACTGGTATCGGGGTGATGACGGCAACCCGGTATATCTCGGTGTAACCGTAGTATTCAACGGCAACGGCGGTACTGTAAATGGAAAAGCCAGCGTCTCTTTGGCACGGGACAGCATTACTACATTGCCTACGGCATCGCGTGATAATTACACCTTTGACGGTTGGTACACCGCAGCAAACGGCGGTAATAAACTCTCTCTGAGAGATATTGCAGCACTGCAAACCAATACGACCGTATACGCACACTGGACTGATTCCTCTGGTGGTAATCAGGGCGGCGGCGGTGGAGGCGGCTCCATCGGCGGCGGTGGCGGTGGTGGCATCGGCGGTGGAGGTACAGATATCCCCACTGATCCGATTGATCCTGTTACGCCTCCGGAAACAATTCTGACCGATGACCATATCGCATATGTCAGCGGATACGAAGACGGCACAGTCCGCCCCGATGCAGATATCACCCGTGCAGAGGTAGCTATGATCTTCTTCCGTTTGCTCTCGGATGATGCACGCAGCCAGTATGAGACAACGACCGCAAGCTATTCTGATGTAGCTCCGACCGCATGGTACGCAACCGCAGTTGCTACGCTGTCCAATGCCGGCATTTTGTCCGGTTATGAGGATGGCACATTCCGGCCGGATGCCAACATTACCCGTGCGGAATTTGCCACGATCGCAGCGCGCTTCGACACCAACAACACTACCGGTAGCGGTAGCTTTACCGATATTACCGGTCACTGGGCCGAGCAGTATATCAAGCGTGCGTTCACGCTTGGCTGGGTCAATGGCTATTCTGACGGCTCGTTCCGCCCGGATTCGGATATTACCCGCGCCGAAGCAGTAACGCTTATCAACCGCGTACTGGGCCGTGATACCCTGACGGCGGACAGCCTGCTGGATGGCATGATCGAATGGCCGGATAATTCGGCATCCGCATGGTACTATCTGGCGATTCAAGAAGCCACCAATGGCCACGATTGCGAGATGGTAGACAACGTGGAAATCTGGACGGCATTAAAATAATGCCGATGGTAATGGAAAGTCCAGCGGCCAAGGCTGCCATCCTCCCGGAGCGCGTAGACAAGGCTGTCTCCGTAGATGGAGGTGGCCTCCAG
>UMLF01069344.1_pt1 | contig 29693 bp, 21 predicted proteins | sample 1966501 | NCBI WGS metagenome assembly UMLF01 (sample SAMEA4836194, study PRJEB28245) | human gut metagenome | biome: gut microbiome; material: fecal sample | place: Denmark | collected 2008 | reverse complement strand
CCGTCCCGCCGTAGACATCCAGTTCCAGCGTGGTGTCCAGATGGGGGTACAGGTTCTGGTAGGTGTCCAGAAAGCCGGATACGATGCGGGAAATCGAAGCGGAGGTCGCCAGACTCCGGCAGGACTCCTGCCACAGGTAGGTGTAGGACAGGACGTAGCAGTCGTTCTCTTCGTCGTAGTCCAGATTGACCTCGTTGTGATCTCTGGTGCTGCCATAGGTGCAGAAAGCGGCGAGCACCTGCTGTTCTGCTGCCCGTGGCCCGCAGAATGACTCCACATAGCGGATGTGCCATGCATTCGCCACGTCCCACAGGAAATAGAACCCGATCCAGATGGCACAGATGGTTTCCGCAAGGGCGAGGGTGCACACCCGCAGAATGGTGCGCTCCGCCCAGACACCACGCTTGTGCTTCCACATCAGGTACACTCCGACGGGGTAAAAGAGCACGAGCATCAGGATCACAAACCAGTTCCGCCAGCGAATGGGGTACACACGCTTGTTGCAAAAATGACAGCGCTTTTCGCCGGGGAAAAGCTGCGTTTTACAATGGGGACAGTCCATCTGCTTTCCGGCCTCCTTTTCTGCGATGCTTTTCTATAGTATATCATATTTTTCGACGGCTTGCAAGACGCAAAAACAATGCGCTTTTCCCTCTGGCACGTCCTAAAATTTCCCGCCCGTAACAGTCGAATCTTGCGCATCCAAAAGCAATGTGAAATCGCTCAAAAATTCAATGAAATTTCGCAAAAAATTAGATGATCCGTTAGAAATGGCGAAAATAGGGCTTGCAATTTTTGCCGAACTGTGTTATACTATCTGTATAACCTGTAGAATTTTGGAAAATACAGGTTTGAACTAGAACAAAATACAATTGACAAAATGGAGGAGTTGAAGATGCGCCGACATTTTTCTTCGGAACTCCAGCGCAGCACCTATGCAAAAGGGCGAAATCTGCGATGGAGTTTTTTGTTTTTGATCCTAGCCTGTCTGGTGGCTTTTTTTGTGGTGCACTGCCTGACATTTCCGGCAGATACTTTGACTGTCGAGGATGCGCAGGGAATTTTCCCCGCATCCACGGAAATTTCAGTGCCTAGATTTACCGAAAATTCCCATTTCTACAGCTACGAGGACGACCTGCTCTTCGCAACGGTCGTTCTGCCGAAGGGCGCTTCTGTGCCGGAGGATGCGGTGCTCACGGTGACACCCATCGAGGACACAGAAAATACGTATACTGCAGCAGCGGAGCGTGTGGCGACAGGGGAAATCCGGCAGGTGAAACTATATGATGTGAGCTTCTATACGGCAGACGGCACGTACCTCCCCGTATCTGACGAGGCAAAGGTGAATTTCCATTTTAAGGAAACCGTTGCATTTACAAAGTGCGCACCGGTGGGAACGCTGCTGTATGGCAAAAACACCGTTGGCAAAGAAAATCTGTGGGCGAACGAACCGCATGAGGCAATCACAGCGATGATCACGCCATCGGAAAATGTAAACTTTGAAAGCGAGAATCCCCAGATCATTCTGGAAACGCTGACAGATTATGTGGACAGCGAACACAAGGTCTATTAGAGCTTGTGTTCATAGGAAATATATGCGGATTTTCGAGCAAATTTTTTTGCAGACAAGGCAAAAATTTGCAGGCATACTTTCGTATGACAAGAATTTTTAACGCAGTATGCAACAAAATTTGCCGAAAAGACGTAGATAGACGCCTATGAACACGAGCTCTTATAATAACAAGCATCACGGTGCAAACTTCTCCATGCTGCAGGAAAGCCTGCTGCACTGGATTCGCAACGATAACAGCATGACGATTCGGCTGAGTACCGGTGACTGCAATGTCACCATTGACAATGCGCTTGCAACACCGGAGAACTATCAGGTGCGCTGGTATGTTCTGAAAGATCAGAAGGACGGCTGGCATGTGGATGGCGTTATGACGGCAACTACAGAAGAAATGACTGTCACCAAAGCGTTTCGAAATCTGAGTGAGGCAGAAGTAAACAAGATTCTGGCAGATGGCTACGGGCTTGATATGAAGGTCGGAAAGGGTGTCTATCTCTACCTGAAGCCGGAGAACACGGAAAGCACCAAAGGACAATATGTGTACACCGGCTCCTATGATGCTGCCACCAAAACCTATACTTGTGTCTGGACGGTGCGGGTTCTGAACGGCGAGCACTATGTGATACAGGAAAAAGGGTATGCGTATGATACGAACAATTACAATGTTACTGCATTCAGCACGCTCAACAACCAGCCGGATACACAGCGTTCCGGCGACACAGCCGGTCTGGCGGGAAATGTGACGGATAAGAAATACGACGTGGTCGGCGGTTCGACACGAACTGTCGCCTTTACCAACCTCTACTCGCCGATGGAAACGGCGACTTTGACCATCATGAAGACCAACGCAGACACCAACCTCACCATGCAGGGTATACACTTTACGCTGACACCCATTGACGGGGACGGCGGCGCAACGGGGGATGCTTCGGAGGTCATCACCAACGCCAACGGCTATGCCTCCTTTACCGGTCTGAGAGCGGGAACACGCTACCGGCTGGAGGAGAAGCTGACCATGGGCTATTTCAAGCCCAATACGAATACCATGATCGTGGACGTGACCAAGACTGCCGGCAGCACCATCCCCACTATCACGGTGACAGAAACACCGGAAAACGGCGGGGAATCCAAGACGTACACCAGCTCGGACGGCAATCCGGTACTGCTCTACACCGTCAAGAATTACCTGTCCAGCACCACGGCAGTTATCACCAAGAACTTCGAGAACATCACTTCTGACGAGATCAAAAAGATCCTCAACGGCAACGGAAACAGCGACAACTGCTACCGCATTGTGGTCAGGGCAGAAAACGGGACAGTCAAGACAACGCTCACCGCTGCCAGCGCCGTGCGCATTTCCGCGGACTGCAAGCAGCTGATCTGGTACGTGGGCGGTCTGGCGGAGGGTGAGCACTATACTCTGACGGAGGAACACTATCAGAGCTATTCTACCGCCTATGAAAACGTGACGGTGTCTGCGGAACAGAGCACGCTGATGAGAAACCAGTCGGGGCCGGAAGTTATTGTCGCCGGAAAGGGTGAGGCGAAAACGGCATCGGTCGTTGTGGAAAAGGGCGCAGAACACGAGTGGATCAGCATCACCAATTCCTATTCCAACACCTACGACCTCCGGCTGCGCAAGGTGGACAGCGTCACCGGAAAGCCCCTGAGCGGCGCAGTGTTCGCCCTCTACGGCAAACACGAGGAGTCCACCGACCCCAGCCGGACGGTGCACTACACCAAGGACGGCAAGACTATCACGCTCTACTATATCAAGGACGCAGAGAAAACGGATTCTGAAGGCTTCACCACCATTCGTGGGCTGAACTTCTCCGGCACGGCAAAGGCATATCTCTATGTGTTACAGGAGACCACTGTACCGGACGGCTATGCTGCTCCCACGGAGGTCACGCCGGAGCAGGTGCTGGAGGTCACGCCGGATGATGTTGGCAACGGCGACTATGCCATCTCGGTGCACAACACCGCCAAGACAGAACCTCTCACCATCCGGAAAACCGTGTCCGACGATTTGCAAACCAGGAACAATACCTATACCATCCGCCTTATCCTTACCGACCCGAACAAACAGCAGGGAATCGGGGAATACCCGTTTTCATACCAGATTCTGAATGCTGACGGGACGGAAGCCGGAAGCGGTACGTTTGAGGCCGGTACAGAAACCGCCATCTCCCTCAGAGCAGACCAGCAGATACAGGTGCTGAAAGTGCCCGTCGGGTTCACCTACCAGATTACGGAGGAGATCACCGACGCCAGCGGCAACACCCTGTACAAGCCCAATATCACTACTGCGGATCGCTCCATCTGGTCGAATACCATCACCGGAACGATGCGGGAATCGGCGGTGCAGCTGTCGGAGAACTGGGTCAACATCAAGAATTACGAGGAAATGCAAGTGCCGGCGCAGAAGAACCTGACGGTGCAGAAGCAATGGTCAGACCTGACCGCAGCGGCACATCCCGCAGTCACCGTGCACCTCTACCAGATGCAGACCGACGCTGCAACTGGGGAAGTTCTGAAAATAGTGAAATACGGTACGGCAACGCTGGACGAGTCCGGCAACTGGACGCACACGTGGGAGAACGTGCCGCAGTGCAGCGGGGACAAGACGCAGAATTACAGCTACTTCGTGCGGGAAGAGGCGGTGAGCGGCTATGACACACGCTATTTCACCACAGGGGAGGAAACGACCGAACTGCTGCCTGCGAAGTGCACGGTAGACGGTGCGGAACTTCTGGCGGCACCGGTGGACTGGGAAAAGGCGAGCGTCACCATCGTGAATCGGGAATGTCCCAGACTGCCGTATACCGGCGGAACGGGTGCCACACGGTATCATGTGCTGGGACTGCTGCTGACACTCGGCGCAGGCACAGGCATCGCATTCCGGTACCGGAAGCGGAAACATTCGTAATCCAAAGGGCATCCTCATAAAATGGGGGTGCTCTTTTTGCTGCACCGGATATCCCCGTGGCTTGCCTCTGTGCGGTTCTCTGAAAAAATCCCTTGCAATTTTCGGGAATACGTGGTATAATGGAAACATTCCTGTGCAGGGAAACGCTGCACAATTGGATTTCGTTCCGGCACGACCGGAAACGGCAGAAATACGAAAGGAAAATCATCATGATGAAAACATATGGCATGCGCAGCCTTGCGCTGACACTGGGCGCTGCCCTGATGCTCGGCGCATTTGCCGGCTGCGGTTCTACAAAAGGCGAGGGAAGCGTAAAGGTGAAAAAGGATTCCTCCTCCGCACTGGAAGACGTGGCAGAGCAGGAGACCACACAGGAGCTGGGCTATTCCACAGAGCCGGGCGGCACGTTCACCATCACCCTGTATCCGGATGTCGCTCCGCTGACCTGCGAGAATTTCGAGAATCTGGTCAAGGACGGCTTCTATGACGGTCTGACATTCCACCGTGTGGTAGACGACTTCATGGCACAGGGCGGCGACCCCCACGGCGACGGCACCGGCGGAAGCGACAAGACCATCAAGGGCGAGTTCGGCTCCAACGGCGTGGAGAACAGCCTCTCCCACCAGCGTGGCGTAGTTTCCATGGCTCGTTCCTCTGATCCGGACAGCGCCTCCAGCCAGTTCTTTATCTGCTACACGGACTGCTCGTTCCTGGATCAGCAGTACGCTGCATTCGGCGAAGTCACCGAGGGCATGGACACGGTGGACTCCTTCTTGCAGGTGTCCCGTTCCATGGGTACCGACGGCGCAGTTTCCTCGCCGGATGTGCCCATTGTTATTCTGAAGGCAGAGATGGTGGACGATGACGCCGACGGCAATCCGAGAGTCCAGTTTACCATGAACGATTTCTTGAGCGAATAAGAGCCGGCGCCGAGATGCGGGGCTTTCACGGCAGGCACGGAATCAGACTCCGTGCCTGCTGTGCTGTCACGGGAGGAGAATTCTTATGAATCACAATATCACACGTTTTTTTGAACAGATGAAACAGAGCCGGGTCGCTTTTATCGGAACCGGTGTGACCAACGGCGACATCATCCGCCTGTTCCGGAAAAAGGGCATTGAGGTTACTCTGCTGGACCGCAAGACCGCAGACAAGCTGGGCGCAGCCTATGACGAGTTCAAGGCGCTGGGCGTACAGTTCTGTCTGGGGGATGCCTACTTAGACCACCTGACGGATTATGACGTTGTCTTTCGTTCGCCGGGCATGTACTACCACAACGAGAAGCTTCAGCAGGCACGGGCACAGGGTGTTGTCATCACCTCGGAGATGGAGGTGTTCTTCCAGCTCTGCCCCTGCAAGATCTATGCAGTTACCGGTTCGGACGGAAAGACCACTACGACCACGCTGATCTCCGAGTTTCTCTCCCGTGCCGGATATCGGGTGCACAAGGGCGGCAATATCGGCCGTGCCCTCCTGCCCATCATCGATGACATCCGGGAGGAAGATGTGGCTGTGGTGGAGCTGTCCAGCTTCCAGCTGCTCTCCATGCGCCAGTCGCCGGACGTTGCCGTCATCACCAACATCGCTCCCAACCATCTGGACGTGCACGGCACCATGGAGGAGTATATCTACGCCAAGACCAATCTCATCGCCCATCAGGACGCTTTCTCCCGCACCATCCTCAATCAGGACAACGAGGCAACCATGAATCTGGCATCCATGGTGCGTGGCACGCTGACCACCTTCTCCCGTAAGACGCAGCCGGCGTTCGGCACGTTCCTGCGGGAGGACGGCATGCTCTGCTATGTCAAGAACGGCGAGGTAACACCGGTGGTGCACAAGGACGACATCCGCATTCCGGGCATGCACAACGTAGAGAACTATCTGGCAGCCATCAATGCCGTTTGGGGAACCGTGTCCATTGAGGACATTGTCTATGTGGCAAAGAACTTCGGCGGCGTGGAGCACCGCATTGAATTTGTGCGGGAGCTGGACGGCGTAAAGTGGTATAACGACAGCATCGCCACCAGTCCGACCCGTGTTCTCGCCGGACTGCGCTCGTTCTCCCAGAAGCTCATCGTCATCATGGGCGGCTATGACAAGAAGATCCCCTTTGAACCCATGGTGGATACCGTCTGCCAGCAGGTGAAGCTGGTGCTGCTCATGGGTGTGACTGCCGACAAGATCGAAAAGGCGATCCGTGGCAGTCAGTATTATCAGGAGGGCGCACCGGAACTGGTGCACGTTTCCTCCATGGAGGAGGCAGTACAGGAGGCACGGAAGCGTGCCAAGGCAGGGGATATCGTCACCCTCTCGCCAGCCTGCGCAAGTTTCGACCTCTACCCGAATTTCGAGGCACGTGGCATCCACTATAAGAATCTGGTAAAGGAGCTGCACTGAGTATGGACTTGAATGCACTGCTACAAAAGCTGACGGCGCCGGCGTGTGTTTCCGGCAGCGAGTCCGCCATTGCAGAAACCGCAGCGGAGCTGCTGCGCCCGTTCTGCGACACAGTGGAGATCGTCAGCGGCAATGTCTGCGGCACACTGGGCAGCCGTCAGGCGGGAAAGCCCCACGTGCTGCTGGATGCGCATCTGGATCAGGTGGGCTTTGTGGTCACGGAGATCACGCCGGACGGCTTTGTCCGTGTGGGAAATGTGGGCGGTCTGGAATACCGCTTCATGCCGGCGCAGCGTGTGCTGCTCCACGGCAGGCAGAACATCGCTGGTGTGATCTGCTGCATTCCGCCCCATTTGCAGAGCGGCAAAAAGGAACACGTGGCAGAGGTGACAGAACTCGCCATCGACACCGGCTATTCCAGGGAGCATCTGGAACAGCTGCTTTCGGTGGGGGACAGTGTGACCTTTGATATGCCGTTTCGCACCATGGCGGGCGGCTATGTTACCAGTCCCTCGCTGGATGACCGCTGCGGCATGGCGGCAATTCTCTGCGCCATGGAGGAATTGCAGGGGCAGGCGCTGCCGTGCAGCCTGAGCGTGCTCTTCTCCACACAGGAGGAACTGGGGGAGCGTGGCGCCAAGATCGGTGCCTATACCATTGCGCCGGACATTGCGCTGGCGGTAGATGTCACATTCGGCGATGCGGGAGAAAAGGTGGGTGTCTGCGGAAAAGGCCCCCTCATCGGCATTTCGCCCTCCCTGTCCCGTGATGTGAGCGATGCACTGATCGCTGCGGCAGATGCGGCGCAGATTCCGTGGCAGCCAGAAGTCATGGCGGGAACGACCGGCACCAATGCCGACCGCTTTGCCGTCACACGGGGCGGCGTGCGTGCCGGCACCGTTTCCATTCCGCTGTGCCACATGCACACACCGGTGGAGAAGATTCGAACAGAGGACGTGGCGCTGACAGGAAAGCTGCTGGCGGCATATGTAAGGGGGTGCGCATCATGCTGAACCATTTCGAGGAACTTTGCAATTTGTGCGCCGTTTCCGGCGACGAGGGCGCTGTGCGGGACTATGTGTGCCGTGCGCTGGAGGGAAACCCCACAGTTTCGTGGCAGATCGACCCGCTGGGAAATTTGCTGGTGGAGAAAAAGGGCGCACAGCGTGCCCCGCATCACCTGATGGTGAGCGCCCACATGGACGAGGTTGGCCTGATCGTCACTCACGTTCAGGACGGCGGTCTGCTGGAGATTGCAGCCGTGGGCGGTGTGGATGCCTCGGTGGTCATCGGCAGACAGTTCCTGGTGGGCAGACAGCACATTCCCGGTATTGTAGGAACGAAACCGGTGCATCTGCTCTCCAAGGAACAGCGCAGCCAGCTGCCCACCTTTGACGGACTGGTGCTGGACATCGGCGCATCCTCGGCAGAGGAGGCACGGAAGCTTGCGCCGGAGGGCACGTGCGCCTATTTCTGTCCGGACTTCCGGACGCTGGGGGACGGCAGAGTTTGCAGCAAGGCAATCGACGACCGTGCCGGCTGCGCACTGCTGCTGGGGCTGCTGGAACAGGAACTGCCCTATGACATCACCGCTGCATTTCTGGTGCAGGAGGAGATCGGACTGCGTGGCGCAACGGCTGCTGCCTATACCGTTGCACCGGAATTTGCGCTGGTGCTGGAGGCGACCACGGCGGCGGATATCGTCGGCGCAGCCGGCGGCGAACGGGTCTGCACGCTGGGCGGCGGGCCGGTGATCTCTTTCATGGACCGCAGCACCATGTACGACAAGGGCATGTATCAGGCGGCGTTTGCGCTGTGTCAGGCACAGGGGATTCCCTGCCAGACCAAGACACGCATCGCCGGCGGAAACGACAGCGGCGCCATCCATGTCAGCCGTGGCGGTGTGCGGACGCTGGCAGTTTCTCTGCCGTGCCGCTATCTGCACTCGCCGTCCTGCGTGGCAGATCTGGCAGATCTGGACGCCTTTGCTGCATTCCTGCCCCAGATGATTCAAAAACTCATGGAAGAAGACGTGTGACCGTATGATACAACAAATCGCAACATTTACGCCGGAGGAAACGGCGGTGCTGGAACAGACATGGCGTGGACGGCAGATGCTCTCTTACCAGCGGGCTTACGGCGGCGGCTACGATTTCTGCCGGTTTTTCCGGCTTCAGTATCCCGAGGGGACGGGCTGGATGTTTCTGTTTAATGCAACGCTGCTGATCTGTGCGGTGCAGCCGATTCCCAGCGAGGAGATCGTTACGTTCGTCCGGATGCATCTGCCGTTCCGCATCGAGTGCCCCCAGTTTCTGCTGCCGGCGCTGGCGGAGATTCCCAACTATCAGAAACTGCATCGGGCGACCTTTGAACTGGTGCCATCCCAGCCGTCAGCGCAGTTCTCGCCGGAGGAGGTGGCGCTTCAGCCGAAATTGCAGGATGTCTATGGCATCTTGCAGGAGGGCTTCCCCAATCTGCTGGACTATCCCATCTGGCTGACCGACGTGTCCCACCGCTGCCGGCACGGCATGAGCCACGTGCTCACCTACCGGAACAGCTCCACCCTGACGCTGGTCTTTGACTGGAAAGATCAGGTGCTGGTGGGACAGGTGGCGACCCGTGCGGCGCAGCGTGGAAGCGGCTACGCCCGTGATTTCCTGCGCTGGACGGCGCAGTGGCTGGCGCAGCAGGGCAAGCATGCCGTGCTGTTTGCGCTGGACATCCGCATCAGCTTCTATCGGGAAATCGGGTTTCGGGAAATCGCCTCGGAGTACGTGCTGGAGCGTACCGACGTCCAAAAAGAAGAACAGAAGAAGGGAGCACTGTAAATCATGACAGAGCTGCAAGACTTTTTTTCCATTGATCAGCGCCTGATGGAGGCGGCGCAGCAGGCAGAGGATGCCTGCAAAGCAGATTTCGAGCGCATTGAAAAGAATGCCGCTTATAATAGCGCCAAGGTGCTGGCAGCATTTCAGAAGAGCCGTGTGAGCGAGCCGTGTTTCTACGGCACCACGGGCTACGGCTACGGCGATCAGGGCCGGGAAGTGCTGGATCAGGTATTCGCCGAGGCATTCGGCGCAGAGGATGCGCTGGTGCGCCATAACTTCGTGTCCGGCACCCATGCGCTGACCGTTGCCCTGTTCGGCGTGCTGCGCACAGGGGACAAGATGGTCGCCCTCACCGGCAGACCTTACGACACGCTGGAGGGCGTCATCGGTCTGACCGGTGATGCCAAGAGCGGTTCGCTGCAAAACTTCGGCGTACAGTACGGAGAGATCCCGCTGCTGGCGGACGGCACGCCAGACTATGACGCTGTGGCAGATGCCGTACAGGGGGCGAGGGTGGCGTACATCCAGCGCTCCCGTGGCTACTCGCTGCGTCCGGCGCTGACCATTGCGCAGATCCGCCGGCTGGCGGAGATCGTGCGCCGTGCCAATCCGGATGCCGTCATCATGGTGGACAACTGCTACGGAGAGTTCGTGGAGACACAGGAGCCGGTACAGGCGGACTGCGACCTGATGATCGGCTCTATGATCAAGAACGTGGGCGGCGGCATTGCCCGCACCGGCGGATATATCGCCGGCAGAAAAGATCTGGTGCAGCAGTGCGCCGAGCGTCTGACCTGCATTGGCATGGGCAAGGAAGTCGGCTGTACGCTGGACATGAACCGTGAAATGTATCTGGGCTTTTTCCATGCGCCGGAGACCACGGCACAGGCGCTGAAAACCGCCGACTTTGCAGCAGCCCTGTTCGGCAGCTTTGGCTTCGCCTGCTACCCCCGTGTGGGCGAGACCCGTGGCGACATTGTGGAGGCGATCCGGTTGGGCGACGAGGCACGCCTCACGGCGTTCTGTCAGGGCATCCAGCAGGGATCGCCGGTGGATTCCTACGTGGTGCCGGAGGCGTGGGACATGCCGGGATATACCAGCAAGGTCATCATGGCAGCCGGTGCATTCACCATGGGCGCATCCATCGAGCTGTCCGCCGATGCCCCCATTCGGGAGCCGTTCGCCGTTTGGATGCAGGGCGGTATCACCTACAACAGCGGCAAAATCGGGATTCTGCTGGCGGCGCAGAAGCTGCTGGAGCAGGGACTGATCACGCTGTAAGACCGGAAAAATACAGCCGATTTTTCGGAAAAAGCTTGACGAAAAATTATCGAAATCGTAAAAACAGTATCAGAAGTGTTACAAATGGCTACAATTTCCGTCGATTCCACGGGAATTTGCAGAAAAACAGTTGACATCCGCCAGGGTTGCTGGTACAATAAAATGAGCGGAAAATGCCCTGCGGGCGAATCCGCAAACTGCAATGAGAATTAGGAGGTATCGCTTTGGGAGAACGGAAGTTATGCTATGGCTGTATGGAACGCACGGAATTTTCTCGTGGCGTTTGTCCGAACTGCGGATATTATGACCAGTCTCCGAGTGACCCGTCTTTTATCATCCCCGGCACCACGCTGAACAACAACCGCTATATCGTGGGTGTTGCGCTCTCAGCAAACGGCGAGGGAATCACCTATCTGGCATATGACCAGTCCATTAGCTGCAAGGTACTCCTGCGGGAGTACATGCCCCGCAACCTGTGCAACCGTGTGGTCGGCTCGCCGGTCATCAGTGTCATTCCGGCACGTCTGGCACAGTACAAGGCGCTGATGGCAGAGTTCACGGAACTGCACAAATCTCTGGCACATCTGCGGGGACAGGTGCGCATCAGCACCGTGGTGGATCTGTTCGCTGAGAACAACACCACCTATGTGGTCAATGAATACGTGGACAGCATCCGCTTTGTGGACTATCTGAAAGAAAATGCCGGCGAACTGACATGGGGACAGCTTTCCCACATGCTGCCGCCGCTGCTGACAACGCTGAGTCTGCTCCACAATACCGGTGTGATCCACCGTGCCATCTCTCCGGAGACCATCTATGTGACACGCAAGGGCGAGCTGCTGCTCACCGCCTTTTCCAGCGCTGCTGTCCGCACCGCTAACACAGAGCTGGAGTGCGAGATCTATAACGGCTATGCCGCACCGGAGCAGTACTCTGTCAACAGCCGGCAGGGCACATGGACAGATGTCTACGCCATTTGTGCGGTGATCTACCGTGTCCTCACCGGCAGCATGCCACCGTCTGCCATCAGCCGGATGGAGAACGACAATCTGGTAGCACCGAATCTGCTGAATCCCAATGTGCCCCGCCACGTTTCCAACGTGATCATGCAGGGACTGTGCCTCAATGGGAACGAGCGGATTCAGACGGTGACGGAGCTTGTGACACGGCTTTTTGATGAGCACGCCGCAGAGGCAGGCGCTGCCTATGCCGGTTATGTGCCACAGGGCGGCTACGGGCAGCCTCAGCAGAATCCGCCTTACAGGCAGCCCCAGCCCCAGCAGTACCGTCCGCAGCAGCAGATGCCGCCGCAGGAACAGCCCTACGACAACGGCTATGCCGCACCGGAGGACTACGGCTATAATGAGGGCTACACCGATGACTATGCCTATGACGATTACGGCGGGGAAGAGCAGTATGAGGACGACGCTCCCCAGAAAGCCGGTGCAGTCGACCGGCTGAAAGTGCCCATTATTGTGGGAATCGTGCTGCTTCTGGCGTTTCTGATCTGTCTGTTTGTGTTCGGCGGCAATTTGTTCGGCGGTGAGGAGTCCTCCTCTGGGACCAAGGTGACGGCGACTACTGTCAGCGTTGTTTCCGGTGAGACCACCACCGAGGCAACGGCTGCTGCCACCGGCGACAGCGTGATGCCCGATCTGCTGGGCAAGAACTACGATGCCCAGAAGGAACGCTATGCCTCCTGGATCACGTTCGACGTGGAAGAGGTCTACAGCGATGTCTACGCCAAGGGGCAGATCTGCTGGCAGGAGTTTGAGAGCGGCGATACGTTCGATTCCTCCAAGCCGGTGAAGATTCAGGTGAGCAAGGGCTCGGCAACCGTACAGATCCCCAGCTACTCCGGCTATGGGCTTCAGTCCTATAGTGCGCAGCTGGACGAGCTGAACATCCCCTATACCACCGCCGCAGAGATCAACGAGGGCTACACCAATGGCAGCGTTACCCGAATCGTTGTGACCAAGGGCGGCAAGGAAGTGGACATTTCGGCAGGCGCATCCATCAATCTGAATGATAACTACCAGATCACCGTTTACTATGCGAATAATCCGGTAGTCACCACGGAAGAACCTACAGAAGAACCCACCGAGGCAACCACTGCAGCCGCAGCGGAAACCACCGTTCCGGCAGAACAGCCCACTGAGGCACCGGCTACGGAAGCACCGCAGCAGTAAAAATATCCGGATCATACAGCAGACTCAGGCGCCATTTGGCGCTTGGGTCTGTTTTTTTGCCGGAAATCGGGAAAAATCGGGTGATTTCTGACCACGCATCCGTGTGTTTTTAGCGAAACGTACCATGCTTTCTAAAACCGGAGCATCTCCTGAACGTGGTAAATAGATGTAACACCAAATGAATCAAAAGAATTGGTGACAGATACGGAAGATTATCACACTTTCACGAAAGAAAAATAAGGAAAAGGTGCTGATTTCTTTCTTTTGTGAGAAATGTGCAATTTTTCCGGAAAACATCAAAAAAACTGTTGACATTGTACCGGAAGTGTGGTATGATAATAACAACGAAAGGGAACAGCGAAGAGAAACCGGCGAGAGGGTTCAAAGCGAGTGGTTCCCGCACGATATGCTTTTCAAGGTCTGAGGGTTTCCTCTTGGAAAGCGAATCTACATCAAAAAGGAGGGCGAAATCCGATGGCAAATGAAGAGTCACAGCTGCATATGCTGTCAACGTCGGATCGAGCACCGGCTGCACAAAGATAAGAGCGTAGCGAGGGTTCAGCATAGACTGGGCGAGGGCACGAAAGTAATGATAAAGAACGATGTGAGCCGAGGAAGACCGATGGATTGACGTGAGCAACTGTTTACGTTGAAAATCTGTTATTTGCATTGGCAGCATAGAAGAACGTAATTCAGCATGATGACGATGCTGAATCTTCGACAGAAATGTCTTAGAATAGATATGCTGGAGTAATCAAGTAACGACCATTAGGTGATACCGATGCAGTAGTTTTGAGTTGATACCGCCAGAGCAGCGGTTTTTGGAAAAACGAGATCAAGTTGAAAAAGGTGAGTCCCATGGAAAGCAGCACTGATTTTTCGAAATAAAACCGAAAAGGTGAGTCCCATGGAATAAGGCGAGAGTTCATTTAAGTCCGCAAAATGGTTCGTCTGCGAAAGGGCGTGGTTCATGATGTGGCTTCGAACAAGAGTTTTTGTACCGGATAAAACGACGTGAGGAGTGAGTCCAATCGAAACTTATGCGAAGGAATGAAAGTTCTTTCTCCTTTTTATAGTGCATCAAAATCCCTGAACGGAGGTCTACCGTTCAGGGATTTTTTTGACATTATGGTATGAAGTTTTTCCCCTGCCAGGTGTCCGTGTACTTTAGATGTCTGGCGATGGCGTTACGGACGGCGGTCTTGTGCAGACTCCAGCGTGGGGCGAGAAGTTCCTCCGCTGCGCCGTCACCGGTGAGCCGTTCGATGACGGTTTCCGGCGGAAGCAGCGCCAGCTGTGCTGCGGTGATCTGGACGTATTCCCCCTGAGAGAGAACGGGAATCCTGCCGGTACGCCACTGCGCTGCCAGAGGTGTGCCACGGAGGATGTGCAGCAGGTGAATCTTGATGGCATCCGGCCGGAGCCGTCCCACGACACGAGCGGTTTCCAGCATGTCCGCATCCATTTCGCTGGGCAGCCCGTTGATGAGGTGGACACAAATGCGGATGTGCCGCTCCCGCAGCGCCTGAAAGCTGCGCAGGAACTGGTCGAAGCCATAGCCACGGCGGAACTGTTCTGCCGTGGCGTCGTGGATGGTCTGGAGTCCCAGCTCCACGGTGAGGGCAGTCTGTTCGGCAATGTCCGACAGCACGTCCAGCACAGGCTCCGGCAGACAGTCCGGACGAGTCCCGATGGCGAGCGCCTCCACACCGTCCTGTGCCAGCGCCAGCGTGTAGCAGCGCCGCAGGTGTTCCGGCGTGCCGTAGGTGTTGGTGTGCGCCTGAAAATAGGCGATGATGCCGGCATCCGGATGGGTGTGTGCAATGCGTGCGCGCTCTGCGGCGATCTGTTCCGGAATCGTGCCGGACGGGGTGAAGTGTCCGCTGCCGCCGCTGCAAAAGGTGCAGCCGCCGTAGGAGAGCGTGCCGTCCAGATTGGGACAGGAGAAGCCGGCGTCGATGACCGCCTTCTGCATGGGCTTCCCGAAGCGCTGGAGATAGTAGGCACCGGCGGAAAAATAGCGGGGATGATCCATAAAAAACACCTCCAGACAAATAGAACCGGTGGGGAAAGGAGAGGTAACCCACCGGTTCTTCATGTATCTTGCGGACATTTTTGGAATGTACGCTTGGAAACGCACGGAACACAGGATGCCTGCACGAGTCCGCAGCCGGCTGGAGCGGCGGTGATCTCAAAAGAAGCTGCAGGGGAATGCTGTGTTAACGCACGAAATTGTTGGTCCGCTTCTTGGAAAGAAACGGTAAGAAATTTATGTTCAGATGAAACGGTTGCTTCAAATGACGATGGTTGTATTATACCGGAGGAATGTGATTGCCTTGTGAAAATCCGTGGGAATTTTTCTGAAAAAGTGCGCCGCTGTCCGCCCCTGCGGCACAGGGGAATTTGCTTGGAAATCTCGAAAAAAAGCTTGCATTGCCGGACGAATTATGGTATAATAAAAAACGTAATGTCTTTTCCCGGACGACAGTTTTTCGTCCGGCGAAAAAGGAAGATACGGTAATTTTCAGGAAGAAATGAGGACAAAACGGGATGAAGATACAGGATACCGTGCTGGCAGAGGCGCTGCCGGAATCGCTGCTGGCGCAGCTTCGGTCGCACTTGTTCGCCGGACGGGAGGAGATTCGTGCGTATGTGCACAGCTTTGGATGTCAGCTCAACGTCTCTGACGGCGAGCGCATCCGTGGCATGCTGCGGGAGATCGGATTTACGCTCACGGAAAAACGGGAGGAGGCAGACCTGATCCTGCTGAATACCTGCGCTGTGCGGGAGAGTGCGGAGGATCATGTGTACGGCATCCTCGGCAATATCAAGCATGAAAAAGTACGCAATCCCGACCTGATCCTTGTGCTCTGCGGCTGCATGGCATCGGAGGAGCAGACCTCGGAGTATGTGCGGAAACACTATCCCTTTGTGGATATCGTGTTCGGCACGGCATCGCTCAGCCGCTTCCCGCAGCTGCTGCTGGATCATCTGGAGGGCGTGAAGTTCGCCTGCGATACCGGCGAGTACGATGCCATGTACGAGGGCATTGTGCCGTCACGGGAACACCCGTTTAAGGCGGCAGTGCCCGTGATGTTCGGGTGCAATAACTTCTGTACGTACTGCATCGTGCCCTATGTCCGTGGTAGAGAGCGCAGCCGCCGGCCGGAACAGATCCTGCAGGAGGTACGGGAACTGGTGCGGGACGGCTATCGGGAGATCATGCTGCTGGGACAGAACGTCAACTCCTACGGCAAAGACCTGCCGGAGCCCATCACATTCGCCCAGCTGCTGCGGCAGGTGGAGGCGATTCCGGGTGACTTCGTCATCCGGTTCCTGTCCTCTCATCCCAAGGATGCCACGCCGGAGCTGCTGGACACGATTCTGGACAGCCGGAAGATCGGCAGACACCTGCACCTGCCCGTGCAGTGCGGCAGCAACCGCATTCTGAAAGCCATGAACCGCCGGTACACCGTGGAGAAATATCTGGAAACGGTAGACTATCTGCGGCAGCGGGATCCGGACTTTTCCCTGACCACCGATCTGATCGTGGGCTTCCCCAATGAATCGGAGGAGGATTTTCAGGGCACACTGGATCTGGTGCAGCAGGTGCAGTACGACAATCTCTATACCTTCATCTATTCCAAGCGCCGTGGCACCAAGGCGGCGGAGATCGAGGACAAGACTCCCGATGCCGAAAAGCGCCAGCGCATGGAACGCCTGCTGAAGCTCCAGCGGGAGGTCGCCACAGCACACTATCAGCGCTTCCTCGGCAGAACACTTCGGGTGCTGGTTGAGGGAGAGAGCAAGCGGGAGGGCTTCCTCATGGGCAAAGATCTGGCGTTTATCATCGTAGAATTTCCCGGTAATCCAAGTCTGATCGGACAGTTCGTCTCTGTCCGTGTGACGCAGACACGGAACTGGGCAGTAGAGGGTGTCCTTGTGACACCGGAGGAGGAACAGCAATGAATGCAGTAGAATCAGCAGCCAGAGCACTGGGCAAGGCCGTTCAGGCAGATCCACGCTATCTGGCATATCACGCAGCAAAGAACGAGAACGACAGCGATGCCGCATTGCAGACGGCGATTCAGGACTTCAACCTGCTGCGGATGAACTATCAGCGGGAGACCGATCGTGCCGCAGAGGAACAGAACACCGGGAAGATTCAGAAGCTGGAACAGAAGATTCAGGAGCGCTACCTCGAAATTCGGGAGAACCCACACATGGCGGCGTTTGAAGCGGCAAAGCAGGAGATGGATGCCATGATGCGGGAAGTGGATCTGATTCTGACCATGTGTGCAAACGGGGAGGATCCGGATACCTGTCATCCGGATCTGAGCAGCTGCACCGGCAACTGTTCGTCCTGCGGCGGCTGTCACTGAGTATCACAGAGAGAGCGGAGGGAAACCCTATGAATCTGGCGGATGTGCCAAAGGAAAAATTGTCGCCCATGATGCAGCAGTATGCGGCAACCAAGGAAAAATACAGCGACTGCATCCTGTTTTTCCGGCTGGGAGATTTCTACGAGATGTTTTTTGAGGACGCCATTTTGGTGTCCAGAGAGCTGGAACTGACGCTGACAGGAAAGGAGTGCGGTCTGGACGAGCGTGCGCCCATGTGCGGCGTGCCCTACCACAGCGTGGACTTGTACCTGAAAAAGCTGGTGGACCGTGGCTATAAGATCGCCATCTGCGAGCAGATGACCGATCCGGCGCTGAGCAAGGGACTGGTGGAACGGGATGTCATCCGTATCGTCACCCCCGGCACGCTCATTGAAAGCAGCATGCTGGACGACAACGCCAACAACTACATTTGCAGCCTGTACTACGGGACAGACGGCAGCTGTGCCCTCTGCTTCGCTGACCTCTCCACCGGTGAGATGTCCCTCGCTGTCCCGCAGGGCACTACCGATCTGACCGTCCGCATCATGGACATGCTCTCCCGCTATACGCCGGCGGAGCTGGTGCTGAATGCGCAGGCGCTCTCCCTGAAATCTGTGATGGATTTCGTCAAGGTGCGTTTGCAATGCGCTGTGACGCTGCGGGATGATGCGTGCTTCTCGCTGGACACCGGCAGGGAGCTCATCTGCCAGCAGTTCGGTGTGGACTCGCTGGAGCTGCTGGGCATCGGGGAGGACGGCGCAGGGGCTTGCGCCGTGTGCGGGATGCTGGACTACATTCGGGAGACACAGAAGCGGAACATTGCCCGTTTTATTTCCATTGACGTGGTGGACAGCGCCGAGACCATGGGACTGGATTTGAACGCACGGCGGAATCTGGAACTGACCGAGACCATTCGCGGCAAGGAGCGCAAAGGCTCCATGCTCTGGCTGCTGGACGATGCCCGCACCGCCATGGGAAAGCGCCTGCTGAAAACGTGGATGGAACAGCCGCTGGTGCAGCCGCTGAAGATCATGGCACGTCTGGATGCCGTGGAGGCGTTCTATAAGAAGAGCGTGTCCCTCATGGAGGTGCGTGCGCTGCTGGACAATGTGTACGATTTGGAGCGTCTGATGACACGGGTGCTCTTCAAGAAAGCCACACCGCGTGACCTGAAATCCCTCTCCATGACAGCGCAGCAGCTGCCGGCGCTGAAAGCGGAGCTGAAAAAGCTCTCGTCTTCTCGTCTGCTCGCCGCACTGGAACAGCAGATCTCGCCGCTGGAACGGGTGGTGACGCTGGTGGAAAACGCCATTGTGGATGACCCGCCCATCACACTGAAGGACGGCGGTGTCATTCGGGACGGTTTCCACGAGGAACTGGATCGCCAGCGCCGCATTATGAACGGCGGAACGCAGATTGTGGACGAGATTCTCCAGCGGGAACGGGAGCGCACGGGCATCAAGGGACTGAAGATCGGTTACAATCGGGTGTTCGGCTACTATCTGGAAGTCACACGCTCGTACTACGACCTGATTCCGGCGGACTACATCCGCAAGCAGACTCTCGCCAACAGCGAACGGTTCATCACCGAGGAGCTGAAACAGGTGGAGAATGAGATTCTCGGCGCAAAAGACCGGGTGCTCCGGCTGGAGGAGGGCATCTTCACCGAGGTGCGGGACTGTCTGGCTGCCATGCTGCAAAGCGTGCAGGAGACGGCGACTGCAGTGGCGCAGGTAGACGTGCTGGCATCCTTTGCCAATATCGCACTGGAAAACGACTACACTAAGCCGGAGATTGCCATGGACGGTGCGATTCAGATCACCAACGGCAGACATCCGGTGGTGGAGCGCATGCTGACAGACGAGGTGTTCGTGCCCAACGACACCTATCTGGACTTGAAGTCCAACCGGATGCTGATGATTACCGGCCCGAATATGGCGGGAAAATCCACCTATATGCGTCAGGTGGCGCTGATTACCCTCATGGCGCAGATCGGCTCGTTCGTGCCGGCGGAATACGCCCGCATTTCTGTGGTGGATAAGATCTTCACCCGCATCGGCGCATCAGACGATCTGACCGCCGGACAGAGTACCTTTATGGTGGAGATGAAAGAGGTTTCCGACATTCTCAATTACGCCACACAGAACAGTCTGGTCATTCTGGACGAGGTGGGCAGAGGCACGTCCACGCTGGACGGTGTCAGCATTGCCCGTGCTGTGGCGGAGTACATCAGCAGTCGGAAGATCGGCTGTAAGACCCTGTTCGCCACCCACTACCACGAGCTTCTGGACATGGAGCAAAAGACCGACGGCGTAAAGAATTACAGCGTCGCCGTCAAGAAGCACGGGGATTCCATTCGCTTTCTGCGGAAGATCGTTCCCGGCGGCGTGGACGACAGCTACGGCATTGCCGTGGCAAAACTGGCGGGACTGCCGGATCAGGTGGTGAAGCGTGCCAAGCAGGTGCTCTCGGAACTGGAACAGCAGAGCGCATCTGCGGCATCTCCGGCGGAGCACGCAGCCGGACAGATCAGCTTCGCCCAGATGCAGCAGGAACGTGTCATCGCAACCCTGCAAAAGACAAATCTGGCGGAGCTGAGCGACAAGGAGTGCCGGGAGCTTTTGACGGATCTGACAGAGATGCTGTCTTAACGGAACTGCGGCGGATGCCGCTTAGAAAGAAGGTGTTTGTCATGCCGCATATTACCGTATTGCAAAAGGAAATTTCGGAGCTGATCGCTGCCGGCGAAGTCATCGAACGGCCTGCCTCTGTCATCAAGGAATTGGTGGAAAACGCCATTGATGCCGGCGCATCGCACATCACTGTGGAGATCAAGCGTGGCGGAACGACCTACATGCGCATCGTTGACGATGGGTGCGGTATGGCACCGGAGGATGTCCCGACGGCATTCCTCCGCCATGCCACCAGTAAGATTTCCACCAAAGAGGACTTGGACCGGATCGGAACGCTGGGCTTCCGTGGCGAGGCGCTCGCCTCCATTGCGGCGGTGGCAAAAGTGACGGTGCTCACCAAACGAAAGAGCGATGCCTACGGTTCCAGCTATACCATTGCCGGCAGCAGCGAGGGCACGCTGGAACAGACCGGCTGTCCGGACGGAACAACGCTCATTATCCGGGACTTGTTTTTCAATGTGCCGGTGCGGCAGAAGTTTATGAAACGTGACGTGACCGAGGCGAACGCCGTCAGCCAGATCGTGCAGAAGATCGCCCTCTCCCATCCGGAGATCGCCTTTCGCATGATTCGGGACAACCGGACGGAGTTCCGCACCGACGGCAGCGGCGACCTCTACGGTGCGATCTACGCCATCTGCGGCAAGGAGTTTGCCCACGACATGATTCCGGTGGAGTATGAGGACGGCATGAATCATGTCACCGGCTATGTGGGAAAGCCGCTCTACTCCCGCTCTAACCGCACGTTCCAGAACTTTTTCATCAACGGCCGTTATGTGCGCTCACGAGCGTGCAGCGTGGCGCTGGAAAACGCCTATCAGAATCTCATCATGGTGGGGAAGTTCCCAACCTGTGTGCTGATGCTGACGGTACCGCCCTCACAGGTGGACGTGAACATCCATCCTGCGAAGGCGGAGGTGCGGTTCTCCAACGAAAAGGCGGTCATGGACAGCCTGTATTTCGGGGTGAAAAACGCCCTCATGAAAAACGGGCTGATCTATGAATTCCAGATGGAGCGTGTGCCCCAGAAAGACTGGACAGCGCTGGTGGAGGAGCCGCAGCAGTTCACCCAGCCCACGCTGCCGGAACTGACAGCACCGGTGCCGGCGATTCCGGAAATGCCCGCAGAACCGGAGCCGGAGGTGTTCCTCCCGCCGGAGTCCGCACTGCCTGCAAAGACAGCGCCGGCAGAATCTTCACGGCAGGTGGTGGCCCCGCTCGCCACGGCAGCCGCTGCCTATACCGTGCGGATGCCGGCAGAATCAAAGCCGGAAACGAAACCGCCGCTGGAACTCATCCGGCGGGAACCGGGTTCCGTTCCGGCACAGCCGGCTGCACCTGACGCAGAGGAATCGCCCTACCAGTTCCTGAGCGCCAAGGCGTTCCAGCGCCGTCCGGAGCCGGAACAGCTTCCGCCGCCCAAGGCGGAAGCGCCGGAAAAGGTGCGTGTCATCGGTGAGATTTTCCAGAACTATATTTTGGCGGAGCTGGACGACCGTCTGCTGATCTTCGACAAGCACGCTGCCCACGAGCGGGTGATTTTCGAGCGCCTGAAATCCGGCGCATCCCGCCAGACCAGCCAGATGCTGCTGCGGGAGAGCGAGACGCTGCTCTCCATGGACGAGTTCTCTGCTGTGCAGGAAAATCTGGAACGGCTGGAGGCGATGGGATTCCAGTTCGATTGCAGCGACCCGCCACGCCTGCGGGCAAAGGCAGTGCCGTCCTTTGTGCTGGATCTGAACATCGACGAGGTGGTGACGGAGATCGCCCACAATCTGGCACTTGGAAAATCCGACCCGCAGGTACATACCTTTCAGGATATGCTGCACACCATCGCCTGCAAGTCGGCGATCCGTTCCGGCGATCACAGCACGCTGGAGGAATTGCAGCAGCTGGCGCAGGAGGTGTGGGACAACGAGGCGATTCGCCATTGTCCCCACGGCAGACCAGTGCTGTTCGTCATCCGGAAATACGACTTGGAAAAACAATTTCGGCGGAGGGTATAGCCCATGACAGAAGCAACAAAAATCCCGGTTCTGGCGGTAGTTGGCCCCACTGCCTCCGGAAAAACGGCGGCAGGCGTGATGCTGTCCCAGTGCTACCACGGCGAAGTAGTCTCCGCCGACTCCATGCAGATCTACGAGGGACTGGACATCGCCACGGCAAAACCAACGCCGGAGGAAATGTGCGGGATTCCGCACCACCTCATCGGCTGCGTTCCCATGGATGCGAATTTCAGTGTGGCGGATTATCTGGCACTGGCAAAACCGGTGATCGCCGACATCCATCGGCGTGGGAAACTGCCGGTGCTGGTGGGCGGAGCAGGCATGTACGTCTCCTCGCTGCTCTCCAACGTCCAGCTCGCTCCCACACGGCAGGATGCCAGGCTGCGGGCGGAGTTCCAGCAGTACGCTGCGGATCACGGCAACGAGGCGCTGCATCAGAAGCTGGCACAGCTGGATCCGGAGGCAGCAGCTGCCATTCACCCAAATAATCTGGTGCGTGTCGTGCGGGCGCTGGAGGTCTGCACCCTCACAGGAAAGACCTTTACCGCATGCAAGGCGGAAAGCCGTATCATCCCCAGTCCTTACCATTCTCTTCAGATCGGTTTGATGTACGAGGATCGGCAGGTGCTCTATGACCGCATTGACCGCCGTGTGGATGAGATGGTGCGGGCGGGCATGGTGGAAGAAGCGCATGCCGTCTATCAGAACGAGGCGCTCCGGACGGCTTACCACGCTATCGGGTACAAGGAACTGATTCCGTACTTCGAAAATACCATGCCGCTCGGCGAATGTCTCGACAAAATCAAACAGGAAAGCCGCCGGTACGCCAAACGGCAACTGACGTGGTTTCGCAAAAATCCTGATATTCAGTGGATAATTCTCAGCAAGTTTGACAAGAAACAAGAAATTTTGGAAAAATGCAAAAAAACAATAGCCAATTCCGATTTATTGTGCTATAATATAAGTTGAGTCAGGCTCTCTTTGCGGAAAATGGCTCATTGTACTGCAAAAATCTCATGCGATTTCCCTCGGAATCCAATTCGGCGGGAATGCGGAAACTAGGTGATGAAACGAACAATGGCTTCTATTTCCAGTAACAAAATGTCCAATGTCCTGCTGGGACTTCTCTCGGCATCGGTGCTTGCGACGTTCGGAACGATCTTCTACCATTTTGTGGATACCAGCTACGAAACGGAAACGGCGATTCGTGCCACCGCAGATGAAGCTGTTGTCTTTCAGGGTGTGTATGTGCGGGACGAAAACGTCTTGACCTACAGCGGAACCGGTGCGGTAAGCTACCGGATCTCGGACGGCGGAAAGGTTGCCGTGGGCGACGTCATTGCGGAAATTTATCCCGATGAGTCCGCCATTGAACAGAAGCAGCAGATCGACACGCTTCAGGAAAAGCTGGACACGCTCCAGCGCATTTCCAGTCCCGGCACCCTGGAACAGGCGCAGCCCGCCGACCTCTCCCGACAGGCGACACAGTATTATAAGGATATTGTGAAGGGTCGGGAACAGGAGAACCTGCGCAGCGTTTCCGCATCCCGCCAGAAGTTTCTGGAGGCACTGAGCATGTACCAGATCGTGGTGAGCAAGGGCGCAATTTCTTTTGACAGCCAGATCGCCGACCTGAATGCGCAGATTCAGACGCTGCAGGCGTCCCAGAGTCAGGCGGTGGGAGACGTGGTCTCCGATGCGTCGGCGTATTTTGTCAGCCATGTGGATGGTTTTGAATCTCAGCTCAATGAAGAATCTCTTTCGGATATGACACCAGAAAAATTGAACGATATCATTCAAGAGGCGAGCAAGGGTTCTAATGCATCCGCAGACGGCGTGATCGGCAAGACGGTCTCCAATTATGACTGGTACATGCTGGGCGTGATCGACAACACCGATTTGAAGTATCAGGTCGGCGATTCCGTGACGCTCCGCCTGATTTCCACCGGCGCAGAAGCACCGGCAACCATTCAGGAGCTGCGGAGCACCGGTACGGACGGCAAAGTCCTCGCCGTGGTTTCCTGCGAGACCATGACCTCCGATTTCGTGCAGAACCGCACGGAGCGCGTGGAAATGATCCGCGGCGAATATGAGGGGATCAAGGTTCCCCGAAATGCGATCCGGTTCAAGGATGTGGAAGAAACCACCACCGACGAAAAAACCGGCGAGGAAAAGACGGAGACTGTGAACTGCCGTGGTGTCTATGTGCTGGACGGCGAAAAGGTAGAGTTCCGCCGTCTGGATGTCATCTACGAGGGAAAGGATTATGTCCTGTCCAGCCTGAACGCAGGGGACGGATATCTGATCCAGTATGACTCGATTATCGTGGAGGGTATTGATGCAGATGGAAACTAGTTTTAAGTATATCGACGAAAATTACAAACGAATCGCTTACGAGATCGGCGAGGCAAAAGCAAAGTACCGCAAACCTGCCGATGAGATCACATTCATGGCTGTGACCAAGACGGTTGCGCCGGAGGCGGTAAACCACGCCATTGGTTGCGGTATTCATGTGCTGGGAGAAAATCGGGTACAGGAATACCTCTCCAAAAAGGAGCTTTACCTGCCGGAAGCGGAGGTGCACATGATCGGGCACCTGCAAACCAACAAGGTCAAGTATATCATTGAGGATATGGCGCTGATCCACTCGGTGGATAGCCTGCATCTGGCACAGGAGATCGACCGCCATGCGGCGAGAGTCGGCAAGGTGCAGAATATTCTGATTGAGGTCAATGTGGGTGCGGAATCCTCCAAGAGCGGCGTTTCGCCGGATGCACTGGAGGAATTGTTGCTGCAAATCGGACAGATGTCCAACGTGCATGTACAAGGTCTGATGGCAATTCCGCCGGCTGCCGGCAGTGAAAAATTTCTTTGCGAAATGCAGGAACTTTATCTTGACATTTCCGCCAAAAAATTAGATAATATAGATATGAAGATCCTGTCCATGGGTATGTCCGGCGATTACGCTGCGGCAATCCGCTATGGATCGACAATGGTTCGGATCGGCTCCGCACTGTTTGGTGCGAGAAAGTATACCTAAGGAGCCAGTTCAGTATCTAGCGATATCTGTTTTCTCTGAAAAGACGAGATGAAAGCCTGCCGCATCCGCACAAATGGCGGCGGGATGATACTAATCATATGTGCGGGGAATGGAGAACATTATGAGTTTTATCGATGGTATTAAGAATTTTTTTATTCCTGAAGAAGAGGATGGCAGAGATACAGTTCCCAACGACACTCCGGCAGAGGAGCCGGCAGCAGAGGCAGCGCCCAGAACCGCACCCGGCAGCTACGGCAGACCCTCTGGCTCTATGCCGTCTGCATCTTCCTTTGACGAATCCCGCGGAAAGGGCGACCGCTACACCACCATTAAGACGACCGCACAGTTTCAGGTCGTTCTGGTGAAGGCGTCTGTCTACACCTCGGACTCCAAGAAGGTTGTGGATTACCTGATGCAGAATAAGACGGTCGTTCTGAATCTGGAGGGTGCCAAGGAACCGGATATCCGCCGCATCATCGACTTCGTTGTCGGCGCAGCTTATGCAATGCATGGCCGGATCCGCCCCATCGCAAACCAGACGTTCCTCATCATTCCGCAGAATGTGGGCTTTGACGGCGACAGCATCGTCGGCGAGCTGCAGGACAGCGGTCTGGTTTAAACACAAGTATTTCCGGAGGACAGAAGGGGAGATAAACACGATATGTCGTATCTGGGGAAGGGGAGGACTGTGCCGGAATCCCAGCAGCTGTTAGAGGCGCACTGGGATGATCTGGCACGGCGCTCCGATCGGGACAATCGGCCGTATTTTTCGGCGTTTTACCCGCAGGAGGATCTTCAGGCGGCGGAGCGTATTGCAGCTGCAAACGGTGTGACGTGCACCGCTTGGGGCGGTACGGAGGGAACTGCACGGGTCATGTTCGGCTTTGCGCCGGAGTGGAGCGTGCCGGAGTTTCCGCAATTTCCGCTGACCTGTCTGACATTCCGCTGGCGTGGCGCAGAGAACCCGGGACATCGGGACTTTCTGGGCGCACTGATGGGATGCGATCTGGCACGGGAGACCGTCGGAGATATTCTGATTGCCGATGGGATTGCGCAGGTCTTTGTCTGTGTTCCGGCAGCTTCTGTGATTTTGCAGGAACTGCATCAGATCGGACGTGTCGGCGTGACCGTGACGGAAGATGATCCGGTCTGCTTGTCGGCGGAGACGGCGTACCTCCTGATCGAAGGTTCTGTCGCCTCGCTGCGGGCGGACGCAATTACGGCTCTGGTGACGAAACAGAGCCGGGAAAAAGCAGTGCTGCTCATTCGACAAGGCCGGCTGACCTGCCGTCACGCAGTGATCAATGCCCCTGCTGCACCCCTGCAAGTGGGAGATGTGTTCTCGATTCGTGGCTACGGAAAGTTCCGGCTGGCAGAGGACGGCGGACTCACCCGAAAGGGAAGACATCATATTACGATTCAAAAATATCAGTGAGAGGAGATCCCAAATGATTAGTGCAAGTGAAATCCACGAACTTCGGTTCGAAAAGGCTGCTTTTGGATATAAGCAGGAGGACATTGATGAATTTCTGAACCGCCTGGAACAGGAGGTCGCTGCCGCACAGCAGGAGCTGGACGACAGCCACAACAAGATTCAGGTGCTGGCGGATAAGGTTCGGGAGTACATGCGGGACGAGGACGCACTGAAGGATGCACTTCTGGGCGCCCAGAAGGAAGGTCACCGTATTGTTGCCGAGGCAAACGCACGTGCCGATGAGATCATTGCGCAGGCGCAGCAGAAAGCGGACGCAATGATGGACGAGGTGACTGTGCAGCACGATGCCCTCATTGAAAAGAATGAGGCAGAGATCGAGGAGGAGCACAAGAAGCTGGCCGCTGCCAGAAAGCAGGTCGCTGACTTCAAAAAGGCACTCTTCGACATGTACAAGGAACATCTGAGCATGCTCTCCGCAATGCCGGAAGAGGATGATACCACATTCGGCGTATCCGCAGAAGCTCCGGCAGACGACAGCACCGCAGAGGATGCTGCCCCTGCCGCAGCACCGGCAGCATCTGCAGCCGCAGATCCTTTTGCCGGCGCACAGTTCTCCGCCAAAACCATTCAGGGTGCTTATGACTCCCGTTTTGGCGACCTCGGTGCACTGGATTCCGAACACAAAGACTAATTTCAGGGAAAGGAGCGGCTTTTCCCGATGGGAAGAGCCGGAAGCAAGCTATGTCACAGGATTATAACAAAACCTTAAATCTGCCCAAGACAGATTTCCCCATGCGTGGAAACCTGCCCAAGCGTGAGCCGGATACTCTGCAAAAGTGGGAGACCGAGGAACTGTACGAAAAGATGATCGCCAAGAATGAGGGCAAGCCCCGTTACATTCTCCACGACGGCCCGCCCTATGCCAACGGCGAGATTCATCTGGGTACAGCGCTGAACAAGATGCTGAAGGATTTCATCATCAAGTACAAGAACATGAACGGTTTCTGCGCTCCCTACGTACCTGGCTGGGATACCCACGGACTGCCCATCGAGCTGAAGGCAATGAAGTCCATCGGTGTGGAAAATGGCGCAATTCCGCCGGTTGATCTGCGGAAGCACTGCCGTGATTTTGCCATGATGCATGTCAAGAATCAGATGGCACAGTTCAAGCGTCTGGGAAGCCTGGGACATTACTGCGATCCGTATCTGACCCTGAAGCCGGAGTATGAGGCTCGTCAGGTCGAGGTGTTCGGCGAGATGGCAAAGCGTGGCTATATGTACAAGGGACTGAAGCCGGTTTACTGGTGTCCGGACTGTAACACCGCATTGGCAGAAGCTGAGATCGAGTACGAGAACGATCCGTGTTATTCCATCTATGTCAAGTTTCAGGTAACCGATGACAAGGGTCTGTTCACCAAGCTGGGCATTGACAAGAAGCAGATCTACTTCGTCATCTGGACAACCACTACCTGGACCATTCCGGGCAACCTGGCAATCTGCGTTGGTCCGGCATATGAGTACACACTGGTACATGTGGGTGATGAATATTACTGCATGGCAACCGAGCTGGTTTCCGCAACCATGAAGGCTGCCGGCATCACCGAATATGAGACCGTTGGTACTTTCATGGGCAGCGAGCTGGAGCACATGAAGACCAAGCACCCGCTGTACGATCGCCTTTCTCCGGTCATCGTGGGCGACCACGTCACACTGGAGAGCGGTACCGGCTGCGTACACACTGCACCGGGCTACGGCGTCGAGGACTTTGAGGTCTGCAAGAATTACGACGATATCGGCATTCTGGTCTGCGTAGACGACAAGGGACGCCAGACCAAGGAGGCAGGCGAGTTCGAGGGTATGGATACCGATGAGGCAAACCGTGCCATTGCTGCAAAGCTGACCGAGGTCGGCGCAATGCTGGCAACCGAAAAGATCGTCCACCAGTATCCGCACTGCTGGCGCTGCCACAAGCCCATCATCTACCGTGCAACCGAGCAGTGGTTCTGTTCCGTCAATGGCTTTAAGGATGAGGCAATCAAGGCAATCGAATCCGTCAAGTGGATTCCGGAGTGGGGCGAAGAGCGCATTAAGGGCATGGTTCGTGACCGCAGCGACTGGTGCATCTCCCGTCAGAGAACATGGGGCGTACCGATCCCGATCATCTACTGCAAGTCCTGCAAAAAGCCCATCGTCAACGACACCACCATTCGTGACATCGCCGCTCTGTTCCGCAAGGAGGGCGCTGATGCTTGGTGGACAAAGGATCTGTCGGAATTCCTGTCGCCGGAAGTACAGTGCGAGTGCGGCTGTAAGGAGTTCACCAAGGAATATGACATCATGGACGTCTGGTTCGACAGCGGTGTTTCCCACACTGCTGTCATGGAACAGTACGATTGCCTGCAGTGGCCGGCTGATCTGTATCTGGAGGGCGCCGACCAGTATCGCGGCTGGTTCCAGTCCTCTCTGCTGACCTCTGTGGTTTACAAGGGCAGCGCACCGTACAAGGCAGTCTGCACCCACGGCTGGGTCGTTGACGGTGAGGGACGCAAGATGTCCAAGTCGCTGGGCAACGGCATCATGCCGGATGAGATCGTCAAGCAGTACGGCGCAGATATCCTCCGCCTGTGGGTCGCTTCTTCGGATTACCATTCGGATATCCGCATCTCGAAGGCAATTCTGGGACAGCTCTCCGATGCCTACAAGAAGATCCGGAATACCGCAAGATTCATTCTGGGCAATCTGGGCAACGGCGACGGCTTCCATCCGGATCGTGACAGCGTGGCAGATGACCAGCTGCTGGAACTGGATCGCTGGGCACTGATGCGGTTGGATCGTGTCATCGAAAAGGTACACGAGGGCTATGAGGCATTCGATTTCCACATCGTATTCCATGCCATCCACAACTTCTGCACCACCGATCTGTCCAACTTCTATCTGGACATC
>UMLF01003454.1_pt1 | contig 29987 bp, 28 predicted proteins | sample 1966501 | NCBI WGS metagenome assembly UMLF01 (sample SAMEA4836194, study PRJEB28245) | human gut metagenome | biome: gut microbiome; material: fecal sample | place: Denmark | collected 2008 | reverse complement strand
GCAAAGTGGGACGCGCCCCTCAAAGATTGAGGGGATGGGGGGGAGCTGAAGTGGGCTTGCCCACTTTGTTATTTCATATTATAGGAAAATACATCCTATTTATTTTTATTATAGGAAAATTTTAGTGCAGGAGGAGAAAATCATGGCAGTACCTTATAATCACAAGGCGATTGAGGCAAAATGGCGTGTGAACTGGGAGAAAAACCCGGTGAACGTCAACGACGGCAAAAAGCCGAAATATTATTGTCTGGATATGTTTCCATACCCGTCTGGGAATGGGCTTCATGTGGGACATTGGAGAGGATATGTAATTTCAGATGTCTGGAGCCGCTATAAAATGCTACAGGGTTATTACCTGATCCATCCTATGGGATGGGATGCGTTTGGCCTGCCGGCTGAGAACTATGCGATCAAGATGGGGGTTCACCCGGCAATTTCTACGGCAGAGAATGTAAAGAACATCAAAAAGCAGATTAATGATATTGCGGCTATTTATGACTGGGATATGGAGGTAAACACTACAGACCCAGAATTTTATAAGTGGACTCAGTGGATTTTTGTAAAGATGTTCAAAGAAGGGCTGGCCTACGAAAAGGAATTCCCGATCAACTGGTGTCCTTCCTGTAAGACAGGGCTGGCAAACGAAGAGGTGGTCAATGGTTGCTGTGAGCGTTGCGGGGCTACGGTGACGAAGAAAAACCTTCGTCAGTGGATGCTCAGAATCACAAAGTACGCGGAACGTCTTTTGAACGATCTGGACAAACTGGACTGGCCGGAAAAAGTGAAGAAGATGCAGACGGATTGGATTGGAAAATCCTATGGTGCTGAGGTGGATTTCAAGGTTGAGAACAGTGATGAAGCGATCACGGTCTATACCACGAGACCAGATACGCTGTATGGGGCCACTTTTATGGTGCTGGCACCGGAGCATAAGCTGGCGGCTCAGCTGGCCACAGAGGAAAATAAGGAGGCTGTAGAGAAGTATATCTACGAGGCGTCTATGAAATCCAATGTAGACCGTATGCAGGATAAAGAGAAGACGGGCGTCTTCACGGGAAGCTATGCCATCAATCCTCTCAACGGTGCGAAAGTTCCGATTTGGCTGTCAGATTATGTATTGGCTGACTACGGAACTGGAGCGATTATGTGTGTGCCTGCTCACGATGACCGAGATTTTGAGTTTGCGAAAAAATTTGACATTCCGATTGTACAGGTAATCGCAAAAGACGGCAAAGAGATTGAGAATATGACGGAGGCTTACACAGAGGCAGCCGGTACTATGATTAACTCAGGTGAATGGAATGGCATGGAATCAGCAGTGCTGAAAAAGGAAGCTCCTCATATCATTGAAAAGAGGGGCTTTGGTAAGGCGACGGTGAACTATAAGTTGCGTGACTGGGTATTTTCCCGTCAGCGTTATTGGGGAGAACCGATTCCGATTGTGCACTGTCCAAAATGCGGAGCGGTTGCGGTTCCGGAAGAAGAGCTGCCTCTGAGACTTCCAGAGGTGGAGAGCTATCAGCCTACAGGTACCGGGGAATCTCCTTTAGCGGCCATTGACGAGTGGGTAAACTGCAAGTGTCCAGAGTGCGGCGCGGATGCGAAGAGGGAGACTAACACGATGCCTCAGTGGGCTGGGTCCTCTTGGTACTTCCTGCGCTACGTGGATAATCATAACAGCGAAGCACTGGTTTCCAGAGAAAAGGCAGACAAGTATCTCCCGGTAGATATGTATATTGGCGGTGTGGAACATGCGGTTCTTCATCTTTTGTATTCCAGATTCTATACAAAATTTTTGTACGACATTGGTGCCATTGATTTTGATGAACCCTTCCATAAGCTGTTTAATCAGGGCATGATTACCGGAAAAAATGGAATTAAGATGAGCAAATCCAAAGGAAACGTAGTGTCTCCTGATGACTTGGTTGCTGATTACGGCTGTGACTCTCTGAGAATGTATGAGCTGTTTGTGGGTCCGCCAGAATTGGATGCTGAGTGGGATGACAGAGGCATTGACGGCGTATATCGTTTCCTGAAACGTTTCTGGACATTGGCTGTGGATAGCATTGAGAAAGATGTCACTGCATCAAAAGAGATGGTGAAACTGCGCAACAAACTTGTGTATGACATTACCCAGCGTCTGGAAAGTTTTAGCTTGAATACGGTAATTTCTGGCTTTATGGAGTACAACAATAAACTTACAGAGTTGGCAAAGAAGGAAGGCGGCATTGACAAGGAGACTGTGGAGACGATGACCGTTTTGCTGTCTCCGTTTGCTCCCCATATCGCTGAGGAACTCTGGGAGAAACTGGGACATACAGACTCTGTGTTCCACACACAATGGCCTTGCGCAGATGAAGAGGCGATGAAGGATGATGAGATTGAGATTCCAGTGCAGATTAACGGAAAAACAAGAGCTGTCATCAGTATATCAGCACAGATCAGCAAGGAAGAAGCGATTGCAGCCGGCAAAAACGCGGTGGCGGATAAGCTGACGGGGAATATTGTAAAAGAAATTTATGTGCCGAAGAAGATCATCAATATTGTGATGAAATAGACCAAAATAGAGTAACTGACATTGGAAAGAGGCGGGCAATGAGAGATTTCCCGCCTCTTTTTGTAAGATAAGCCCGGAAATACAAAATTTGAATTCTAGGAAACGCGGGCTGTGCTTCCCAATAGGAAGCATGAAGCCAAAGTAGACTTTCTTTGTTTGAGAGTTACAGATGGTGGCCTTTGCCAGAAAAACTGTCGGCTTCAATTTTGATGACGGCAACAAGATCAGCCATGGAATCGGTGAATTCAAATGCCTTTTCTGTCATGTGTCTCATAAGGATGGACAGAGCTTGTTTTTTTTCTTCTTTGTTATCCACAATGTGGGCAGTTCCGTTGCCTACGATGCTCTGGTATTCATAGCTGTAAGCGCAAGCAACGTCACCTTCCACCAGTTTGTGAGAACAGTCCATTTCGAAACAGACAGAACTGTTTTGGGAAAGGGCAGAGATCTTGCGCCCTTCTTTGGAGCTGTGTAGATATAAGGTGAGTTTTCCGTCCTGGTATTGATAGCCAAAATTCAGTGGAACTAGGTACAGGCCGTCTTTGTCCTGCATTGCTACACGGCAGACCTTGCATTCCTCCAATATCTGCTGAAGCTGATAGGTGTCTGTGATTTCTCTTTCTTTTCTTCTCATGGTAGAACCTCCTTTTGCGGATAATGTCAGATAAGATATTTTGTAACTATTCAGCCAATAATAGCTCGGATTAGCTGCTACGCAGCTTATACTGTCGCATATGTGGTTAAATCCTAAGCACCATATGCCTGACAAGAAAAAACTCTTCTGCAAGCAAGCTTGTTCCAAATTTTTACTCTTATCAGTCGCATGGCTGAATAGTCGCGATATTTTTGGTTTCTGAATTCATCATATTCAACGAAGAGCATCTTGTAAAGGAAAAAAGAAGAAAAGATGGAACAAGAAATGAAAACGTGATAGAATCAAAAGAACTTAAAAGATCCGAGAATATACGGAAAAAGAAGGGAGGAATTTTTATGGTGTTATTTTTGGAATATCCGAAATGCAGTACCTGCAAAAAGGCGAAGAAATGGCTTGAGGAGCATCAGGTGAATTATGATGATCGCCATATTGTGGAGGACAATCCTACAGTAGAGGAGCTGAAAGACTGGATTGGTCGTAGCGGTCTGCCGTTGAGACGTTTTTTTAATACTAGTGGAATGAAATACCGGGAGCTTCAGCTTAAAGACAGACTTCCTAAAATGAGTGAAGAAGAACAGTTGGAGCTGTTGGCCACAGACGGAATGCTGGTGAAAAGACCGCTGCTGGTTTTAGAAGACCGGGTGATACCGGGATTTAAAGAGAAGGAATGGCTGGAGGGCCTTGGACTGTAGAGATACCGCGAAGAAAAATAGAATCATGAAAAGTGTTTTTCACGGAAAGGGGTTTTGGGAATATGCAGACAAAAGTGACGAGAGAGGAAGCATGGGGCTTGCTCAGAAAGTACAACCAAGAAGAGTTTCATCTTATTCATGGGCTTACTGTGGAGGGAGCCATGCGTTGGTTTGCCAGGGAATTGGGCTATGGACAGGAAGAGGATTTCTGGGGACTGGTGGGGCTTTTGCACGATGTGGATTGGGAACAGTATCCCGAAGAACATTGCAAGAAGGCTCCGGAGTTGTTAGAGGAGATTCATGCGGAGCCTGAAATGGTGCGGGCGATCTGTAGCCACGGATATGGGCTTGTGACAGACATCGAACCGGAACATCAAATGGAGAAGGTGCTCTATGCAGTGGATGAGCTCACTGGCCTGGTGGGTGCAGCTGCTAAGATGCGCCCGTCGAAAAGTGTTCAGGACATGGAAGTGTCCTCTCTGAAAAAGAAGTTCAAAGATAAGCGTTTTGCAGCAGGATGCTCACGGGATGTGATACGCAAAGGAGCTGAGATGCTTGGTTGGGAACTCACAGAATTATTTGAGAAGACGATTTTGGCCATGCGTTCCTGTGAGGAACAGATCAATCAGACAGATTTATCCTGATGAATTTTTGATGGAGAATAGAGACCGCCATACCTGAGAGCTGTTCGTCAGATATGGCGGTCTTTGCTTTAGTCGTCGATAAGTGTCAAGGTCTGGATATCCGGTACAGCCATCAGAGAATAGTTTGTATAGTAAACGACAAAGCCAGGTTTGGAGCCGTTGGGTTTTTTGACATGTTTTTTCTGAATATAGTCGATTTCCACTTTAGGGGCGGTGCGGCCTTTGGAGTAATAGGCGGCCAGACTCCCCGCCTCTTCAAAGACGCGGTCAGGTAGTTCTTCGTCGCTGCTTTTTACGATGACATGGGAGCCGGCGGTACCTTTCGCGTGGAACCACCAGTCGTTTCCAGTGGCGAATTTGAAGGTGAGCTCATCGTTTTGATAGTTATTTTTTCCTACGTAAATATGATAACCGTCGCTGGATAAGTAGTGAAAAGGCTTGGATTTTACGGAGGTCTTCTTTTTTCCTATAGAGTGTTTTTTGATGTATCCGTACTGTGTCAGCTCTTCTTTGATCTGAACCAAATCGGATTCATTCAGGGCGATGTCTAAGGAGGCACTGATAGATTCCAGGTGCTGGATTTCTTCTTTTGTCTCCGCGATCTGTGTAGTTAAAGCGTCTTCTGTTCTTTTTAGCTTTGCATATTTTTCAAAGTATTTTTTTGCGTTCGCCTGGGGGGAAAGACTAGGGTCCAGGGGGACAGCGATTTCTTCGTTGGTGTAGTAGTTCAGTGCCTGAAAAGATTTGCAGCCGTCTTCGAGGCCATAGCCATAAGTATTGATGAGTTCACCGTAAACTTTATATTTCTCTTTTTTGCCAGTGTCTTTTAGCTGTTTCAGCTGGAGGGAGTATTTTTTGGAGTTTCGTTCCAAGGCAGTTTGGACGATTCGGCGCAGGTCTGAAGATTTCTGCCGAATGCGTGTCACAATATTTTTCTGGGCGTAATATTGCTCCAACATAGAGGAGACAGAAGGATACCCTTTTGTTGTGTGTCCGGTCTGATACTGAGACATGGGGAGTACGGAGTACTCTACGGGTATCTGGTCACGGAAAATAATGTTGGGATGAAAGTCGCCCTCTTTGACTTGGTCTAGGATTCTATTGAGAGTTCCGTACAAATGGAGCTTTGAATTTTCATCCAGGGTTTCCGTAGGCTCATCCCCGTCTAGAGAGGCACGGGTACAGATTTCATGGGCCATTACAGGGCTGATTCCAGTCAAAGAAGTATACAATGCGCGGGCAATCTGCGTAGGCTTGCTAAGAACCTGGGTGTGAAAAGTCTCCTCCGTCAGATTCCAGGGATTTAGCTTTTCCTGAGTCTGGGGAATGAAGTACTGCCGTCCAGGAAGAACTTCACGGACAGAGCTCATATGGGAAGAGACATGTTTGATACTGTCTAAAATTTTATAGTCCTCGTCACAGAAGATGATGTTGCTGTGTTTTCCCATGATTTCTATGATTAAATATTTACGGCAGAGATCTCCTAGTTCATTGAGATGTTCCAGCTCAAATCGAATGACGCGTTCAAGACTTGGTTGAGTAATGGAGAGAAAGCGAGCACTGCTCAGGTGTTTGCGCAGCAGCATACAAAAGTTAGGTGCAGTCAAAGGACTGGGTTTATTTTTTTGGGTGAAATATATCAAGGGGAGAGATGCACTGGCAGATAAAAGCAGGCGGCAGTTTCCCTTGGGGCCGCGGCAGGTGAGGAGCAGTTCGTCAGTCTCAGGCTGAGCAATTTTATTGATTCTTCCTCCTGCCAGGTAATCGTTTAATTCTTTTACCATCGCAGCGATGGTGATTCCGTCAAAAGCCATAAATATCTCCTTGTTCTATGTAAAAAAATATTTTTTGTAATTGTTCAGCCAGCGCCATTCGTAAAACCGCATTGCGTACTTATCGTGGCTAACGCTATCGTTTTGCTTATTGAATAGTGCTCAGCTCATTTAGATATCCGTTCGCAAAAACATATAAGTATGTTTTATGCTTCTCGTAGACTGTATGGTTGAACGGTTACATTTTGGTAATTCTTGCGTGGCTGAATAGTTACACATTTTCTATTATATCAGAAAAAAAGGATTTGACTAGGGTTTTGGAATGAACTATAATAAATCTATATGCAATTAATTAGACACAGAAAAAGAGTGAAAACAATGATGAAAAGTATGACAGGTTTCGGTCGGGCAGAAGCCACAGATCAAGAACAAAAGATTACAGTGGAATTAAAATCCGTGAACCATAGGTATCTGGATATGAATATCAAGATACCGAAGAAACTGAGTTATTTTGAGGCAGCTATTCGAAATCTGCTGAAGAGTTATATTCAGAGAGGAAAAGTGGATGTCTTTGTCACCTATGAGGATTATACTCAGAAAAGAGTAGTCCTGAAATACAACCAGGAATTGGCGGCGGAATATATACAGTATTTTAAACGGATGAGCGAAAACTTTGGGCTGGAGAATGATGTAAACGTCTCCCAGCTGATGCGATGCCCGGAAGTGTTGATGATGGAAGAACAGGATATTGATGAGACAGAGCTTTGGGCATCTCTGGAACCGGTGCTTTGCCAGGCATGTGAGCGGTTTGTGGAGTCGAGGACCGCGGAGGGAAAGAACCTGACCAGAGATTTGTTGTGTAAACTGGAAGGCTTAGAGGAAAAAGTAAGGCTGGTGGAAGCGCGTTCTCCAGAGGTGATTCAGGCTTATCGGGAGAAACTGACAAATAAGATGAGAGAGCTCTTGGAAGACACGCAGATTGAGGAGAATCGGATTGCTGCCGAGGTCGTGCTCTTTGCGGACAAAATCTGTAACGATGAGGAGACGGTACGTCTGCGCAGTCATATCAAGAATATGAGAACGATACTGGTAGAGGGAAATTCCCAGAGTGTCGGGCGTAAGTTAGATTTTCTAGCCCAGGAAATGAACCGGGAAGCGAACACGATACTTTCGAAATCGAACGATTTGGAGATATCAAATCTGGCAATTGATCTGAAGACAGAGATCGAGAAGATTCGTGAACAGATTCAAAATATTGAATAAGAGTGGAGATTTTTGTGACAAAATTAATTAACATAGGGTTTGGAAATTTAGTAAACGCACAGAAGATTGTGGCGATTGTCAGCCCGGATGCGGCGCCGATCAAACGGTTGGTGCAGAGCGCGAAAAACGATGGTCGAGTCATTGATGCCACCCAAGGGAGAAAGACCAAAGGGGTGATTCTTACAGATCAAAATCAAGTGATTTTGTCGGCCTTGCAGCCGGATACCATTTCGCGGCGTTTTAGTGGCAAGTCAGAATTGGAGGAGAGAGGAGAGAGTCATGAATAAAGGTGTTTTGACGGTTGTCTCTGGTTTTTCAGGTTCTGGAAAAGGAACGATTATGAAAGCTTTGTTAAAAAAGTATGACAATTATGCGCTGTCTATCTCTGCGACGACGCGCTCTCCTAGAGAAGGTGAGAGGAATGGGCGGGAGTACTTCTTTAAGACGAAGGAGGAGTTTCAGCGTCTGATTGAAGAAGACCAATTGATTGAGTATGCACAGTATGTGGAGAATTATTACGGAACACCCAGGGAATATGTGGAACGCTGCTTGGATGACGGAAAAGATGTGATCTTGGAAATTGAGGTTCAAGGGGCGAGGAAAGTAAAAGAAAAGATTCCGGAGGCAGTTTTGATCTTTGTGACACCGCCTAGCGCAGAGGAGTTGAGAGCGCGTTTGGTGGGCCGAGGAACAGAGTCTATGGAAGTGATAGAATCCCGGTTGAGCCGAGCCAACGAGGAGGCTGTAGTGATGCCGGATTATGATTATCTTCTGGTGAATGACGACCTGGAACAGTGTGTGGAAGCTATGCACGGGATAATCCAGGCTGAGCGCTGTAAGATGAGAAGAAATGAAACATTTCAGAGAAAAATAAAAGAAGAGTTGAAAGAATTTTTGAAAGGAGAAGAAGTATGATTCATCCATCATATTCAGAGCTTATCAAAGTAGTTAATCAAGGAGCAGAGGACGACGAGACTCCAGTAGTCAGCAGTCGGTACTCCATCGTGCTGGCTACCAGCAAGAGGGCCAGACAATTGATCGCTGGAGCAGAACCCAAAGTGGGAGGTACGCATGGAAAGAAACCTTTGTCTATTGCTATTGACGAGCTATATAAAGGACAGGTAAAAATTATGCCGGAGGAAGAAGAAAAAGGCGGCGAAGAATAAGTTTTGAGCGTAGAGAAAGCATTCGCGCATGAGCGTGACAAGGTCTTTTCTATGACAATGAGGAAGAGGGGGCTGTTGGAACAACATTCGCAACAGCCCCCATTGTAATATTAATAGAAAGCTTTGCAGGAAAAAGGAGAGCGGAGAATGAAAGTATTGTTTATTTCTCTTGGATGCGATAAAAACCTGGTGGATTCAGAGGAGATGCTGGGTTTGCTGCGTGACAGGGGATATGAGATCACTGACGATGAGACAGAAGCGGATGTGATTGCAATCAATACCTGTTGTTTTATACACGATGCAAAAGAAGAGAGTATTCAGTCTATTTTGGAGATGGCAGAGTATCGGAAGCAGGGACGCTGTAAAGTTTTGTTAGTGACTGGGTGTATGGCGCAGAGATACCAGAAAGAAATTCGCCAGGAGATTCCAGAGGTGGATGTGGTTTTGGGAACTACTTCTTTTGAGAAAATTGTGGATGCTCTGGACAGCGCTTTTAGGGGAATTCCCTATGAGGATTTTGAAAGCATCGACTATCTGCCGATGGTTTCTGCGGACAGAATTTTAACCACAGGGGGCTATTATGGGTATCTAAAGATCGCGGAAGGGTGTGACAAGCACTGTACCTACTGTATTATCCCGAGCCTGAGAGGAAAATTCCGCAGCTATCCCATGGAAAGACTATTAAAACAGGCAGAGAAGATGGCACAGCAAGGAGTGAGAGAGTTGATTCTGGTTGCCCAGGAGACGACTCTTTATGGGACAGATCTGTATGGGAAAAAATCGCTCCATAGACTTTTAGAGGAGCTATGCAAAATTACTGGCATCTACTGGATTCGTGTCTTATACTGTTATCCGGAGGAAATCTATCCTGAATTGGTGGAAGTGATAGCTAGAGAGCCGAAAGTCTGTCACTATCTGGACTTGCCGATTCAACACGCCAGCGACAGAATTTTAAAGAGAATGGGAAGGCGTACTTCGAAAAAGCAGTTGGTGGAGATTGTCAGGACGCTTAGGGAGAAAATACCGGATATTGTGTTGCGGACCACTTTGATTACTGGTTTTCCCGGGGAGACTCAGGAAGATCATGAAGAATTGATGGAGTTTGTGGATACGATGGAGTTTGACCGCCTGGGGGTTTTTACTTATTCACCGGAAGAGAATACCCCGGCTGCGGTCATGAAAGCTCAGATTTCAGAAGAGATAAAGGAGGACCGCAAAGCAGAGTTGATGGAATTGCAGCAGGAGATCTCTCTGGAACGGGGAAATAGTAGAATTGGGCAAGTATTGCTGGTAATGATCGAGGGAAAGGTGGCAGATGAGAATGCGTATGTTGGACGGACTTACGCGGATGCTCCAAATGTGGACGGCTACATCTTTGTACAGAGCCCAGAAATGTTGATGTCCGGTGACTTTGTAAAGGTGCGAGTCACCGGAGCGCTAGAATACGATTTGATAGGAGAGATATATGATGAATACGCCGAATAAGTTGACGGTTGCACGCATGATTATGGTTCCTTTTTTTGTTCTATTTATGCTGGCTGGCTTTGCGGGAACTGCTGGAAAATGGATTGCTCTGGCAATCTTCGTGGTTGCCAGTCTGACAGATTATTTGGATGGGCATTTGGCCAGAAAATACAATCTTGTCACGGATTTTGGAAAGTTCATGGACCCATTGGCAGACAAGTTATTGGTGTGTTCTGCGCTGATCTGTTTGGTGGAATTGGACCGACTGGCAGCTTGGATTGTGATTGTAATTATCGGGCGTGAATTTATTATCAGTGGTTTTCGGCTGGTGGCGGCTGACAATGGAGTCGTGATTGCTGCCAGCTATTGGGGGAAATTTAAGACGGTCTCTCAAATGATTATGATTATTTTAATGATTATGAATCTGGGAGGTTTTTTCTCTGTTTTAGAACAGATATTTGTGTGGCTGGCGGTGGCTTTGACAGTCATTTCACTGGTGGATTATCTGTATAAGAATCGAAACGTGTTGTCAATGCAAGGCTAACGGGGTTTCACATCAAAGCCCAGGAAAGGAGTACCAATGATTACTGAACTGATATCTGTAGGCACCGAAATTTTGCTTGGAAACATTGTGAATACCAACAGTGCATATCTGTCTGAGATGTGTGCGAGGCTGGGAATGGACCTTTATTACCAGACTGTGGTAGGAGATAATGAGGAACGGATGAAACACACGGTGAAGATGGCGTTGGAACGTTCTGACACGATCATTCTCACAGGAGGGTTAGGACCTACACAGGATGATCTCACAAAAGAAGTGGTTGCGCAAGTGCTGGGAATGGAGTTGGTGGAAGACGCCCACACGCACAGGCGGATTGAAGAATACATGGAAAACTATGCAAAAAACAATCCGAATAGAAAAATCACAGATAACAATTGGAAACAGGCGATGGTTCCGAAGGGAGCGATCGTTTTGGACAATGCCAACGGAACTGCCCCGGGTTTGATTTTGGAAAAGAATGGAAAGACAGCGATTTTGCTGCCGGGGCCACCAAATGAATTAAAACCGATGTTTGAAGAACAAGTATATCCGTATCTGAGAAAAAAACAGCCAGATATTTTTTATTCTCAACTGGTGAAAATCTGTAATATAGGAGAGAGTCAGATTGCGGCAGAAATTCAAGATCTTATAGAGAATCAGACCAATCCGACCATTGCTCCATATGCGAAGACAGGGGAAGTACATCTTAGGATTACAGCTAGGGCGAAGGATGAAAAAGAGGGAAAGAAGCTCGTAAAACCCCTGGTCAGAGAACTGAAGATACGTTTTGGGAAAAACATCTATGCCACAGATGAGAGAAAGACCTTAGAGGAAGCAGTTGTAGACTTGCTGAAAGACCAGAAATTGAAATTGAGTTTGGTAGAGTCGTGTACGGGCGGTGCCTTAGCAGCGCGCATTGTGAATGTCCCCGGGGCCTCAGAGGTGTTTGGAACAGGTTTTGTGACCTACAGCAACAAAGCGAAGAGAAAATTAGTCATGGTAAAGAAAATGACTTTGAAGACTGTTGGTGCTGTCAGTGAAAAATGTGCAAGGGAGATGGCAAAAGGTGGCTGCGCGGCCAGTGGAGCGGATGTTTGTCTGTCTGTCACGGGAATTGCAGGCCCTGACGGAGGGACAAAAGAAAAACCTGTGGGAACCGTTTTTATGGGCTGTTGTTACCAGGGAAGAGTCAGAGTACGGGAGTTTCATTTTAGTGGCAACCGAGCAAAAATTAGAGAACAATCGGTGGTCTATGCATTGGCGTTTTTGAGAGATTGTATTACGGGAAATGATGAAGAATCATAGAAATAGGACCTAAAAATCAAGGAATACATGATTTTTAGGTCCTGTCTTTTAGAATTTACCTTCTTTTGCAGCTTCTTCAACAGCAACAGCAACAGCGACGGTCATACCTACCATCGGATTGTTTCCTGCGCCGATTAATCCCATCATTTCTACATGGGCAGGAACGGAAGAGGAACCTGCGAACTGAGCGTCAGAGTGCATACGGCCTAAGGTATCTGTCATACCGTAGGAAGCCGGTCCAGCAGCCATGTTGTCTGGATGCAGAGTACGGCCTGTACCACCGCCGGAAGCGACGGAGAAGTATTTCTTTCCAGCCTCTATACACTCTTTTTTATAGGTTCCTGCAACTGGATGCTGGAATCTAGTCGGGTTTGTGGAATTTCCAGTGATGGAGACATCTACGCCCTCTTTCCACATGATTGCAACACCTTCGCGTACGTCGTTGGCACCGTAGCAGTTTACCTTTGCACGGGGACCATCGGAATATGCTTTGCGGAATACTTCTTTGAGCTCTCCGGTGTAATAATCATAATCTGTCTCTACATATGTAAAGCCGTTGATACGGGCGATGATCTGAGCAGCGTCTTTGCCAAGACCGTTCAGAATGACACGAAGTGGCTTCTGGCGTACTTTATTTGCCTTTTCAGCGATGCCGATCGCACCTTCAGCGGCTGCGAAAGACTCATGTCCAGCCAGGAAACAGAAACAGTCGGTCTCCTCTTCCAGGAGCATTTTGCCTAGATTGCCATGTCCCAGACCCACTTTTCTCTGGTCTGCTACAGAACCTGGGATACAAAATGCCTGAAGGCCTTCGCCGATTGCAGCGGCAGCATCGGCAGCTCTTCTGCAGTCTTTTTTGATAGCGATTGCAGCGCCGACGGTATATGCCCAACATGCATTCTCAAAACAGATAGGCTGAATGCTTTTGATCTGATTGTACACATCAAGACCAGCATCTTTGGTTATTTTTTCAGCTTCTTCTATGGAAGAGATTCCATAGCTATTTAAAACAGAGTTGATTTTATCAATTCTTCTTTCATATGATTCAAATAAAGCCATTCTTATTAATCCTCCTATATTCTTTGTGGCATTACGATTCATCAAGCTTTTCTCGGGTCGATGATCTTTGCAGCATCTGCTACACGGCCGTACTGTCCTTTGGCTTTTTCAAAGGCAGTGTTTGCGTCGTCACCTGCTTTGATGAAGTCCATCATTCTTCCGAAATTGATGTATTGGTATCCGATAATGCAACCTTCTTCGTCCAAAGCGACTCCGGTCACATAACCTTCCGCCATCTCAAGATAACGAGGACCTTTTTTCAGAGTTCCATACATAGTACCTACTTGAGAACGAAGTCCTTTTCCGAGGTCTTCCAAACCAGCACCGATTGGCAGTCCGTCTTCAGAAAATGCACTCTGGCTTCTTCCATATACGATCTGCAAGAAAAGTTCTCTCATGGCTGTGTTGATTGCGTCACAGACCAAATCTGTATTTAATGCCTCCAAAAGAGTTCTTCCAGGGAGGATTTCAGATGCCATGGCCGCAGAGTGGGTCATACCTGAACATCCGATGGTTTCTACCAGAGCTTCCTGGATGATTCCGTCTTTCACATTCAAGGTCAGTTTACAGGTACCTTGCTGAGGTGCGCACCAGCCGACGCCATGGGTCAGACCGGAAATATCTTTAATTTCTTTGGCTTTTACCCATTTAGCCTCTTCTGGGATAGGAGCTGCACCGTGAGCAACGCCCTGTGCCACTGGACACATCATTTCTACTTCGTGTGAATAAATCATTTTAAAACTCCTTTCAAGTATAGATTGACTTTTTACCGTTTGAGCATACGGCATTCTAGACATATTCTCTCACAAACTTCCAAATTAGTCCAGAAAAAAACAAGGGCTCTTTCCAAAACAGGTGTAAAATTTATTTGCAAAAATGAAAAAATCTTTGTGCATCTTTGTTAAATATGTCAAAACTCCATTGCAGCAGATAAGCGGAAATGAGTTCTGGTGAGGCGATGTGGATAGGGAAAACAGCAATATCTAGGCAGATTCTGACGAAGAGGCGGTCTTTTGAGTGTAGAAAAAAGGAGAAAACTGTGCTAGAATTTTTATGCGATATTAATATTGAAAAAAATACGTTTATGCGGTATTAAAATATGCAAAGATATAATGGAGGAATGGGAGGTGTGACGGTTGGAAAGGTGCCCGGATACAGATGTTTCTGTGTCAGATATGAAACCTCAGCAGACAAGATCTAGAGGAAGTCTAAAAATTTTTTTCGGCTATGCATCAGGGGTCGGAAAAACTTATTCGATGCTGCGGGCGGCTCATGAGGCAAAGAGCAGGGGGATTGATGTGGTGGCCGGATTTGTGGATACCCATGGCAGAGCGCAGACTACCCAGCTGCTTCATGGATTGGAAAGCCTCAGGACGAGAAAGATGGATTTTGAATCCGGCTTGAAGAGAGAATTTGATTTGGACGCGGCGTTGAGAAGAAGTCCCCGCTTAATCTTAGTAGATGAACTGGCCCATACCAATGTTCCGGGATGCCGTCATACCAATCGCTATCAGGACGTGGAAGAACTTCTGCGCGCGGGGATTGATGTCTATTCTACAGTGAATGTGGAGAACATTGAGAGCCTAAATGATATGGTAGCGGCAATCACTGGAGAGGCGGCAAAGGACCGTATATTGGACTCTGTCTTTGATGAAGCTGCGCAGGTGGAACTGGTGGATGTCGAGCCGGAAGAGTTGATTGAGCGACTGCAGGCCGGAGAGATTTATCAGGATGAAAAAGAAAAGGAGGAGGCAGCAGAACTCTTTACGCTGGACAAATTGACAGCTCTAAGGGAGATTGCCCTTAGACGGTGTGCAGACAGAATCAACAAGATGACAGAGCTGGTGCAGGCAAAGAGCAGGAGAGGCTATTTTACAGATGAGCACATATTGGTCTGTCTGTCTTCAGCTCCGTCCAATGCGAAAATCATCCGCACAGCGGCGAGAATGGCAAAGGCTTTTCACGGAGAGTTCACAGCGCTTTTTGTGGAGACTTCGGATTTCTCTGTGATGGAGGAAGAGGATAAGGAACGAATACGGGTTCACATGAGGCTGGCTCAGCAGATGGGAGCAAAGATCGAGACTGTGTTCGGAGAGGACGTGGCCTTTCAGATTTCTGAATTTGCTCGTTTGTTCGGCGTGTCTAAGATTGTAGTGGGGAGAGCAGGTGCAAAGCGAAATAGGCTGTTTGGAAAACCAACTCTGACAGAAAAACTGATCTCTTACGCTTCAGGAATAGATATCTATATTATTCCTGATAAATATGCGGCTGTGTACAGGGCCAGAAGGGCAAAAAGAGAGTCGGAGGCATTTTCACTAGCAGATATGTCAAAAGGTGCTGCTGCTCTGGTGGCGGCCACTCTTGCGGGCATGGTTATCGAAAAATTGGGATTCAGTGAAGCCAATATCATCACGGTGTATATTTTGAGTGTGCTGGCGACCTCTGTCATCGTGTCAAAGCGAATGTACAGTCTGATTTTTTCCGCTATCAACGTTGTGGTGTTTAATTTTTTCTTTGTGACGCCTAAGTATTCTCTGACAGCATATGACAGTGGATATCCGATTACCTTTTTAGTGATGTTTCTGGCAGCCTTTATTACAAGTTCATTGGCGGTACGTCTGAAAAATCATGTTAAGCAGTCTGCTCAGACTGCGTTTCGGACGCAAATTTTGTTTGACACAAACCAGCTTCTTCAACAGGAAAAAGAAAAAGAGGGAATTGTAAATATTACAGCAAACCAGCTCATAAAGCTGTTGTCCAGGGATATTGTCTATTATCCGGTGGAGAAGGAACAGCTGCGGGAACCGAAGGTCTTTTTGGCTTTAAACGGAAAAACAGACGAGAAATGTGTCACGCAAAAAGAGAGAGAAGTAGCCGCGTGGGTGCTAAAGAATAACAAGCATGCTGGTGCAACTACGGACACATTGTCAGAGGCAAAGTGCCTCTACCTGGCAGTGAGAGTGAATCATGTGGTCTATGGAATTATTGGAATTCTTCTGGGAGAAAAACCCTTGGATGCTTTTGAAAACAGCATTGTGCTCTCAATTTTAGGGGAATGCGCTCTGGCCTTGGAGAATGAACGGACTGCTAGGGAGCGGGAAGAGGCAGCAGTTTTGGCTAAAAATGAGCAGCTGCGGGCAGATCTTCTCCGCGCGATTTCCCATGATCTGCGCACACCTCTGACTTCTATATCGGGAAATGCAAGCAACCTGTTGTTTAACTCAGAAGATTTTGACAAAGAGACAAAAAAAGGTCTTTATAAGGATATCTATGAAGATTCTCTTTGGCTAATTAATCTGGTGGAGAACCTGCTGTCAGTGTCGAGAATTGAGGAAGGTAGAATGAATCTGCGGTTATCTGCAGAGCTGATGGATGAAGTGATTTCAGAGGCTTTGCAGCATGTGAACCGCAGGAGTATCGAACATGTCATAGTAGTAGAAAACTCGGATGACATTCTTTTAGCCAGAATTGATGCCAGGTTGATTGTACAGGTAGTGATCAATATTGTGGACAACGCGATCAAATATACGCCTAGAGGCTCGCATATCACGATTTCCACTGTCCAGACAGGCCAGATTATCACTGTGAAGATCAGTGATGACGGTCCGGGCATGGATGATGAAGTAAAATCGCATGTCTTTGACATGTTTTATACAGGAAGTAACAAAGTGGCAGACAGCCGTCGCAGTCTGGGACTGGGGCTGTCTCTTTGCAGGTCAATTATACATGCCCACGGCGGAGAGATTACTGTGAAAGACAATCAGCCGCAGGGCACAGTTTTTTCATTTACATTACCGGCAGGGGAGGTTCAATTACATGAATAAATTACTGATTTTGGTTGTCGAAGACGACCCTTCAATACGAAAGCTGATTACGACAACTCTAAAAGCTCATGAGTACCGATATCTCAGCGCAGCGAATGGACAGTCTGCAATTTTGGAGGCATCGTCTCACAATCCAGACATTGTGCTGTTGGATTTGGGATTGCCAGATATGGATGGTGTGGAGATTATCAGAAAAATTCGCGCCTGGTCTAACATGCCAATTATTGTGATCAGTGCCAGAAGTGAAGATTCTGATAAAATAGAGGCATTGGATGCAGGGGCGGATGATTATCTGACAAAGCCTTTTTCTGTGGAAGAATTGTTGGCGCGTCTGAGAGTGACACAGCGGCGGCTGGCAATGATGCAGAATCGTTCTCAGGTGGAAGAGTCTGTGTTTACCAACGGGAGTTTGAAAATAGATTATGTGGCGGGATGTGTTTATTTAAATGAGAATGAGTTGCACCTTACGCCTATCGAGTATAAGCTTTTGTGTCTGCTCTCCCAGAATATTGGAAAAGTGTTGACTCACACATACATCACTCAGGCGATCTGGGGAAGTAGCTGGGAGAATGATATTGCTTCTCTTAGGGTGTTTATGGCTACGCTGAGAAAGAAAATTGAGAGTGCACCGGACTCACCTCAATATATTCAGACACATATAGGAGTTGGATACCGTATGCTGAGGGTAGAGTAAAAAATGAGGTTGCTCAGGATAAGGAAAGTGTTGTACAATAAAAGAGTATGATTGGAAACATTGGTGAGGAGATGGTATGAAGAGGCAGCAAGAACGGCGTGTGGAGAGTCTTTTGGACTATATTCAAGTGATGAAAGAAGAACGCTTAGAAGAGTGCATATCAAGAGGAGAGAACGCACGGTATCCGCAGATCTGTGCGGCCGCTTTCAGGCGTAATGGAAGTCTGGATATACAGGCGATGGTAGATGAGTTTCAGTCTTATATCGGCAATTCTCTCACGGAAATGCAGAATCGGCATTTCTTGGCCTTTTCTCAACACTATGGATTGCCGACGAACCTTTTGGATTTTTCCTATTCCCCGTTGATATCTCTGTATTTTGCCTGTAGTGGTAATGAGGAAAAAGAAGGATATGTCTATTTTCTGAGCAAGGAGCGTTTGATTGATATCACGAGAAATTTAGATTTGGTGAAGCCGGGGCTGTTCAGTCAATTGCTGTTAGCCGCTCCGAAGACCGAAGCACTTTATGATGGAATCACTAAGTTTTTTTGTCAGGATGAGCGTTATGTGGCAGAATTTTTAGAAGGAATTGATCGTATGATTGGGCGATTGCCCAGAAATGAGCGGGTTCACCGGGCTCTACGGCAGGCACTGCGTACGATTCGGACTGAGGGTGTTTGCAGTATGGATGATTTAGAATTCTTGATTAAGATATTAGACAGGAACCGTCCTTTTGCAGGGGAGCTAGAGCCAGAGATTAAGACGAAGTATTTGGGAGCTTTCGGCCATATCTTTTGCCGGGTTTTGAGCTATGCTTTTTTGATACGGGATAAGGATGCAAAGTTGGAGTTTCCTTTTTATTTCACTTATGAACCGGCGAATATCACAGCCAGGGTGTCTAACCAGTCGTCTATCTTGATTTACCAGTTGTATGGGATTGACAATCTGAGGCAGGCAATCATTCCAGATTTTGAAGTGACAATTGCAAACAAAGAAGAAATACTATCGGATTTAGATCACTTGGGAATCAATGAGAAGTTTATTTTCAATGATTACGATCACATCGCGTCATATATCAAAAGAAAGCATTTAAAGACGGCGGATGAGACGGAAGAGAAGTGGACAAAAATTCAGAAGATGGCAGGTGAGTTTCCGATACGCAAAGGAATTTGGTATCAGCAGCACAAAAAGGAGGTATAGTTTATGAAGGTATTGTTGCTAAACGGGAGTCCGAGAAAGGCGGGATGTACCTATACGGCGTTGTGTGAGGTGGCGAAAGCACTGGAAAAAGATGGAATAGAGACTGAAATTTTTTATGCGGGTGCGCCGGACAAGGATCGTGTCAAAGAAGCAGCCGAAAAGTTAAGGGAGGTAGATGGACTCGTAGTGGGGTCGCCGGTGTACTGGGCATCTCCCTCAGGGCAAATTATTGAGTTTATGGATAAACTGTGTGCGATGGCAGGAAAAGATATGCTTTACAAACCAGCAGCGGCAGTTGCCTCTGCTAGAAGGGCAGGAACTACAGCAACTCTAGATGTGCTGTTGAAATATTTCTCCTATCACAGAATGCCGATTGTATCCTCTAATTACTGGAATATGGTTCACGGGAACACACCTGACGAGGTGGGGCAGGATTTGGAGGGACTTCAGATTATGAGAGGTCTCGGCCATAATATGGCATGGCTGTTAAAATGCCTGGAGGCAGGAAGAAGTGCAGGGGTGCCGATGCCTGCTCAGGAGGAAAAAATTCAAACGAATTATATTCGGTGAGAAAAAGCATAAAGGCTATTAGCCATTGGGACTTTTTAAAGTTTGGAATGAATAAGGACAGAAAATTTTGCCAGACCAGGTCATGGCAATTTTCTGTCCTACTTTTATGTAATAGGAAAGATCTTGCCACGCTGATGCACGAAAGTACTGTCCTATTACATAAACGTTCCGCTAAAGATACACACTCGTATAAGAAGTAGTCGCCGCAAGCGGTTGTGTTCAGCGTGCAAAGTGGGGCGCCTCTCAAGACTGAGGGGCTGGAAGAAGTTGAAGTGAGCTTGCCTACTTTGTTCCTGTTATAAGAAATTCTGCCATGTGATTTTCGTTGCGGTTCTTGGCTAAAAAGAGTATAATACCTTCCGTGAACAGAAAATGTCAATTGCGGATGTTGGAGCGGTGAGATGAGACGGATTTTGATTGTTGAAGATGATGTAGAGATCAATAAGTTGTTGTCGGAATTTCTAAGTGGAAAGGGGTATGAGACTGTCAACTTATATCAGGGTCTCCATGTCTCAGAATGCCTGAGGCAGAAGAAGGTGGACTTGGTACTGTTGGATTTGATGCTGCCATATCAAAGTGGAGAGGGTGTTCTGGCGGAAATACGGGAAAACTTTTTGATGCCTGTAATTGTGATCTCAGCGAAAGAGACAACGCAGAATAAGATTGACTTACTGCGTCAGGGAGCAGATGACTATATCACGAAACCCTTTGACATGGAAGAGGTACTCGCGAGAATTGAGAGCAACTTGCGTCGAGTCGGGATTTGGGAAAAATCCAAAGATATTTTGCGGTGTGAAGACCTGCTCTTGGATTTAGAGAGGCATACGGCGACATTACAAGGGTGTGAATTGGTGTTGACTGCGAAAGAATTTGCACTTTTAAGGCTGCTGATGGAGTTTCCGGACAAAATTTTTTCCAAGGCCAATTTATTTCAAAGTGTCTGGAATATGGAATATATCAGCGAGGACAATACGTTAAATGTCCATATAAGTAATCTGAGGAGCAAGTTGAGAAAAATCTGCCCGGACCGGGAATTCATTGATACAGTATGGGGAATTGGTTATCGGATGCATAAGGCTGAGGGATGAGCCCTTGGTTTTATGCATTTTTTATATAATAGGAAAGACCTTGTCACGCTAATGCGTGAAAGCCCTTTCCTATTACATAAACGCTACGTTAGGGATGCACACGCCGCAACGAGGTAGTGCACCGCAAGGCGGTGTTGCGGCGGCGTGCAAAGTGGGACTGCGCCCCTCAAAGATTGAGGGGCTGGGGGAGTTGAAGTGGGCTTGTCCACTTTGTTCGGTTACAGGAAAGAGTATGGTACGAGGAAGGCTGAAAATTATTTTTTTGTGGAGATTTAAGGAATTTTTTAAGATTGCCTCTTAAGATAGGGATATGAAGGAGGTTAGGTTATGAAATCAGTTGTTTTGGAGACACAAGCGTTAACGAAGTTTTACAGGAAAACGGCCGTACTAGAGCAGGTCAATTTAAGGCTTGAACAAGGGAAAATCTATGGTTTTGTCGGACAAAATGGTGCGGGGAAAACTACTTTTTTGCGTCTGATTACTGGTTTGGCGTTTCCCAGCAGCGGGAAACTCGCATTATGGGGAGAATCAGCTACTGAGAAATTACAGGAACAAAGAAAAAGGATAGGCAGTATGATTGAGAGTCCTGCGCTATTTCCGAATCTGACAGCCTGGCAGAATCTGGAGGTACAGCGCATTTTACGGGGAGTCCCAGACAAAGAGAGCATTGACAGGACATTGAAACTGGTGGGACTGGAAAAGAGTCAAAAAAAGGTACGTAATTTTTCTCTTGGAATGAAACAGCGTTTAGGAATCGCAATGGCGCTGCTGAACACACCGGAGTTTTTGATATTGGATGAGCCTGTGAATGGTCTTGACCCTGACGGTATTGTAAAGATACGAAGGCTTTTGAAAACTTTGAACCAGGAATATGGGATGACCATTCTGATTTCCAGCCATATTTTGGAGGAGTTATATCAGACTGCAACAGAGTTCATTTTTATTGACAGAGGAAGAATCGTTGAGGAGATTTCGGTACGTGCCCTGAATGAACACTGCAAACGGTATATTTCTATCAGAACGACGGACACGCAAGGGGCAATCCTGGCCATTGAAGAAAGGCTGCTCACAGATCATTTTCGGATGATGCCTGACAATGAAATTCGCCTGTACGATTACTTGGACAATATGGAGAAGGTAGCCAAGGCGCTGGCTGAAGCACAAATCCTTGTCACGGGTCTTTCGATTACCGGGGGAACTCTGGAAGATTACTTTTTGACGAAGGTGGGGGAGAATAGATGGCAAACCTTTTGAGAGCTGAATTCTATAAGTTAGCTCACAACGGCAGTTTTTGGATGATCGGGTTGGTTTCCTTTCTTTTGGGAAGAGTGCTTTTGCTGGATGGCAGACAGACGTCACATTTGTTTTATTCCGCTCTCTATAATGTACCGCTTCTTTCCTTTTTGACAAACATCTGGGGAGCTATCTGGGTAGGAGGTGAATTTCAACAGGGTACTTTGTACTGGTATGTGGAAGCCGGGCATAAGAGAATCAAAGTTTTGCTGGCAAAGGTGGTTACTTACCAAGTTTCCTGTGCGGTAGTTCTGCTCTTGCCGGTTCTGTTGTGTGGTATATCAGGAGAAAATCTGGTGGGAGAAAAGGTTTTCTCTGCGTTAGAATTCGGGATAATAAGCGTCTTAAGTCTGGTTGTTACGCTGGCTATGTGCATGCCGACTTTCTTTTTGGCGATAGCTTTTCGGGATATAGGAAGAACTTTGGTGGCTTCTATGGTGCTTTTCTTTGTGTCGATTTTCTGGCTCAATAGCGTTGTAGCTCAATCTGCGGCTGCGATCTTACCGATGGGACAGTTAAGACTGCTCTGTGAACAGCCCTTGCCAGCTTTTATGCCAGTGATCTGGGTAGTGGATGTTGTTGGTATTTTGGCCTTATTTTTTTGTACGTATGGTATTTTTCGAAGATCTGATTTGAGATAGAGGGGGATTGGTGTGATAAACTTACTGAAAATGGATAGATATCAGTTGCAGCACAATTTATTCTATTGGTATGGGATGGCAGGTGTATTTTTATTGGGCTTTTTTACCGCGGACACTTATCTATCAGAAGTGATGGGGCCTTCTGGCGGTGCAGCTGCATCGCTGGAAGATATCTTGGATGGCATGGTCTATGATTCTACCTTTTTACTGATCTTGGTTTCAACACTTCTGTCTGTGATTCTGGGGCAAGAGTTTTCGTCTAGGACAGTTGGATTGGAGATTAGTGCTGGGCATTCGAGAAAGTCTGTTTTTGTCAGCAAGGCAGTGGTTTATCTGGCAGCTTTTCATTTTATGACCTTCATATATCCAGTTGCCGGTTGTATTCGTGAGTATCCACGGTTTGGGATTGCCAGGCCAGGCGATTTTTTCTGCCATGCGCTGAAAGCATTTTCCTATTCTGTTTTGCTGAACAGCGCGGTTTTTCTCCTAACAATTTGTGTTTGCTGTTGGTCTAAAAGTATGAAAAAAGCAGTCGGAGTCACTGCTGGGACGGTATTTGTGCTCAGCCTATATTTAGGGTATGGAATGATGCTAGGGTTTCCAGTGGCCTTTTTGCCTATTTATCAGATTAGAGTGGTTGTGAGTACTCCACAGCTTTGGCAGCCTGAGGGTATCTTGGTCGGTGTGGTATGGGCAGGTGTATTTTTTCTGACGGCTTGGAAGATTTTCAAAAAAAGTGATTTCAGGTAAAAGTGCTCAGGAGAAGGAGGAGGTCCATGGAAATTCTATTTTGGGTGTTGGGAGCGACGGTCCTGATCTTGGTTGTAAAGTATGGTCTGTTGAAGAGACAGGTGAGAAGTCTGGCCTGTCAGGTACAGGATTCTCTCTGTAGAAACTCTGAAAAAATGCTGGATATTTCTTTGATAGATAAAGATGTGGAGCGTCTGGCCACATTGTTGAATCAGCACAGAGCCAGACAGAGGCAGGCGGTAGTAACTGCCCAGCGGCATGAAGTTTCTTTAAAAGAGTCTGTGGCGAACCTCTCACATGATTTGCGCACACCTTTGACTGTGATTCTCGGACATATACAGTTGCTTTGTTCCTCGGAACTGTCGGAGGAACAGAGAAGACGGGTAGATCTCATTTTGAGTAGGACGGAAAAGATGAAGGATTTGGTGAATACTTTTTATGAGTTGTCACTTTTGGATACAGAACAGATCATTCCGAGAAAAGAAAAGGTCAATCTGAGCAACATGGTAATGAATCTATTGGCGGAGAATGCACCGATCTTGGAGAGGCGGGGGATTTTCCCTGAAGTTTGTCTTCCAGACTGCTCCGTGTTTCTTCTCTCAGATTGTGGTATGGTTGAGAGAGTACTGCAAAATCTTTTTGTAAATGCGGTCAGGTATTCAAGTGGGAATATAAAAATTTCTGTCTGCCAGACGAAGAAAGATCAAGGAATCTTTTGTATTGAGAATCCGGTCAGGGATATTTCTAAGTTAGACATAGACAGGCTGTTTGAGCGATTTTATACAGGAGACAGTTCAACATATGAAGAGGGAACGGGGCTGGGGCTCGCCGTAGTCAAAATTTTGGTGGAGAAGCTGGGAGGAGAGATCATGGCTAAGATACACGAAGAGAGGCTGTCTATCAAGGTTTTTTTCAATGAATAAGCTGGAGCAATCTAAAAAATTTTCTGTTCATCCCTTGCTGATGACGTCTTGCTCGAATATAATGGAGCTGGAGAAAACTTATTTTCTCCCTATAGCGCGATGCAAGCGCAACGATTGAGAAAGGAAGCAGGACTGTACACCTGACTGAAGTGATAGGTTATGAAAATTTCTACAAAAGGAAGATACGCGATTCGAGTGATGTTGGATCTGGCGCAACAGGATCCCAAAGCATATACTTCTGTGGCTTCCATCGCTCAGCGACAGGAAATTTCTGTGAAGTATTTAGAGATGATTATTTCTATTCTGAACAAAGGCGGTTATTTGAGAAGTCAGATGGGAAAAAAAGGTGGTTATCAACTGGCTAGGAGTGCACAGGATTATACGGTCGGAGAGATTTTGAGGCTGACAGAGGGTAGCTTGGCGCCTGTGTCCTGTCTTGAGTGTGAAGAGGAGGCCTGTGGTAGGTCAATGACTTGCCTGACGTTGCCTATGTGGAAGGAGTTGGACCGGCGGATTGGGGAGTACCTGGACAGCGTGACACTAGCGGATTTACTGAAAAACTAAAAGAATCTAAGAGCGGCTGAATAGAAATACGTTTTGTAAAGAGGTAAAAATCTTTGCAAAGCGTATTTTTTATGTCCTAGGAAACCATTGTCACGTTAATGTTTGAATGTTTTTTCCTAGGACACAAATGCTCTGCTTTGTATGTGTATGCTGAAATGAGAAGTTTCATCGCATAGTGGTGATGTAGTGACACATAAATTGATGTGACATGGTCAGATACTATAATAAAATATCCTATTGACATAGTAGGATATAAGTGGTAATCTATATCCTATAAAAAATATAGGAGTAAAAAGATGGCAAAATTATTTGGAAAGCTTCTGAGACAAAATTATAGAAATGGGCGAATGTGTTGACAAAATGAGTAAAAGTATGTGTGTTTTAGACAGATGACCAATAGTGGAGGCGTATTTATGAGAGAAAAAAATTATCGTTTTGAGACACTTCAGTTACATGTGGGACAGGAAAAAGCAGATTCAGTGACAGGAGCAAGAGCAGTGCCAATTTATCAGACGACATCTTACGTGTTTGAGAATTGTGAACATGCGGCTGCGAGATTTAGCCTACAAGATGAGGGGAATATTTATGGAAGGCTGACCAATTCTACACAGGAGGTACTAGAGAAAAGAATTTGTGCTCTGGAAAAAGGTGTGGCAGCTTTAGCTGTAGCATCTGGGGCAGCAGCCATCACATATACATTTCAGGGACTGGCCCATGCAGGAGATCATATTATTGCGGCAAAGACGATCTATGGAGGCAGTTATAATTTGTTGGCACATACTCTGGCAGATTTTGGAGTAGAGACAACATTCGTGGCTCCCGAGGATTTAAATAATTTTTCTGAGGCTGTGAGAGAGAATACAAAGGCCATTTTTGTAGAGACATTGGGGAACCCAAATTCAAATTTGATTAATTTGGATGCTCTGGCTCAGATTGCCCACAGGAATGGGATACCTCTGGTTGTGGACAATACTTTTGCGACGCCGTATTTGTTTCGACCGATTGAACATGGAGCAGATATTGTGATACACTCAGCCACCAAGTTCATAGGCGGTCATGGGACTACTTTAGGGGGAATTATTGTAGATAGCGGGAACTTTGATTGGAAAAACAGTGGTAAGTTTCCCTGGATTACTCAGCCAAATCCCAGCTATCACGGACTAAGCTTTGTGGACGTTGCAGGTAGAGCAGCTTGGATTACTCAGGTAAGGGCTGTTTTATTAAGAGATATGGGGGCGACGCTCTCACCGTTTCATGCGTTTTTGCTGTTGCAGGGGCTTGAGACACTGTCTTTGAGGGTGGAACGTCATGTGGAAAATGCGAAAAAAGTTGTGGAATATCTATCCAGTCATCCAATGGTAAAGAAGGTCAATCATCCAGCATTAGCAGAAGGCGAGCAGAGGGAGTTATATCAGAGATATTTTCCAAATGGCGGCGGTTCAATTTTCACCTTTGAGATTCGGGGGAAAGAAGAGCAGGCGAAGAAATTTATTGATCATTTGCAACTATTTTCTCTATTGGCCAATGTAGCGGATGTGAAATCTCTAGTAATACATCCAGCTTCAACGACACATTCCCAACTCACAGAAGAAGAGTTGCAGGAGCAGGGGATTTCTCAGAGTACCGTGAGACTTTCCATAGGAACGGAGAACATAGAGGATATTTTGGAAGATTTGGAGCTTGGTTTTGCAGCCTTGAAAAGATAAAGGAGGAATAAAAATGAGAATTTATACATCTATTCAGGAACTTGTAGGAAAGACGCCAATTGTGGAACTAAAAAAAATAGAAGATAAGTTGCAGTTAAAGGGAAGAATATATGCAAAACTAGAGTCTTTTAACCCGGCAGGGAGCGTGAAAGATCGAATTGCCAAGGCAATGATCGAGGATGCAAAGAGGCGAGGTGTGATTCAAGAGGGTAGTGTTTTAGTAGAACCTACTAGCGGTAACACGGGAATTGGCCTGGCAGCGGCAGCTGCGGCCATGGGGCTTCGCCTAATCTTGGTTATGCCAGAGACGATGAGCGTCGAGCGGAGAAAATTAGTGAAAGCTTATGGGGCGGAGCTGGTGCTGACAGAGGGGGCAAAGGGAATGAAAGGTGCCATCGAGAAGGCTAAAGCTCTGGCAGGAGAGATCGAGGGAAGTGTGACTCTCGGACAGTTTGAAAACCAGGCGAATCCGCAGGTGCACCGCTTGACCACAGGGCCGGAGATCTGGGAAGATATGGATGGAGAAGTGGATTATTTTGTCGCGGGTGTGGGGACTGGCGGTACCATTACTGGGACAGGAGAATTTCTGAAAAGTAAAAACCGTGACATTAAGGTTGTGGCGGTGGAACCGGAGGCATCTCCTGTGTTGAGCCGAGGAGAGGCAGGGCCTCATAAGATACAGGGAATTGGTGCAGGATTTGTACCGGAGATCTTAGATACGAATATCTATGACGAGGTAATTTCAGTCGAAGCAGAAGACGCTTTTGAGACCAGCAGATTATTAGCAAGAACAGAAGGGATTTTAGCAGGGATATCCTCGGGTGCTGCGCTGTGGGCGGCGATTCGCTTGGCTAGGTCTGAGGAAAGTCGGGACAAAAATGTTGTAGTTCTTTTGCCTGATACAGGAGAGCGTTATCTGTCTACAGAATTGTTCTCCTGAGAACTTTCACTGGACAGGACTTTCATACATTCGCGCAACAAGGTCTTTTCTATTATATAAAAATGCCTTCTCCCAGAGCGATAAGTCTAGGGAAGAAGGCATTTACTATATCTGTCATGGATAGTTTTCCACGTTTTGAAGAAGCTTTACCCTGTGAAAAGACTTTATCTGCAATCTTTGCAGGAGGCTTTGCACGGATTGTCAAAGCTTGGATTGAAGGCATAGAAGTTTTTGGCGTCTAGCTGTTCCTGGACAGAGCGGAGCGCTTCACCAAAACGCTGATAGTGTACGATTTCCCGTGCACGGAGAAATTTGATTGGGTCGGCAATCTCTGGAATGTCCTTTACCACGCGCAGGATGTTGTCATAGGTGCTGCGGGCTTTCTGCTCCGCTGCGAGGTCCTCATGAAGGTCGGTGATCGGGTCTCCTTTAGACTGAAATTCACAGGCGTTGAATGGAATATTGCCTGCGGCCTGGGGCCAGACGCCGACGGTGTGATCGATATAGTAATTTCCAAAACCAGATTTCTCGATTTCTTCCATGCTGAGATCTCTTGTGAGCTGATGGACCATAGTGGACACCATCTCTAAATGAGCTAGCTCTTCTGTGCCGACATCGTTTAAAACTGCCATTGCAGTACGGTTTGGCATGGCGAAACGCTGTGATAGATAGCGCATCGAAGCACCAATTTCGCCGTCGGGGCCCCCATACTGACTCATGATATATTGGGCGATTTTGGCGTTGGGGGTTTTGATATTGATCGGATATTGCAGACGTTTTTCATAATTCCACATTTAACGGCAACCTCCTTTCACTTCCCATGGAAATGGTTGCTGAACCCATTCCCAGGAACGACTACAGGTATCGTCTGCAGTGTCGATCGTTAGAGGACCGTACAAGCGGGCGTATTCGGCCAGAGCCTCCTTGCGGATGGCGACATTTTTCTGATAGAAAGCCAGAGCTTCCTGACAGTCTGGGTGTGTATCCAGAAACAATAAGATGTCGCTGACGGCAAAACTGACTTCGTTAATTCTCTTTAGCAGGACTTCGCGGGAAGAATTCTGCATTCTATTCATGGTCTTACGCCCCTCCTTCCGCAAAACGGTTTGCACAGATCTGGGAAAATGCTTCCCACCGAAAGTGCATAGCATAGGTCAAAAGGCTGTTGATATTTCTGATACGGGACGTATGCCATACCTACCGGCAATAAGTCCACGTGGGAATACAGTCCATTTTCAGGGGTTGAATTGCAATTTGCCGGCATAGAATAGCAGGGGGACTGTTGACGCGAATTAGAGTTCGGATAACATGACCTGCATCCAGGACGATTCATTTGATAACGTTCCATTGGAATCCTTTCTGTAAAAACTTGATTTCTCTATATCCTATGACAGATTCGTGAAAAAGTGTATACTGTTGTTTCTTTGACTGTATCTGCCATAAGACAAGTTTTGCAGAAGTGTTTCCGTGTGAAAGCTTAGGCTTTTTCTATGCTGCCTGCCCAGGCGTAACCGATATATTGGTCAGCTACACACACTTTGTACCAGTTGTTCTGATAACCATACCGGCCTAACACATCCACTAGATTTCCCGCGTTTAGCTGTGGCCATTCTTTGATAGCCGCTGATTTTTTTGCGGGATTTTCGTGAACAGCGGCTTTCTTTGTTACAATACCTACAAAGCGCTGGAAATCTTTCTGGGTATGTCTCTGCTTGAAGGATTCCCGCTCGAGTTTTTTCATAGTCTCAGGCCCGGCAGCTCCGTCGGAGGTCAAATTGTGCTCTTTTTGAAAGGCTTCGACGGCTTTTTCGGTGTCTTTGCCAAAGTCCCCATCTGCGCCATTCTCTCCACAGGAATAACTTAGAGAAATTAGCTGTCTTTGCAGATTTTTTACCTGCTCGCCTTGGTCTCCGCGGGACAGAAAATTTTTTTCCGGAACCTGGGAGGTAGTCTCATAGTCAATCCACACATAACCGTCAATTCCAGAATAATCTTTGGTATACACTTTGTCACACACCATTCCGCCATTGGAGACTACATTGTTGATGCCGCCTTTGGAGGTGTTTCCTTCGTTGGTATAGATCTGGGACGAGGTAACCTTAGTGATTCTGCCTATATGGGCTCCGTTACGGAAGATTACCAGTGCTCCTAGTTTGGGTTCTGAATGCCAGGTGCCATTAATTCGGGCCTGGTTTTTGATGCTGTTACAGTTGTAGAAACCATTTCCCATGATTTTTAGTCCTTTGGACAGACCGAAAATTTGGACACAAATCCAAAACTGATATACTGCGCACCATGGTTGGCCTTGGCAGCCGGGTTGTCCCCAGGAGTTTACATCCCTAGCATATTTTGTATAGTTTCCATACCCGGCATTTCCAGTCTTACTGTCCAGATCTGAAGTGGATTTTTTTTCTAGGTATCCAGTCTGTTCAGCCATTAGCTCTGCTGTCTGAGTCCATAAATCTTTCATAGTTCATTCCTCCTTTTTATTATCATACTACTTGAAGGAGTGATTGGTTCCCAGAAGATTGTCCGTGACAAGAATATGGGAGTCGGAAGATGGACACAGATAGTGTGGGCATAAAAAGGATGGGCTGGATGGAGTTCTTGATAAGAATTTTGTAAAATAAAGAAAGTTCTTCTTCCATCTTAAGACTAAGAGTGCTATAATAAAATAC
>UMLF01039709.1_pt1 | contig 29993 bp, 19 predicted proteins | sample 1966501 | NCBI WGS metagenome assembly UMLF01 (sample SAMEA4836194, study PRJEB28245) | human gut metagenome | biome: gut microbiome; material: fecal sample | place: Denmark | collected 2008 | reverse complement strand
TGTCCTGCGTGTAGTAGTAGAACTTGTTGCCAGCGTTGGGAGAGAAGGACGCCGTGGTGGAACCATCGGCAGCATTCTTGATGAAGCTGTTGGAGTAGAAGTCGATGGAAGCGCCGTCGACGGACGCCTGGGACGCAACGATGTCGGCGTATGCCTCGCTCGTCGGGTCGCCGAGCGCGGTCTTCGCTTCTGCCTTGAGGCTCACGCCGTAGAACAGGCGGACGGGGTATGCCTGCGACACGGTCATGGTGCCAGCGTCGGTGTCCACGTCATAGTGGCGCATGGGCAGAAGCGATGCCGGGAGTGTCACGGTCACCTTATCGCCCTCAGCAAGATCGGTGCTGTGCTCGACGGTCACCACCAGATCGGAAAGGTTAGCCGGGCCATAGATCTCGTTGCCTTCAACCTCGCCGCTGAAGTGATAGGTGTCGGTATAGCCCTCGGTGCTCTTACTCGTGCTGGTGTAAATCTGGTCGCCGTACGCGAGCTGAATCTTATCATCACCGGCGCCCGTGCTCGTCACCTGCATGTAGTTGCCGAGCTGATCCTCGAAGGTGAGGATGCCAGGCTCGGTATTGCCCTGCTGAGTGTTCTCCTCAATGGGGGAACCGGACGAGGCGCCCTCCTGGGTCTCGTCGAAGATGTCCTCGAATATGGTATTCAGCTCATCGGCATCTGCAGCGGTCTTGTAGTAGTCACCTTCCCCACGCTCGCCGCGGTTGTTGTAAGCCGTGGCGTTCGGATAGTTGCTCGAGACAGCCTGCATGAACTGATTGGCCTGGCTGTTCATATTTGTGGAAGAAGCACCTGTGAAAATGCCAACGCTATACACCAGAGCACCCGACTGCTTCAGTTCGCGGGCGGTGTTAACCGTACTATTTGCGATGGTTGAGTTGAAGGAATTTCCATCGCCCGGCTCGCCGTCAGTAAAGAAGATTACAACCTGCTGCGCGTCTTCACGACCATGGCTAGCAAGCTCTTCCTGCGCAACCTCCATGCCGTAATCGGTCTGCGTACCACCATCAGGGTCAAGCTGGTTAACGAGGCTCGCCAGCTGACTTGCATTGCTAGTGTCATATACACCCAGCTCGGATACAACCTGGCTGTAGTTGTAATACTGACCAAATGGCCAATAACCGCCGTAGTATTTATCGTTTCCAACCTCATCGCTCTTATCCCCAGCGAACTTCACCAGAGAAATCTGATGCTTGAGATTCGGATCGGAGATGTCGTCATTAGCTGCTGCGGTCGCATTGATGAACGAGTTCGCCGCAGTCTTAAGAGCGTTGATGCGAGACTGCTGGTTGGGGCCCTGTCCGAAGCTCTTATCCATGGATCCGGACATATCAAACACCAGCACGATGTCGAGCGGCTTGCCCGTCTGGACCATCTCTTTTAGGTTCGAGGTCGATGAAAGTGCGGACAGGCTCACGAGGAAATCGGAGTCGCCCTTCTCAATCTTCTCGCCGCTTAGGCCAGTATCGTTGTCGTTAGTGAACGTGTACGTGTCGTCGAACACGCTCTTGTCGGTCCAGATGCGACCGACGTTCTGCGTAGACGGCGAGCCGCCCGGACGCGTGTAGTTCGTCCAAACATTCGTCGTATCCGGGTCAACTACCGTTGCTCCCGCAACGTCTGCGGCGCGGGCAACGTTAGCAAAGGAGACGACCGTTACCGCAATCAGCGCTGCTGCCACGGCAATCGCGGCAATAAGCGATTTGGGACGCCCCCCCCCCGTTCCTGAAATGGCTTCCGTTAACCGACATACCTTCCCCATCCTTTACAACCCGATGCGCGTGCTGCCGCTCTAGCTAGGTTTGCGCATATCTATCCCTCTGCTACATACAGATAGACAGGGCAACTATACATCAGGCTTTAAGCCTTGTACCTGCACAAATGCCATTAAGTTTGCCAAATATTACATGCCCCCTAACACATTTTCTTAATAAAATCTTGCGATTACGTGCTGATATGGAGCAGATAGGTCGAACCTCGAAAAGCGAAGATTTTACGTCGATTTTCGCCCCAATATGTGGCCATGGAGCACCGTCTCTTCGTGCAGGCCCCTACTCATTTCCATGCCCCCCACAGCGGAGGAACATGTACGGGCCGCAGCATGGCGATAACGCGGGTGAAGATTAGAGGCTTGGGCGCACTCGAAGCCTGGGCACGCGCCCGCCAAGAGCCCCCTACCCTCATTCGGTTTCTCAAAGAACCTAGCCTCTCGGGCGGGCTTCATGCGACTCAATATCAGAAAGGGTCTCGTGTGTCGTCATACACGAGACCCTCGGAAGGAAAATCTGTCGCCCAAATCGTTTCAAGCGGTGTCAATACGCGCCGTGAACGAGGCTTTTTATCGGTAAGGCCTACTTCGTCCCCTTACGCCCAAAGAACTCCTTGATCTGCGGCCCTGCCACCTGGATCATGATCACGATGATTAGGATAACGCCCTTGATCGTGTCCTGGATCAGCGCATCCATCTTGAGCGCGATGATGATCTTATCGATTACGTCATACGAAAGAGCACCGAACAGCACGCCGATCATGCGCCCGCGGCCACCGCTCATGCTAATGCCTCCAAGCACCACGGCGGCAATGGCGTACATCTCGTAGCTCGAGCCGGTGGTAGCCGGGTCGGCAGAGGCGTTCATGGCGATCCACAGGAACGCGGAAAGCCCCACAAGGGCGCCGGCAATCGTGAAGACGAGCGTCTTCATGAGCGGAACGCTAATGCCCGTAAGGTGCGCTGCCTTGGCATTCGAACCCACCGCGTAGATCTTCTTGCCGAACTTCGTCGACGCGCAGATATACACGAACAGCACCACCACGAGCACCATCGTGAGGCCAACGATAGGCACGCCGGCCACGCGCGCGTTGCCAAACGAGTACAGGGCGTCGTAGGCGGCCAGCTCGCTGGACATGCGATACACCGAGCTTCCATTGCCAATGAGCTCGCCGGGCAAGTGCTGGCACGCGTACTGCGCGAGCGAACGGTAGATCAGCATCGTTGCCAACGTCACGATGAACGCGGGCATCTTGACCACGCCCACCAGAAAGCCGTTGATAAGGCCACAGGCCGCGCCGAACACCAACGCAAACAGGAGCGTTACCGGAATGGACCCCGTCATGTTGAACACCACGACCGAGAAGCCCGCCACGAGCGCGAGCATCGATCCCACGGAAAGGTCGATCTCGCCCGTGAGGCACACGATGCCCATGCCGATGGCGATGGTGCCGATCACCGCGCTGTGGCGAAGCACATTCATGGTCGCGTTGAGCGTGAGGCCGCCGTTCGCGATGGCATACACCACGAAGATGGCCAGGAACACCAGCACGAAGCTGTATTTCTTAACGAGCCCGAGCACGTTCGAAAGGCCCGCCGACCTCGAAGCCGTGTTGTTACTCACCTTGCATGCACCTCATTCGTTCGTCTCGACCGTGCGGTCAATATCCTGGGAGTTTGTTGAGTAGAGCATCACCGTTTGCTCATCGATCTCGTCGTGCTCGAGCCGCTTGACGATGCGCCCCTCGTAGAGCACGTAACAAACGTCGGCAACCTCGCGGAGCTCGGGAATCTCGAGCGTGTTGATGACCACCGTTTTGCCCTGCTTGGCCAGGTCCAGTATCAGGTGGTAGATCTCTGCCTTGGCGCCCACATCGATGCCCTGCGTTGGGTTGTCGAGCAGGAGCAGCTCGGCGTCGGTGTTGAGCCAGCGCGCCATGAACACCTTCTGCTGGTTTCCGCCGGAAAGCGAGAGCACGCTATCGGAGCTGGAATTCGCCTTAATGCTCAAGAGCTTCTGATAGTGCTCGAACCGCTCCTGCTCGCGCCGCTTGTTGATCACGAAGCTCTTGGCCGAGAGCACCTGCTCGGACAGGTACATGTTTTCCAAGAGCGACATATCCGGCACTACCGAGTTCTCTTTGCGGTCTGAGGGAAGCATGGCAATGCCAGCCTTCATGGCCTCGTGGATCGAACCGCCGTGCAGGCGTTTCCCCCGTATGGTTGCCGACCCTCCCTGGGGCCGCTCGATGCCGAAGAGGCATTGCATGAGCTCCGTGCTGCCACACCCCATAAGGCCCGTAAGGCCCACAACCTGCCCGCGCGCCACCTCGAACGAGATATCTTCGAACCCCGGCCCGGAGTAATGGTCGAGCGCAAGCACCACGTCTCCGGTCACGCGCGGCTCGTACGCCCCGCGCTCAGAGATGGCAGCGCCCACCATCATGCTCGTCACCTCGCGCGGTGTGGTATCCGCAATGCGCCCCTCGCTCACGAAGGTCCCGTTCCTCAGCACGGTATAGGTATCGCAGAGCGCGAAGATCTCGGGCATCTTATGCGAGATGAAAATGAACGACGTTCCCTGGTCGCGAAGGTTCCGCACGATCTTGAACAGGTGCTCGACCTCGGCGGTGTTGAGCGCCGTCGTGGGCTCGTCCAAGATGAGCAGCTTGGCGTCAAAGAAGAGCGCTCGGCTAATCTCGAGCAGCTGCTTTTGGCTCTGCTTAAGATCCGATACAAGCATCATGGGGTCGATATCCACGCCCAAGCGCTCAAACAACTCCTGGGCCTTGGAGATCATGCTCTTCTTCTTGAGCGAGAAGAACGGCCCCACTTCCTCTTGGCCCAAGAAGATGTTCTCGTAAGCCGTGAGGTCGTTGAACAGGTTGAGCTCTTGGTGCACGAATGCGATGCCCGCCTTTTCCACCGCCTTAATCGAGGCGCCGGTGATGTCTTGCCCAGCAAACGTGGTCGTGCCCGCGTCGGCGGTATAGGAACCAGTGAGGATGTTCATGAGCGTCGACTTGCCAGCGCCGTTCTCGCCCAAAAGAGCGTGAATCTCGCCGCGCCCCACGTGCAGGTCAACACCATTCAACACGGGAACACCGCTGAACGACTTGCGGATACCGCTCATGGTCAGAAGGTCCATGGAGCTCCTTTCGTCTGGCGGCTTATTCCAAAGCGCGAACGGGGCCATGCCCCGTCCGTAACCCATCAATATGCGCTCGCCGAATGCAGCACTAATTCAGCGAACGCATACCCCGGCACGCAGCGCAGGGAATCCAAGCCCTGCACCGCGCCACATGAGAGCGGGCACCCGCTCGCATGCTGCCGCAAGCGGGTGCCCGGGTACCCCTTACTCGAAGCCCACGTAGTCGTCGACGTTCTCGGAGGTCACGTTCTCGCACGCGATTACGTGGTCCTGCTCAACCTCTTTACCGTCCAGGTGATCGACCATGTCCTGGATAGCGGTCTGGATCATGGAAGGCGAGTAGGTCACGGACATAACGCCGCCGAGGTTGGAAACGATATCCTGATAGGAGTCGCCGCCAATGACGTCGTAGTATTCCTGCAGGCCACCGCAGCCGGTAATGAACGGCTTGGTCGCGTAGAAGGCTTCCTTGGTGGAATCGGAGATGCCGCCGCCGTTGAGCGCCTCGAGGATGCCCATGGCAAGCTCGTCGTCCTCGGCATACCACCACTTGATGGAGGCGTTCGCCTCGTCACCCAGGAGCGCCTCGAAGGCAGCCTTGGTGTCGGAGCGGCTCCAGTTCATGGCGCCGGACTTCGTGATGGCGGAGTCGATCTGCTCCTGGGTCCACTTCTGGTCCTCGGGAACGGTCTCGCCGTCAAACTCGAGGTTGCCCAGCAGGTACTCGGAGAAGCCGTTGTCGCGCAGGGTGGTCACCGAGGAGGTGTCGCCCTGGTAGATGTAGACGGGGTCGCCCGGCTGCATGCCGTTCTGCACGAAGTACGCCGCAGAGCCGGCACCGATGCCCTCGTTGTCGCCCTTAACGTTTGCAACGGCGCTGTCCTGCACGGCCTCGATGATGCGATCGAACGCCACATAGGGCACGCCGGCGTCAACGATCTGCTGAATGGCGGACTGAACGGTGTCGTCCAGCGGCTGGATCACGATGCCCGCGACGCCCGAGAGATCGCCAGCGAGGATATCCTCAACCTGGGCAATCTGGTCGGCAGCCGCACCGGCGGTCTGGAGCTCGGCGGTATAGGCGCCAGCCTCGTTGACCTCGTCAACCTTCTCCTGGGCGAACACGCCAACCTGGCCGGTCCAGCCATGGTCGGGCGAAGCGGTGAGCACATAGATGTGGCCACCGGAGGCCGCAGCTGCGGAGCCCGCGGAACCAGCGCCGCCGGAGGTCTCACCACCGGAGCAACCGGCAAGTGCGGCGACCAGCGCGGTCGCGCCCGAACCTACCACAAACGAACGACGAGTGATGTTTGCCATAATGCGTTCCTTTCTTTCCGTTCTGGTCGCATTACCTACGTGACCCGCCTGCCCGGCACCGCAGACGAGGCGATGTCCTCTTCCAGCGCGGCGAGTGCCGCGCGAGAATCCTAGATGATGAACTGATCCATATAGCGCTTTGCAAGCTCGATGCTCTGCACAAGGTGCTCGCGGCTGTCCTCGAAGAACCGATCCTCGATCTCCAGACAGCAATCGCCGTTATAGCCCACCATGGTGAGCTGCGAGATGAAGTCGGACCAGTTAACGTCGCCGTACCCCGGAATCTTGGGGTCCATGATGTCGAGCGGGTACGCCATCACGCCGCGGCGCGCGAGCTCCTCGGGCTTGAACTTGATGTCTTTGAGGTGAACGTGGTAGATGCGGTCTTTGAACGCGCGGATTGCCTCGCCGCAATCGATCATCTGCCACACGAAATGGCTCGGGTCGAGCGCAAGGCCCAGGTTCTTGCTCGGCAGGACCTCGAACACGCGCTCCCAGTTGGCGGGGCTCGTCATGATGTTCTGCCCGCCCGGCCAGTTGGTTGCGTCGAAGAGCATGGGGCAGTTCTCGATGCATACGAGAATGCCTTCCCGCTCTGCCATCTCGAGAATGGGATTCCAAACCCCTGGGAGCATCTCGAGATTCTCCTCGAAGGTCTTGTTGGTCACGCGGCCGATAAACGTGGTGACCTTGGGCACCCCAAGCTTTGCCGCAGCGTGGATGGTGTTGACGAGATGCTCGTTGAACACCTTGCGGCGCTCGGGGTCGGGGTCGAGATTGTTGGGATAGTATGCGAGCGCGCAGATATCCACGCCCTTCTCCTTGGCATAATCCAAGATGTGGCGGGCGTATTCATCGTCCTCAAGCACGCGGTCTATCTCGATATGCGTGACGCCGCCGTACTTGCGCTCCGCCTTGCCTTTGGGCCAGCACGCGACCTCCACGCACTGGATGCCAATGCGCGCTACCTCATCAATCATCTCCTCATAGGACCATCCATCGAGGAGCGAAGTGATAAATCCCATCTTCATGGCGTTAATCCTTCCCGCATAGCCAATTACTTCCGCATGTCATCAGGACAGAGGAATGCTCACCCTGGCGCCGGTCTTGCTAGACTCGATGCTCGCAAACACCGCACGCATAGCGGGGAGCACGCTTGCGCCCGTGATGGCAGGCTCAGTGCCCTGCTCGATGCAGCTCACGAACGCGTCGATGATGCCCGAGGCGGTCTGGTTGTCGTTCGTCTGGATGGCCTCGACGTCATAGAGCTCGCGCTCGCCATTCTTGCGGTCGATAACGATGGAGTGCGCCGGATCGTCGTAGATGCGCATGATGCCCTCGGTACCATAGAGCACCGTCGAGTTGTCCTCGGGACCGTAATACGTCCAGCTCGCGGTCATGGTGCCAACCACACCGCCGTTCATCTGATAGATGCAAGACGCGTTGTCGTCAACCCCTACGAGGTTGCCCTCCGGGTCGCGCTTGTCGAGCGTCGACACCATCGCAGTCGTAGCCACAACAGTCTGGCCCAAGAGCCACTGCACAAGATCGGTCTTGTGTACGCCAAGATCCGCCATGGCTCCCATGCTTGCACGCTTGGGATCGAAAAACCAGCTTCCCGTTCCGGGGTCCGCACTCCAGGTCTCGGGCCCGCCGTGACCGAACGTCGTGCGGAACGTGAGCACACGGCCTATGCGACCTGCATCGAGTAACTCTTTGGCGCGAATATGAGCCTTGGCGAAGCGCTGGTTCTGGTCGATCATGAGCTTTGCGCCGGACACCTTGGCTGCAACCTCGGCCGCCGTGACCATCTGCTCGCACTCTTCGAGCGTAACCGCCATGGGCTTCTCGCACAGCACGTGCTTGCCCGCGCGCAGCGCCTTGATGGTCGCTTCGGCATGAGTCGCGTTGGACGTGCAGACGCTCACCGCATTGATGTCAGGGTCATCGAGCAAATCGTCGAGCGAGTTGTATGCGGTCGCCCCGTGCTGCTCGGCGAGCTCGCACGCGCGATCGTGGTCGACATCGTAGAGGGCGACAACCTGCGCATTGGGATTCGCCTCGTACTCCGGTATGTGCCTCACCTGGGCGATCTTTCCACATCCGATGATACCGACGCGAACCATGCTCTCCTCCTATCACGAGGCTTCATGCAGCCGCTGACCAGCAGAATTGAAGCGAGCTCTCCTGCCTGTACTGAAAATATTTTTCAGTAGATTTGCTTCACTTCTTTCATTTCAGATAATACCGAGGAAGCTTTTCGCACTATCGACTCATTCCGTGAACGGTAATTCATCAAAGGTAAACGGATATATTCACAACAGCGTCATAGATGCGATATGAGGCGGTTGGATTGAAAAGTTTTTTCATTCCAAGCAAATTGACATATTGCCAGTTTGATGCAGCAGATACAATAGTGGGTGTGACTAGAGTTGAACTCGCGGGAACGGAGTGGAGTCATGGGCAGCAAAGTTACAATCGAGCAGGTCGCCCAGCATTCCGGCGTGTCGCTTGCCACCGTTTCGCGCGTGCTCAACCATCCCGAGCTCGTGAGCTCAAAGACCGCGGCGCGCGTGAATGCAAGCATACGCGAGCTCAATTATTCTTCGGTTGTTGGGCAGTACAACTCCGCCGAATTCGAGGGTGGAGCCGGCCTCATCATGGTCAACATCCCCTGGCTCGACAACCCCTTTTACAGCGAGATCGTGCGCGGCATCCGCGTGGCCGCGCGAAGTGCCGGCTTCGACGTGCTCGTGTCGTGGGACGTTCCCACAGCAAGCGCGGCGAACGACTACTGCGCTATGCTGCGCCGGTGCAACGCCAGCGGCATCATCACCCTAAGCCCCCTTGAGGCCGAAACCATCGAACGCATCGATTCGACCATTCCCCTCGTGCAATGCTGCGAGGTAAACCCCGAGGTTGACGTACCGTTCGTGACTATCGACGACTTTGCTGCCGCGCGAATCGCCGTGGAGCATCTGGTGTCGTGCGGGTGTTCCAGGCTCGCCATCGTAAGCGGCCCCGATACCTATAAATATGCGCGCGGGCGCATGGACGGGTTTTTGTCGGTGGCAAAGGCCCACGGTATCGACATCGAAGACGGATGGATCGTGTGCGTGCCCGACAACAGCTACGTCCTTGCCCACTCCGCGGTGTGCCACATGCTGGAATCTGCCAACGCCCCCGACGGCGTATTCACATGCTCCGACACCTATGGAGCCGCGGTTATCAGTGCTGCGCGGCGAGCTGGGCTTACGGTTCCCGGCGACCTCATGGTCGTAGGTTTCGACAACACCGACAACGCCATCATGACGACGCCCACGCTCACCACGGTGAACCAGCCGCGCTATCGTATGGGCTATACCGCTTGCAACATCCTCCTCGAACGCATGAAGGGGGCTGCCGCGCCGCAGTCAATGACCATGGAAACTGAGCTTGTGGTGCGCGAATCCACCACGCGGTCGAGGGCATAACCAAGAGCGCCTCGGGGTAGCACGCAAACAGAAAGGCGCGCGGCCCATGTGAACCGCGCGCCCTCGTCTACGACGATTGCTGTTTTATCTCTTCCGCCCGGACGATCCCGGCTTCTGTGGCCCGATACTCGTTCCCTAATTGGGCCCCGCGCTCATCGAACACAGGCTTCGAAACGATCAGGCCTTCTCGTCGCAGCTTTGCAATGGCACGATCGAGTGAGTGCTCGCAGCAACCCAAACGTTTGGCAAAGTCGAGCTTGCGAAAGCTCACCCGCCCATGCCGCTCCGTCTCGCGCGCCACCACGATAAGAACCCGTTCGTGCACAAACGTGTGACGTCCGTTTGTCCTCGTAGCAACTCCACGCAAAGAGCTAGTTGGGTTCCCCTGTTCCATGCGCTACGCTCCGCGCTTCCTATGAAGGGTCACGCCTGCCGCAACGAGAGCCACGCCGGTAACAAGCATCGCACCAACGATGGCTGGAACCATATCGCCGGTCTGCAATATGCCGCCGCCATCCGCAGGCGGGTTGGTGGGCGGCACCACCGGAGGCTCCGAGGGCGGCTCGTAGGTATTGGTGATCACCAACGGTTCAGCAACGCCGTCATAGGTGAGTCCGCTCAGAACCAAGTTGCCCTGGCCGTTATCGGTTACTGTCACCTCAACCTCGTACGCGGTTTCGTCGTAGGTCACGCTGTCACTCTGGACACCATCGATCTGCGCGTCGTCATCCTGGGGAAGCACCTCGGAAATGGTGTAGCGATAGGTTCCCGGCGCGCTATACACAATCGGATCGAACGCGAACCCGCCGTTCGCCCCGTTGCTAACGGTCTGAATCTCCTTGCCGTCCTCATCGCGCAGCACGAAGCTGAACTCATCCGCCTCAAGCTCGCGGCCGTCGAGCACCTTGGTGCCCCCGAGCGTTATCTCCAGGGGCTTAACAGTGTAGGAATTATCAAAGGTCATAGCCTCTGCAGACGCACCATCCAACAGGTAGCTCACCGTGGCAACCAGTTCCTTCGCATCCGCATGCTCGGTTACATCAACGCGCACGGTATATATGGCGTCATCATAGGCAACACCGCCAAGACCGTTGTTGAGCTCGCGCACCGTGTAGGTGTAGGTGCCTTGTTCGCTGTAGGTGATATCCCCGAACACGAAGCTACCGTCCGCGCCATTCTCGGCAGTGGCAACCTGCGCCCCGTCCGCACCGAACAGGCCGAACTCGAACTCATTCTCTGCGAGCGCGCGGCCCGTCAGCGTCTTCGTGCCCTCGATACGCACATTGCCGCTCGGGCCAACCGTCACCTCGCCCGGCTGATATACGTTCGTAAAGACGATGCTTTCCACCTCGTGATCGGCCAACTCAATAGCGGCGTCCGCCGAAAGCACGCCGGTCTGGTCATCCTTGGTAACGCTGACCGTCACCGTGTAGACCTCGGCCGAATAGGTGATGTGATTGTTGCTCACGCCACCCGTACCCGGGTGCCCGTCGGTACCAATCTCCATGACCTTGTAGGTAAAGGTGCCCGTCTCCTTGAAGGGAATCGGCTCGAAGGCGAAGCTTCCCTGGTTGTTGGCCGACCCCGTGTTTTCAACGCGCTGAATCACGTTGCCATCGGCATCAACCAGCACGAATTCAAAGTCTCCATCAGCGAGCGTCGCGCCCGTGTAACCGTTGGTCACGAGTGATTTAGTGCCAGCAATCTGGTAGGACACTTCGCCGTCGTTGTAGGTATTCGTGAAGTTGAGCTCGCCCGCATCCACGGTTCCACCCGCCGAGCTCGTGATGCTCTGGCTGGTCACCTTAAGCGCGCCGCCCTGATCTTCGACGGTAAAGGCCAGCGTGTAGACGGTGCCGTCGTAGCTCATGCCCGGCAGGCTGCCCTGGGTCTCGCGCACCTCATAGGTATAGGTGCCCGGCTGCTCAAACGTAAGGGTACCAAAGCTGAAGGCGCCTTCTGCGTCGTTGGTCACCTCGCTGCCCGCCGACGGGACCGGTGCCGTGAGGCCCGCAGGGTCGGTTGCCGTGTTCACCATGGTGAAGGTGAAATCCCCTGCCTCAAGGCTATAGGAATTGCTGCTGTCGTCCACCTCGTTAACGGTCTTGGTACCACCAAAGCTCGCTGTAGCCGGCGCAGGCGCAGGCTTGTAGACGTTATTGAATGCAATCTCCTTCACCTTGGTACCGGACGCATCCTCGCCTTGGTAGACGTTCGTCGTTACCTCGAGCTGGCCAGCGTTGCTGTCGGCGACCACATACTCAACCGTATAGATGGTTGAATCGTAGGTGTAGCCCGCAGCGCCGATGTTGCGCTCGCTCACCTGGTACTGGTACGTGCCGGCCTGCTCGAACACGATCTGGCCGAAGTTCACCACGCCATCGGCATCGTTTGCCACGGTGTAGATGCCGTTATCGCCAGCAACCGTGTTGCTGGGCATGGACGGAGTCACGCCATCGGGTGCAGCCACGCTCTTCACCTCGAACGTGAAGGCGCCGGCCTCGATGCCCTTGCTCGCGCCGTTGACCGTCTTGCTCGCAACGAGCGACGCCGTGCCGTTCGCCGCGTCATAGGTGTTCTCGAACTTCGCACCACTCGCGCTCGTCACGTTTGCGGTGTATCCGCCATCCAGGTTGTCCACCACACTCACCACGAAGGTCGCTACATTACCGTCGTAGCTGATGCCACCAGTAGTTGTGCCACCGTTTCGCTCCGCCACCGTATAGACGTAGGTGCCCGGCTCGGTATAGGTGATCTTGCCGAACCCGAAGCTCGCCATGCCATTTTGGAAGTCGCTCTCATGCAGGGTGACCTCGGTCACATCGTTACCCTCGGCATCCTTGGGCATGGGGGCAGGGGCTCCGCTTGCATCCTCACCGGAGAGCATGAAGGTGAAGGCCGTTCCCTCAGCCCACGGGCCAGTGTACTCCTTGGTTAGACCGAACTCTGCCGTGGTGTCGAGAGACGTGTCGCCGCCCGGCTTGTACGTATTCACGAAGTCGCCGCAGTCCGGCGTGCTCGTAAGCGTCGCCTCGAGCTTGTTGCTGTCGGGGTTGATCTCCACCTCAAAGGTGAAGGACACCGATCCTGTCGCGGCCGTAACACCGTTCGACGTAGCCCCCTCGGTCACGGTAAAGGTGTAGGTGCCCGGCTTCGTGAAGGTGATGGGGTCAAAGCCGAAAGGAACCTGCTTGCCGTCGGAGTCCTCGGCCTGGTCAAGAGCGGCAACAGCATCATAGTACGTCACGATCCGCTCGGTCGTTCCGGGCAGCTGGTATCCATCGCTGGGCGACCCATTCGCCGCCGCACCGGTGAGGGTAAAGGTGAAGGTATCGCCTTCCTTCCAATCGCGGCCATTAAGGACCTTGGTGAGCGGAACAGTCGCGTCCGTGCCACCCAGCTTCACAGTAGTCGACGTTTGCTGGTTGGTTACCTTGGCAATGGCGCCCTCGTTATTCAGCTGACCGCCACCGCTCGTGCTTCCGTCGGCAATCACATACCCCTCGTCGGAGTAATCGGCTTCATCAACCGTGTAGTTCGTGCCGCGCGGCAGCCCAGCGATGGTCGCCTGCTGGCCGCCCTTGAGTGTAAAGGTGGCAGTGCCCGCAGCCTTGCCGCTCGCATCGTCTGCTGCGAGACTCAGCTCGCTGCTATTAGCATTGCCGCCATTGATGTCGGCAATTGTGAGCGTATAGGTTCCTGTGAGAGGCTGACCGTTCTTATCCTTTAGCGTTACGGTGAACTCGAATTCGTCCTCGGGCGTAATCTCGGTGCCCTCGGCATTCCTCACCGTCTTTTGTATGGTGAGGTAGCTCTTCTCGATTTCCGTATCGGTTTCGTTCGTCGTCACCTTCGGATCATTGCCCACCTGCACCTGCGCAGTATTCACCACCGTGCCGGGATCGCTCGGGTCGTTTGCTCCAGGCAGGGCATGTTCGTTGACCTGAGCAGTATAGGTGATAGCGATCAATCCAGCTGGCGCGTTCTTGATGGTCCAGGTGAGATTCTGAGGGTTCTGCTCGTCTTGAGCAAACGTTGCATTAAGCTTCTCGTCGGTCGTGTTCTCAACAAACGTCAGGCCCTTATCGAGTGTGTCGGTCACTACGACCGTTTCACCCTGCTTCACATTCTTAAATGAGATGGTGTAGGTCAAGAGATCGCCCACTTGCGCGGTCGAACCATCGTTGCCCTCGGCACCACCGTTGTTCGTCACACTCTTGCCCGGCACCGGGTTGTGCGTGGTGTTGGTCGTGATGTCCGGGTCGTTTTCGCCCACGCTGATGGTTGCCTGGTTCTCGACCGTCGTGGTCGCAGCGGAGTCGAGCACGCGCACCTTGAAGGAAACCGTGCCCGTAGCACCAGGTTCTTGCTCGCCGAGATTCCACGTAAGTATGCCATTATCGTCAGGCTTAACGGAGTTGCCATTAACGGCGTCCGCGCTCACGAACTCGGTGTTTTCTGGCACCGTATCCGTCACGGTCACCTCGGCGTTTGTCGCCTTATAGTTGACCCACTTCACCTCGTAGGTGAGCACGTCTCCCACCTGCACCGCCTGGTCGTCGATGCTACCGTCGATCTTGGCGTTGCCCTGGTCCTCGTCCGTTGCGAAAACGTCCTTTGCCTCATCCTCGTTGAACGCGGTGTTCGTAAATACCACCGTGCTCGAGCCATCCGCCGGAATGGACCCCTCCGCGGTGAAGCCCGCTTCCCCGGAAACATCCTCAGCCTTCTGGCCGTCGACCATGGCGACCGTGATGTAACCGTCAGCAGCGGCTTCGGTCACGGTGTAGTTCGCGCTTTCGCCAACCTGGATGACGATGCTTTGACCGCTCTTAAGGGTGACCTTGCCGCCGCTCTTGAGCGTTGTCGGTTGCCCTTCAGGCGTATTGCCGGTGTACTTCTGAGCAGGGTAGTCGCCCGTAAGCGTGCCGCCGTTAGCATCCGTCAGGTTCACGGTGAACGTGAACTCATCATTGGCGTCGGCACTCTCGCCCTGTACGTTCTTGCTGATTACGAGATTCCCCGTGCTCTCATTGTCCAGATGCACGATCGTGGTACCCGTAAAGAGTCCCGTGAGGTCAGTAGTTCCCAGGTTTTCGCGGTGCGTAGCAGTTGTGACATGGCTATCGTCATTGCACTGCGTAATAGTCATCCCCGGAATGCCCGACTCGGTTCGGAAACCCAACTTCGTAGCGTCCGTGCCGCTCGTGATCTCGTAGTCGAGTACGTCGTCGCCATCGGGGCTATAGGTCAGGTGGATCGGATCGCCTGCGGGTTCGCTACCGAAGCTCACTGTCGGCGTAGCGCCAGACTCATCCACCGCACCCAGCTTCGGCGTTGCAATAATGTTCTCCAAGGTGGCATCGATGCCGTTGTCTGCTGCGAACTGAGACATGGAGTCCATCAAGCGCCCCACGCCGCGCGTTACCGCGATGCCGTCGGTTGCGGTACCAGCATCGGCATATACGCCATCCGCCGTGACAATAATCTTGGCAGCCTCGTTGGTCTTGGCGTAGCCCTCCGGCGCCGAGACCTCGCCAACGTAATACACGCCCGGCTCGAGGCCCGCGAACACCACCGCGCCTTCGAGTGAGATCTTATCCGTTTCCTTGGAGAGCGTCTTGGTCTCTCCCTGCCAGCGCGGACTCGAGCTACCGCCGATGGGCGTCGCGCCTTCGTTGAGCGTGTACGTCCCGTCGTCGTTGGCAGTCACCTGGTCCTGATTGAAGAGCGCGAGCGTGGCACCGTCGATTGCCTTGCCAGTCGTGGCGTCGGTCTTCTGCACAACCACGCGGTTGATGATGTCCGAGACGTACACCCGCGCCGAGAACTGACGATCAAAATCGCCAGGATTCGTCACTTCATGGGTATTGGTCTCAGTTACCTGTGCCCAATCAGATGCCTCCGTATAGTAATAAGCACCACGGAACGTACCGTCGGGGGAGAAGAAGACGTAATTCTTGATTCCACCTGGCAAGTTTTCGACTTCGGTCTCAAAGTTGCCCGACGTGCCCACCTCGAATACGGCACCTGTCGATTGCCCCGCCGTGATAGCGCCCGCTTTGCCAGACTGGTTTGTGTCAACCGCCCAACCGTCAAGGGCATTACCGGTGACGGAATGCCACACCACGGTACCGTCATCAAGGATTTCCTTCTGCTGAATCACGGCAAAGAGCATGCCGCCATCATTTCTCAGGTTCTCCGCGGTGAGGCTGCTCCCGTTGTCGAGTTCGATATTCGCCGCCGCTGTCACCTTGACCTTGGGCTGAGCATATGCGCCGGCAGACCACTGAGTCTCAGCGGTCGAAAGGAGCACATTAACGTTCTTCGTACCATCCGCCGTTTGAAGCTTGGTTACGCTGAGCACGATGTCTTTCGTTGTGCGGTACCCATCAGGCGTCCCGCTTTCCGTAAGCGTAATGGTTTCATACCCCTGATCTGCCAGCCAATCCGGCGTGATGAGGATATGCGTATCCGGCTGCATGAGCACGAGCTCACCGTTCTCGTCGGTAGTACCCGTACAGATCTGCGACGTCGTTCCATCGGATTTAGCGCCGATCACGATAAAGCTTGCGCCCGCGACCTTACCGCCGTCTTGATCGACTTTCTCGATGTAGGTTTGAGGCAGGTCCTGCATGTTGAATTTAAGGCTCATGTTGGAATCGGTGTTGCCGCGCTCCATATAGAAAAAGTCAAGCGTGTGAACCGACCCGTCTTTGAACACGGAGGTACTTCCCTCGAACAGCGGGGCAACGGCCCCATCGCTACCCGCCGCCTGCGCCATCAGCTCACGGATAGTGGTCTGGTTGTAATAACTCTGCTCTCCGTTATCGCGCCGGCCGTTGCCGTTTGCGTCAACGTAATCCTCAGAATCCCAGTCGTTGTTCGCGTTAGTGTCTTTGAAAACGGTAACGGTGCCCGTGCTGAAATCGATGTCCAGCGCGACGGCAGAATGGATGCCGCCAAGATCGCCAACCAGATATCCGTCGATGTAGACCCACACATCATCGTCACCGGAGAAGTTATAAGTCACCGGAACATTGCGCTCATCCGTCGTATAACCACCATGAAGCTGAGCGAACTGGGTGCTCATTGAGAGGCCGAAGAAGTGGTTAAGAGTCGAGCTGTTCGAGTGCACGCCATTGTCTCTCAGGGCGCCACCCTGATCCGTTAGTATTTGATCTGCATCGTTAAACAGGAAGAACTGCCCATTACGGCTAGAGTCGCTCGCGTTGCTCACGCCCCATGCGTTATAAACCCTAAAGGAATTTGTACTCTCATCGAACTCGGCAAAGTTTTTCTTGGCATCATAGACGTAGTAGCCTTCGCTATCCACCTTGAGCAGACCCTGCACGTTGGAATGGGATGTACGGTACTCGTTGTCATATTCAGAACTGGGGTCGAATAAGTAGGCAAGGGACTCAGTCCCGCTATTCCCGTTCCGGTTGGTAACAACACTCCCGCCGCTCAAAACTGGGTAACCGTCCGCACCAAGCTCTCCGTCAACAATGCCGGAAACTGGATTATCGCCGCCTAGGTTCGCAGCAACCCAGTTGTTACGCACCCAGTTTCGCAAGCTCGGGATTAGATCATTGTTCGGAGTCTCGATACTACCGTTTTCGGTCAGCTCACCTTTCATGTTGCCGCCGAACTTGAGCGTATGATTCGCATTGATGCCCGCTTCAGACCAATCGCGAACTTCGTTGCCCGGATTCTCGGTATCGCCATTGCGATCGTAAACCCCGCGGTTGTAATCGAACACGTTGATCGTCGTCCCACTGGGGCTCACGGTATCGACCAGATTCTCGGAATCATCGACCGCCCGCGCCTGCGGGGCCGCATATGCAAAGGTCACTCCAATGAGTGCGAGGATGATGCCGCAGAACGCAGCAGCTAACGCGTTTCTACGAGCGCCCCCCCCCGATTCTTTCTTGTACGCTCACTCACGAACAACATACGCCCTTCCTCCATACATCATGCGCAGACGCAATGCGCATAGGTAGTACCCTCGACAGATACACACGCAAGACTATACATCGTTTTGAACAATAAAACCCCAGCTCAGATATGTTTTCTTGGCAAAAAAAGTGGATACCCACCTATGTTTCTTCTCAAATCAATTAGTCTGAGCTGCCCACTTATCACAAAGGGTTGTTTACCTGCTAATTTGTAAAAAATGTTTCAACGAGATATTCGTTTATATACCTCCGGCTATATTTTTATCGATAACGCGCACCATGCCATCTTTTGAAACAAACGGGATTCTCAACACTGGTTACACATGCAAGTACTATGCTGGTGCCTCGTACGCTGGTCCATAAGTCCGCGGAAGAAAGAAGGCAATCCATGTCTAACCGAATCACCAGCTCCCTGCCACCCCTCTATCAACGCGAGGGGGACTACATCCCGCGCGTCGCTGCCGTGCACGACCTGTGCGGCTACGGCAAGTGCTCGCTCGGCGTCGCCATTCCCGTACTCTCCGCCGCCGGTTGCGATGTCTGCCCTGTGCCAACCGGGCTTTTTTCGAGCCACACGGCGTTTCCTGGCTGGTACATGCACGATACGACCGCGATTCTGCCCGATTATCTCGAAGCCTGGAAGGGCATTGGGGTCGATATCGACGCCGTGTACTCCGGTTTCCTGGGCGCTCCCGAGCAGGTAGACATCATCAAGGGCATCTACGAAACCTACCCGAAGGCCCTGCGCATCGTTGACCCCGTCATGGCCGATCACGGTAAGGTGTACGCCACCTACACCCCCGAGCTTTGCTCCGCCATGGCCGAGCTCGCCGAGGGCGCGGACATTCTCACCCCCAACCTCACCGAGGCTGCCATCATCCTCGATGAGCCGATCGGCGATGCCTGGGCGGGCGAGAGCATTTCGGACGGCGAAGCGCGGCGGATGGTGGAAGCGCTCCTTGCCAAGGGGACCAAGACCGTGGTACTCAAGGGCGTGCAGCGCGGCGATGGGCTCATCCGCAACTTCGTTGGGTCGCAGTCGGGCGCGTTCTTCGAGGTAAACAACGAGCTGCTCCCCTACATGCTGCACGGAACAGGAGACCTGTACTGCTCGTGCCTGCTGGCTGCCGTCATGGCCGGAAAGGCGCTCGACGAGGCCGTCCGCTTCGCCGGCGACTTCGTGCACGACGCGATGATCGTCTCCTCGAAGCAGCCGCAGTTCCGTGAGCGCGGCGTTAGCTACGAGCCGCTGCTCGGGAAGGTCACGGCGCTGCTAGCATAGCCCACACAGAGCAGCCCAGGATTCTCAGGGGGCGCTTAGCATAGCCCCTCCCATTTTGGCTGTTGTTTTCGAGCGGGGGTGTTTGTCCCACCGGGACAAACACCCCCGCTTTTTCGCTTCCGTCTTCACTCACGCTCCGTTTTCGCCTGAATCTACCCCCTTGCAGCACCAGCGCTTCAAAACTCCCGCCAAAGGATCGGATTTTTGGCCTCACCCCGAGTATCAAGAATTCCAGGCACCCGTTGACCTGCCATTCTTTTCCGTATTCAATGGGCTGTACTCCGGCCAGCGCCCAAAATTCGATCCTTTGGCGGGAGTTTTGCGCAGCAAGGCGCCTCCAAGTTCTGACTTGCCCAAAACCATGGGGCACCGCGACATGGCGCGCAGCCTTTGCCCCTCTTGCGCATAAGTAAGCTCGCTCTGATGGAGCTGCCGCCATCAAAGCCTCGGCTCGCCATGTCATTGTGTAGCGAGACGCTTACTTCATACCAAAAAGCTCCCCGTGCAGCTCGTCGCGTCGCCGCAGGAAGGCCGGAGTCCTTTTTCGCAACGGCATATCAAGCGCCCGAGAGAAGCCTTCGAGCATAGCATCCCAAATCTCAAGGTTTCGTACCTGCGCATCGGTGATTTCTCGCACCTCGAACCCAAGGGCCTCAAGCCCCGCCCTTCGTCCGTTCCGCACCTCGAACCCCTGCTCGTCGACATGGAATGCCTTGCCCTGACACTCAAAGATAATGCCTCGATCGAGCCACATCTGGTCAGGTATCGCATAGCCCTGGCCCGATAGCGCCCGGATGTTCGACGGAAAGTCCAAGCGGCGATTAACCCACGGTGCCTCCCAACCCTCGCCGCCAATCCACTTTGAGCCGCATAGCATGAGCAGGACCTCGGTCTCGAGAGGTGAAGCCGACCCGTCAATTACATTCCCCAACACGTGGCGCAACGGTGCAACCCCACGGGTATGGCCCACGCCATCTATATATCGCGCAATCCTCTCCTTCGAAGTGAGAGGCGCGCGACGCCATAGCCGCGTTGGCCGCCCGCACGTATCGAAGCACAGCTCCCAGGGAAGCGAATCGGCTTGCGCCTCATACGGCAGTGCACGCCTGCCCTTTGCATCATAAAACTCGAAGATGCGCGCACGCTCGCCCGATGGATGTTCAGGCGTTATCTCACCGGAGGCAAGCAGCATGTTCACGGCACAACGCACCCGTGAACCAGCCGGCGGAACAGCGTACGTTCCACAGGCTTCGAAGAGCCTGACCATAAGCTGCACAGGACTCAGGCGGTAGGCGCAATCGAGCAACGTGCGCTCAATGGTTGTTACATAAAGCCCTCCCCCAAGATTGATGAGGTCCTCGCGTGGCAGATCGTCACGCATCCGTGACGCATGGAACAGCGCGGTTTTCGCTGTGGCAGATACTTCATCGGTTAGCACACGGACCGGGAGGCTCAACCCCTTGAGCTCACCTAAGAGCCGGCCGCAAAGGTGTCGAGCAACATCTCGCGCATTCTTGCGTTGTCTAAGCAGCCTCTTCTCTAGACCGCACCCCATGGGTGGCGGCGTAGAAGCAAGCTCTTCTGGAATGACAGCAAGCCTCAAGATGGGAGCGGTTGCATGATATTCGAGTGCGGATAGACCATATATGACAACCATGGTGCCCCCTAACGCCACCTCTCTGTTGCAGCATTGCTACTGCGGTGGCAAGCACCCTAGAACTACCAGCCTCGCTTGGCATGCGAAAGCACACAAGAAGCACCAAATCTCTTCAGTTTGATACATATAGTAAGTAGTTTTATGCACTAATTGCGCAAAAATGACGTTTAGAATACGTTCAGTGTTCAAAACTCATTCAAAACAGCCGGGGACATCGATTATGGCCGCGCTGCTCGGTGCTAAGAGAAACGCGACCCACATCCGGCTCGCTCGCTCACCGCTAGAGCCCACGCCCGAGCCACCAGAACTCGTCAACGCACCCCAACAACAAAACTCCCGCCAAAGGATCGAATTTTAACGAGTGGCCCAGATATACCCCATGGCGAGCGCATAAAAAGCGCTGGTACGCGGGGTGCGATATTGCTGGCTACTCGGCACGTGCTTCAAAATCCGATCCTTTGGCGAGAGTTTTGCATCGAACTACTTCCGCAGGGGGTCTTAAGCACCAAAATCGGGCCGGTTAGCGCAACCCAATGCCCTAAAGGCGCACATCCGAGTATATGAGAGGCCGAATGCCTCTTGCACCGCGGAGCCCTTCGCCCCGCAGAACGCTATTGCCCTGAAGAATCCCCGGAGGCTGCATCCTGCTGCGCAGCCGTCGCATCCGAGTTTTGCGCAGCGGAGAGAGCGTCCCTCAGGGTTTGGCCATCGTCGGCCCCCAAGAACACGTCCTTGCCCTTAAGGCTTTGCTCCAAAGCGAGCTCGTCTTCCTGAGCCTCGATATCGCTCTGGTCGACGCTCGGCGTGTCTATCAGCGACGACACCGAGTTCACCTGCTTCTGGATACGGCTGGCAACCTCCTCGTCCATACCGACAATCCGCAGCTCCCAGTCGATGTTGCTCGACGCCTCAGACATATTCTTCGTCCAGATGAACGTGAAGATCTGGCGCTCGGTGCCATCAACAGGGAAGAACGAGAACAGCCCGTCGCTCACGATGTTCCCGTCCTCGTCCATAACGGCCGAGACGTTGTATACCACGCGATTGATGTTGTCGTTAAGCAGTGCGTTCGTAGCGAGCGCCGCCGCCTCGATCTGGCTGTTAGAAAACAGCTCGAGCTCGTTGGACGCGTCGGTCGAAACCACGCTCACCTCAACCACGCCCGTGCGCTCATCCGCCTCGTCCACCGTGAAGGTGCTCGGAAACTGGGTGAATCCGTTGCCCCACTCCAGGCCGCCCTCGATGGCGCGGCTCACGGTCTCCGTATTCACCGTGTCCGAAAGGTTTGCCGTGTTCAGGCGGCGCATGACGCCGTATCCCACCTGCATGCCCACCACGAGCACGATGATGCCCACGATGAACGCCACGCCAAAGCGCGAGATGGTGTTGCCCACCTTCGAACCCGAAGGGTCCTCGTCAGAAAGCGGGTCGACCGTGCTGCCCGTGCGCGAGCGACGGTCTTCCGCGGTCAGGCGCTCCTCGGCCTCCTCGTCACCAGCGCTGCGCGCGGCGCGCCATGACATCAAGCGCTTCTTGCGCGTTTTCACGCGCGCAGGGTCGATGACGCCCGATGCGTCGACCTCCGAGAAGAGCTCGGTCACTTCTTCTGGTGTGAGCTGCCGTTTCTTTCCCATCGTCTTCCTGTCGAGCCAAATCCGAACGCGAGCGAATGCCTCCACGCAGGAGCCGCGGCCCCGCGCAAGCCACAAGCCTTAGGCGCTGGTGGCGCGCATTCCCTCGAACTGCATTCGATAGTAGCGGGCGTACGTGCCGTTTTGCGCGAGAAGCTCCTCGTGGGTGCCGCGCTCCACAACTCGGCCACGCTCCACGGTCGCGATCTCGTCGGCGTTCTTAATGGTCGAGAGGCGATGGGCGATGATGATCGTCGTGCGGTCGCGCGCCAAGCGCTCGAGCGATTCCTGCACCGCCTCCTCGCTCTCGTTGTCGAGCGCCGAAGTCGCCTCGTCGAGAATGAGAATCGTAGGGTCCTTGAGGAACACGCGCGCGATGGCCACGCGCTGCTTCTGGCCGCCCGAAAGACGACTTCCGCGCTCCCCCACCACCGTATCGTATCCATCGGGAAGGCTCTCGATAAACTCGTGGATGTTCGCGCGGCGGGCCGCCTCGACAATCTCTTCGAACGATGCGTCGGGCCTGCCGTACGCGATGTTCTCGGCGATGGTTCCGTCGAAGAGATATACATCCTGCTGAACCAGGCCTATCGCCTGACGCAGGCTCCGCTGCGTGACGCTTCGCACATCCTGCCCGTCAATGCAGATGGAACCGTCCTGCACATCGTAGAAGCGGGGCAGCAGCGAACACGTTGTAGACTTGCCACCGCCCGACGGGCCCACGAGCGCGATGGTCTCGCCCGGGCGGATCGAGAGATTGAGATGGTCGATGACCGGACGCTCGTCGCCCGCGCGATGCTCGTCCTCTAGCTCGCGGTCCTCATAGCTGAAGCACACATTGCGGTACTCGATAGCACCAGCGCTCACCTTGAGTGGGCGGGCGTCGGGCGCATTCTCGATATCGGGCGCGCTCTGAAGCACTTCGTCCATGCGGCGGAAGCCGGCGATGGCCTTCTGGAACGTTTCGGTCGAGTTGACGAGGGTCTCGATGGGCGTGGTGAAAAGGCTGATGTAGAGCGCAAACGTTGCCATATCGACCGCACTCATGCGGCCCGCGGCAACAAGGCACCCGCCTGCCACCACCACGAGCGTGAACAGGGCTCCGGTCATGAGCGCGCTCGTGGCCTGATAGGTTCCCATCACGCGATACATAGCCTCTTTCGAGCCGAGATAGCGGTCGTTGGAACGGCGGAACTTGATGCGCTCGGTCTCTTCGTTCGCGAACGACTTCACCACGCGCATGCCGGCGAGAGAGTCCTGAAGCTGTGAGTTGACCTCGGAGATCTTGACGCGATTGTCGGTGTAGACGGAGCGCATGCGGAGGTTCTGCACCACCATGAGCGAAACGAACCCCGCAGCAACCAGCGCCATGATCCCGGTGAGCGCGGGTGAGATGGTAAAGAGGATCACGAACGCGCCGATGATCTCGACGCCGCAGATGATGATCCACTCCGGCACGTGGTGGGCCGCCTCACAGATATCGAAGAGGTCATTGACCACGCGGCTCATCATGTCACCCGAGTTCACGCGATCGAAGTAGCTGAAGCTAAAGCGTTCATACTGGTCGAAGAGGTCTTGGCGCATCTTCGATTCCATGCGGGCGCCCATGATATGGCCCTGGGCAGACACGAAATAGCGGCATGCGCAACGAATGAGGTACATGATTACGAGCCCAACGGCGACCATGCCGATCGATGCCATAATCGCGTGCTGTCCCTTGGTGAAAAGACCGTTGGTGAGCGCGCGCAGAATCACCGGAAACGCAAGGTCAATACCTGCGATAACGAGCGCGCAAACGGTATCGGCAATGAAAAGGTGCTTCTGAGGGCCATAGTAGGCAAGAAAACGGCGAAGCATGGTTGACGGACGGGCCGCCCGCGAGGTGCTGGCACTCATGTGCTGGCTCTTTTCTATCGTATAGAGGCTGAAAACCCGAGCGACGCTCAGGGGTTACCAGTATATACAGGCTCGGCGAAGCATGCTTCGAGATTGGCGGAGCACGCCGAAATGTCAACGCGCTCCCATCGGCTCACCTTGAGCGCAGGGCTACGAGCAGAGCTCGCGCATTGTTTCGATCATGCCTTCAGGGGTGGTCTGCGCCATGATTCTGGACACGGCATCGGTATCTAGGAAAACGCCCATAAGCGCCTGGAGTACGGCAACTTGCCCTTCTTCGTGCGCCGTCAGGCCGAGATTCACGATGATCTGCGCGGGCACGTCGCCATCGATTCCAGCCATACCCCTAAATGCAATAGGCTCCTTTGGCTTGATGACGGCAATATAGGGCTTGTTCAGGTGCTCCGGATCGACATGCGGCAGAGCAACGGAAACCGTCTCGAAGGCAAGGCCCGTGGGGTAAGTTTCCTCGCGCTTCTTGATGCCAGCGAGCCACGAATCCTTGATGTAGCCATATGGAGCAAGCTCGTTGGCGAGCTTCTCGAAGAGCTCGTCGCTATTGGTAGCCTCGAAATCGAAGAACACCAGCTCGGGCTTGAAGAGTTCCAGATCAACAGCGCGCATGAAGACCTCCTAGGTGCTCAGAGGTTTCATCATAACAGATGGAATGATGCCGGTTGGGCGGGTACCAACGCCTTTTAGGGCGGGTTTTGCGATATGGGGGACCTTGCTAAAGACCCTGTGTTTCCATTGGGTATGAAAAAGCCCCGCCGTAGCGAGGCTTTCGGATTCTTGGTGGAGGTAAGGGGGTTCGCCGCGCGCTGCGCGCGCTCTTTCCGCTGCGGCGGCTGCGCCGCCTTGCGCGCTGCGCGGCAAACGCTCGCGCGTTTGCTTCGCTCCGCGCCCCAAACGGGGTTCGAACCCCATGCTCCCTCCTTGGGTATGAAAAAGCCCCGCCGCGGCGAGGCTTTCATGATTGTTGGTGGAGGTAAGGGGGTTCGAACCCCTGGCCTCAGGCTTGCAAAGCCCGCGCTCTCCCAGCTGAGCTATACCCCCTTTAGGAATAAACACCCCAGCGGCGACTCGGCTCTCGCTGGGGTGTTTATTGCGAAAGAAGATGGTGGACCTGACAAGATTCGAACTTGTGACCTCCCGGTTATCAGCCGGACGCTCTAACCAACTGAGCTACAGGTCCATCGCACTAGGAGATAATACCCCGGCCCACTGGCCGAAGTCAACGACTTTTTTCCGACTTTTTGAATCCCCCCGAATTGCCGAGAGCCGGGATGGGATTGCGCGGAAGCTCCTTTTGAATTCATGCGAGTCGGGTGCGGAATAGCTTGGGTGACCATTTTTGAATTCATGAGAGGCGAGTCGAAAACTCTGGAACCTCATTTGGTGTTCATGCCGGCCAGGCTGGGGCTGCTGGCTGGGCTGCGGCCACTCGATTGTGATGGGCCCTGTTCCTTTGGTGGAGCAATAGAGTCCTGCTCGCCACACCTCGAATTTGGTTGTTCATGCGACAGACCGAGACGCTGCGGCTTTCTTTGGTCTTTCAGTTTTTGTTCAGCTCTAAGACGGTATCTTGTCAGCTACCACCGAATCATCGACCACCTCCCCTCCATATGCTTGGACCACGGCGTGAAGAGGGAGGCAGCGATGGGCAGACGATGCGGCTTTGGCGGCAAGACTCGCACTCAAAACACAGGCCAGGGGCGCGCGCCGAGCGTATTGCTCAGAAGGCACCCGAAAACAATCCACACAAGGGGCACGAGGCTGCTCATGCGCACGATTGCTGCGGCGACTTTCGTCCTTGCTATCGCTGCACCCCTCTTCCTGCCCAAACAAGCATGGGCGGCAGATGACGTGACCTTGCTCGCTATGAAAACGCTGGCGAACCACAGATCGGGCATCCTTGCACAGACGCCTCTATCGGTTACGGGCCCGCTCGTAAGAACGGGCGCAACATCGACAGCTCCCATACTAGCGGCAACGGTCTGCATCGCCCTTATCGCATGTATCTTGATGGCAATCTGGAGACGCGGGAAGCACTAGACACGATGAGCGCACGTTATTCCGTCAAAAGCATCCTGCACACCACAGCTACCTCGTGCCTTGCCGCTGTCTGCCTCGTCGGCGCATGCTCCGCCGGGATTATCTCAGCGCAGGTCGACGTGTATGACCTGTGCATGCGGGGCCTTATGGGCGCACTCGCCTCCAACGCCAGCGATATCCAGGTTACGGGACAGAAGACTTTTCCTAACCCCGCCGTTGTGGCCTGGATAGACGTTGATGGCACACAGATCAGCTATCCCGTTGCGCAACCAACTTCAACCATGGCAGACGACTATTATCTCCATCATGCCATCGATGGGACTCCCCACAGCCTCGGATGCCCGTATATCGACCGGAGGAGCTCCAAAGATGGGCAACACGTCGTGGTGTATGCCCACCATCTTGCAAGCTCACCGGTTCTGTTTGGCGAACTGGCGAACCGATACCAACAAGACGCGTTCGATAAGCTCGGCAATGCCACATGGCGCTCCGTTGAGGATGGCAAGGTCGATCGAACCACATTCTTCCAACCGCTCTGTGCGCTCCGCGTTCCCGCATCGTACGAAGCGATACAGCGGTTTTCCTTTACATCCATTGAAGATATGAAGGCATGGCTCACCGAGCTCGCACGTGAAGCATCCGCCTGCACCGAGAACTGGCAGACTGCGATTAGTGGCGCGCGCCGCGTCCTCAGCCTCATCACCTGCACCGAAGGAAACGGTCACAGCATGTGGCGCACCATCGTGATATTCGTATCAGGGAGCCAATCAGAAGCTGGTTAGAAGAGATAGAGCCCGGATGACGACTTAGACTGCTCCGAAGCCACCTCTTCAGCATGGAGCTGTTCCGGGGTGGAACCAACACGAAGAATAAAGAGGGATACCCCGAGGCCGAGCGCGATGGCAAGAATCGCACCGATGAGATACGCGATCCAATGGCGCTTTATAAACTCGATGATCTCACTCACCTGGACCTCCGGATACGAACCAGCTCCCTGTTATGCTACCAGCTTTTGATGGTTCTGTGGCCGCTTGAGCAACTTTACCCTGAACAAACGTCAATGGTCGGTTTATCCAAGAGTTGGGTATAGCAGCAATACCCAGCAAACGAAAGGAGCTCCGCATGTCGCAAGCACTTGAACTCTACATCATGCCCGGTTGCCCGTTCTGCCGGAAGGTGCTCTCCTATATGGAGCGCCAGGGCATCGAGATACCCCTCCGCGATATCACGGCTAACCCCGGCGACCGCTCGACCCTCCAAAACGTGGGCGGAAAGGTCCAGGTCCCCTGCTTGTTTATCGATGGGAAGCCTCTTTACGAATCTGACGACATCATCGCCTACCTCGAGGCCCACGCATAGCAATGCCAACGCATGGTCGGGCATCAGAACCACCCGTCTAGCAGGTGGCTTTCAGTGGTGCGCGGGACGTGCCACAGGGTTGGGGACCCTTGAATGAAACGGGACGCCGACACCCAAAATGGTTCATTTTGATCCCGTCCCAAAATGAACCGACAGGGTTGATAGCCCTTGAATGAAACAGGGCGCCGACACCCCTAGGGTATCGGCGCCCCGTCATTGCCATTCGAGACGTGCGAGCAGGGTGCTCTTCTTAGGACCTCCTGATGACCTCCGTGACAACATCGGCAACGAGCCTGACGTTCTTCTCGTTGACGCGATACGGCAGATCGTCCTCAGAATGCGAGCAGGCGAGGTGGTTGCCCTCAACGCCGGCGATCGTGAGCGAGCGCAGGCTCATGCTCATGGCACGGTAGGCATCGGTCGTGAGGTAGGGCATCTCGACGCTTGCGAACTCTCGATGGAAGGCGCCAGACACGCGACGGACAAGGTTCATGATGCGCTTGTCGCCCTTGAGCACGCGCTTGCCGCCTTCTCCGCCCTCGGTTGCGAGCATAACCGGCTCGCCCGCGCCGATGCTCTCGAGATTGATGAGGAACACGCCGCGCAGCTTATCGCGATGCGCATCGAGGAACGCCTGGATACCGGCATTATCGAGCTCGGAAGCACCCGTTGCCACGAACCAGATGTCATGGCCGAGGAGCTCGTCGTCGCCCATCGAGGTCACGGCGTCGCGCAGATCTTCCTGCGAAGCGCCGTTCGAGCTGGTGGCGCCACCCTTCCAGTCATCGCCTTCGAAATTATCCCAAGACCCGATATCGCGGCCAGAGCGCTTCGCATCGAAATCATCGTCGACGCCAAGCCAGTCGCTCATGCTCGACTCGTCCTGCTTCTTTCGATGGAAGAGCTTTCCGAGACCGCGCTTCCCGCTCTTCGCACGACCGGTTGCCGCCAGAGGCTCTGGAGCGTCGGCGGTGATGGTCTCAAACACGCTGTCATCGCGCTCGTAGGTATCGGCACCATATCCGTCGCTGTAACCAAAACCGCCATCCTGGCCGTAGTCAGCGACATGGTCCTGATCGGACGAAATCACGCTGAACGCGCTCTGGGCGGGCGCCGGGGTTGCATCCTGGTTGGCAGGTGCTGCCGGCGCAGCAGGCTCGGTCACAAACGGATCAACCGGAGTCGTAGACGGATCCGGCAGGTCGAAGAGCGAGGACCGGTTGACCGTCGACATCTGGTTGACCGAGGGAGCCGCGGGATCGGGAACCATGCTGAACGCCCGGTTCTGCGGCGCGGGCTGAGGAGTGGTGCGACGCGGGGCGGTAATCTGCGCCATCAGGGAGTCGACGGTTTCCACCTGCTCGTCGCCCGCGTCAGACGCCTGCGACGGCGCCGCAGCGACATCTTGAACGGGGAAGGACCTCGTCTGGGCAATCGTTGCATCGGGGTCGAACCCGGAAGACCCTTGGGCACCCGAAGCTTCGGGCTGATCGAGCGAAGCGGCATCGGCTACCGAGAAACGCTGGGTCGCGCCGCCCGCGACAGACGATCCCTCATCCGAATCGGCCACATCGGCAGCTTGCTCGGCTTCCGCAGCCGCGCTCTCGGGGGCACCGCTTTCCGCGGCGTCGGCAGTAACGGGAGCATCCTCGGCCACAGAAGTGGAGCCGTCAGCCGCAGCGTCTACCGTTGGCGCGCTCGCCTCAGCAGTGGTCTCGTCTTGCTCGAGCTCTTCGTTGGAAGCATCGCCCTGACCATGAGACGTCACGGAATCAAGCATGCTCCGGCCCTTGCGCAGCGCATCATCGAAGAACCGCGATGCGCGAGCGCCAACAGCAGAGAGCGTCTCGGCGAGACCCGCGGCAGCGCCGGCGGGGTGCGCTCCGGCCCCGTGGTTCACCGGAACCGGCGCGAAGGCATCATCGTCATAGTCGCCATAGTCTTCCAACCCGTACTCGTCGGCATCGGCATAGGCGTCCTCATCGGGGGCGTAGCCTTCGAACTCGTCCTCGAGCGGCGGGAGCTCTTCATCAGTCTGATCGGAGAATTCATCGTCCTGCTCACGATCGAGGGGCTCACCCTCATCGACCGCAACATCAGCCTCGGCCTCGGGCGCCGGCTCGGGTTCAGTGAGGTCGTACTCGATGGCGCAGCTCTCGGGAACCATGCCGATGGCGCGAATCACATCGATACCGTAGCGGTAATTACCATAGGCGTTAATAACGCTCGGCGCGGAAGCTTCATCCTCTGCTTCCTCCGAAGAGCCTTCGTCTTCAAGCTCGGCAGGCTCATCTGCAAGATCGTCGGCAGGAGCTTCACCGGCACCATGTTCTGCAGCTGCGCCCTCGGCCACGCTCTCATCGTTCGCGCCATCATCGACCACGGGCATGGCGACCGTAGCGCCAGCAGAATCGGATTCGCTCACCTGGGC
>UMLF01026858.1_pt1 | contig 31082 bp, 19 predicted proteins | sample 1966501 | NCBI WGS metagenome assembly UMLF01 (sample SAMEA4836194, study PRJEB28245) | human gut metagenome | biome: gut microbiome; material: fecal sample | place: Denmark | collected 2008 | reverse complement strand
CAGTAGAACATCAGTGCATCGTCCGGCTCGTCCGCCATAGTCTGTGTCAGCGTCTCCGGCATGAGGCTCTCCTCGCGTGTATAAATGGCGGTACAGGCTGCCGGCGCGTCATATTGCTGAAGATACAGGGTATTCCGGTCTGTCAAAGAAACACGAAACTCCGTATCAGATTCTTCGGCGTAGAGCCGAGCAGACCAAAGCTCGTTGGGAAAGCCGTCCAGCAACGGCTCATCCAGCTTTTCCGTCAGCAGGTTCTTCTCCGTCTTGTATTCCGGTGCATCCATATCCATAAGCCGGGCGTTGTAGTAGTCTGCATGCAGGTTATAGCCGCCCTCATCATCGGACCACCAGCGCTCAATGTTCAGCAAAGAGGCCATGTACATCTCCTCCGGGCTGAACTCGTTGCCCTCCGCTTCACCGGCACTCATCCGCCAGGTCCCCTCCAGGTCCGCCATGCAGAGTTCCCCGCCGGAAGCCGGCCGTTCCGCCGGTTCAAAATAGAAACGGTTCCCATACGGGGTTTCCAGCATCACGGAGCCTTCTTTCTCTATCCGTCCGTCCATAGTAACGGATTCTCCGTCAGTATCCTCTCCGGTCAGCCGCAGGGCATTGTCCGCTCCCAGCCACCATTCGGCGTTTATCAGGTAGGAGGCATAGCCAAAGCCCAGCACCTCTCGGAACAGCGCTGTTCCGTCCTCATTGAGGTAGAGGTCCGCCCACCATTTTTCCGTAGGCATGGTGCTGACCTCCGTACGGTCAAAGGAGGGATTGTAGGACTCATGCCGCACGGCCGTCCAGTAAGCAGCATCAAACGGTGCCGACTGCGGCGATGGACCGCCTTTCCCTTCACCGATGCCGGAGAGAGGAGTGGTGGTATCCGGCCGGCCGGTGCAGGCACTCAGACTGAGTACCTGCAGCAGCGCTAGCACCAACGTAAGACATCTCTTTCCCATAGCGTCATCCCATGGAGCCTGCGCCGTGACCGGCAGACAGCTGCATGGCGTCCTCCTTTCTCGCATCATCCGTGAGGCTGTCAAAGGGCTTCCCTGTTCCGGCTGACACAGAACACGAATCGCCCGAAACCATCAAAACTGTTATCGATAGGTGCGGCTCCAGTTTTCGCTGCCGCCGGATTTGGTATAATCATGACCGTTGGCGGCCTCCATGGCGTACCAGTATGCCCAGTGGCTCTCGGTCACGTCCGCAAAGGTTCGAAGCTCACCGATATGGCTGCGGATATAGGTCTGATCCGCGCTGCGTTCCAGCAGACGGCAGGTGACCGCCGCTACCTCGGCGCGGGTGATGGAGTGCTCCGGCTTAAAGGTTCCATCCGCATAGCCGGTGACCCAGCCGCGGGTAGCTGCAAAGTTGATATATTGGACTGCCCAATGGGTGTCCAGCACGTCGGTGAAGCTCTTGCTGCCCTGAGTCAGCTTTTCAAAGCGACTGGCAATGGCAGCGAACTCAGCGCGGGTCACAGGAGCGTTGGGACGGAAGCTGCCGTCCGTATATCCGGTGACGATGCCGAACTGCTGCATATAGCCGATGTAGTTGGCCGCCCAGCAGTTCTTCGCCACATCGTTGAAGGTGCTGGAATAGGTCTTGTCCGCCTCGATCTGCTCGGTCAGCAGACGGGCAAACATGGTGGTCACCTCGGCGCGGGTCATGTTGCGCTCTGGTCCGAAGGTACCTTCGGCGTAGCCTACCAGAAAGGCGGTGTGGTCACGCCGGTTCAGCTCCGCCGCCCTGCGGTTGACGAAGGTGACAAGAGAATAGGGCTTGCCATTCATCGTGACGCGGGAACCGCTGACGGTCAGCTCATAAGTCTCGTCCGAGGTTACATAATCCTCCGGAGCAGCCTTTTCCAGCAGCGTATAGATGCCGTTGCCGACCCTGGTGAAGCGCACGATGCCGCTGGCGTTCGAGGTGGCCTGATAGGCCTCCCGTCCCCGGCTGTCCTTCAACACGAAGGATGCGCCGGCAAGGGGCTTGCCCAGAGCGTCGGTCTTGTTTACCGTGATGGACGCGCTGCTGGAGCCGCCACCGCCGCCGGAGCTGCGGGTGTAGGTGTTGGTGAAGGTCATCTTGTTCGCCGGCGTCCCGTAATCCACATAATCGACACCGTTGTCGCTTTCCTCCCGCTTTGTGGTGTGGATGACAAGGCGGTCGTTCGCGTCCGTCTCCGGCTGCGTATCAGCGGGCAGATTATTGACCAGCGGCGCATCTACATCTACGATATAGCTGCCCTCCGTATCGGTTCGTTTCGGCAGGATGTGCCATACCGCGTCGTCATACGTCCAGTTGGCGGTACCGGCGTTCTTTTCCCTGACATAGAAGCCCTCGCAGACCAGATCACGCACCTGATCCGCCGGGCCGGAAATGACCAGTTTGCCATAGTAATCGCCCGCGCCGTTGGTGGTGACAGCTGCCGTATAAAGTTCCTTCGCGTGCTCCTCCATGCTTCTGACGCCGACATTGAAGATCTCCAACTCGAAGTTCTCCTGTCCGGGATCGGCGCTGCCGCCCAGCTTTACCGTCTTGGTGAAGGGGAGCTCATAGCGCGTGCCGTTGTAGGTGTTGGTAAACTCCGCTTTTGGGTAATACGTATCATTTCCGGGATCATGGATATTTAGTTGCATTGTGTCATCTGCAATGTCATACCAGAAGGTCAGCGCATATTCCTTATTAGAATAGTTCCATCCAGGCTTGCCGTCATTCTTCTCCCTGAGCAGGAAGGTCTTGCTGTACCAGGCGACCGTATTCGTGCCGGACTTGGGGACGGCATCCCAGTGATAGTCGGCATAATCATTTGTCCACGAGACTTTGAAAGAGAACGTTTTCTCCACATCGCCGGCCCCGGTCGTGGACAGCTTCAATTCCTCCACACCAATACCGTAGTAGGAAAGGGGATGCTGCTCATCCCGAGCCGTGTCCTCCACTTCAAATTCAAAGGTCTCAGCGGGAGGTGTTTCCGTGCCGGTTTGCTGGACATGTTTCACGACCGAAATCTCCACTTTGATGTCTGCTTTTTCATACGTGTTTGTGTCGGAACTGCCCGGCACCTTGCCCAACTCATCTGCCAATGCCATAGGAACAAGCATTCCCATCACTGTCACAAGACAGAGCAGACGGCTCAGGAACTTCCCAGTGCTTTTCCGTTTTTTCATGTCGTTTCATCTCCTATTCTTTGAAATACTTCCGGCTGATTCGGCGGGTGCTCTCCGTGGGTCGGAGACCTCCCCTGCCACAACATCGCCGCGCACCTGCAATGCTTTCGCACAGGCAATGCACAGATCCAGATCCTCGCAGATCAGAAAGCATCGGTCGCACACCAGCCTGCCGCAGACCGGACAATAGTTGAAAAACTCTGCGGCCTCCGCCGCGGCCTTTTCCCGTGCGGCCTCCCGTTCCCGCTCGTAAAGCGTGCGGAGGATCGTGCGCATCCCCTCCGACTCCGGCTCCGCGCCGGCTTTGGAAAAGCGGATGGGACTGCTGTGCCATATTCCACCGCATTCCTGGCAGCGAACGAGAAATCGAAACTCCTCTACAGTAGAGCAGTCTCCCATTGCCTCTTTCACGACCCGCTTCATCTATCCGTCCCTCCTCTCCGGGCAGTTCTTTCGATTGCGGCTTTGCTGATTTATTCATATCAGTTTTTACAAGGAAAAAATATAGGCCTGAGTCATGTTTTGGGGGCGAAAACACCAAAACATGACCCAGTCATAGACGAAATGCACAATGGCAAACAGTGGTTATTGGTTATTTCAACAATGAGAAAACAGCCTTGATTCGCGCGGCAACGCACCTTCCAAAGCGTTTCCTGTGCAAACGCACGAAAACCGAGGACATACGCCTCGGTTTCCGCACAGGAACTTTCTTCCTTTATTTACCGCCGCCCTGAAGCAGCTCCTCCAGCCGCTCACAGCGCCGGAGAACATCCAGATATGCCTTCAGGCTGTCATAGGAATTCACGCCCAGCTTGCTGTAGATATGGCTGTTATGCCCCTTTACAGTACCCACGCTGATAAACAGCAGGCCGGAAATATCCTTGACCGCATAGCCCTCGGCATAGTAGCGCAGGATCACGCGCTCCGTACTGGTCAGTCCCTTCGCCCGGTCAATCAGCTCGGACACAAGGCTTTCCCCCTGCCACGGCAGGGCATCCTCGGACGGTCTCTCCCGCAGACGGCTGTGAAAATAGGCCGTCAGCTCGTCGATCTCCCGAATGCCTGTAGGCTGCCAGTCCTGCTCCTGACTTCTGGCTGCGGCAAAGCCCTGCGTGATCGGCATGGAAAAGCGGCGGGAAAGTGCGGCGGCCAGCGCCAGCATCCCCACAAGAAAGCCGAGGGAACCCATTACCCAACCGATGCGGGCACTCTGCGCCCGGTTGCGGTAGCCGCTCTCCGGCACCAGCGTTACTGCCGCCAGCGGATAGCCGTCCGCCAGTCGTCCGGGGATGATCTGATACTTGCCGAGATAGGCCGTATCGTTCCATATAAAGGTATCGTAGTCCCGGCCGCCGCGAATCTTCATCTCGCCCGAGGCCGACAGATCCGTTCCCTCCGTGCTGCCCAGCATGGCCTTGTCCAGAAGCAGGGTATCCCCGTTCATGGGCGCCAGCAGCATCACAAAGCTGCCGTAAGGGCCGGAGACCGTGCTGTGAGACAGTCCGAAGTAGAGCTCGCTCAGCTCCATACCGCAGACACCGCGCACCGTTCCGCTCCCGTCCCTTACGGGGACGCACAGCAGCGTCACATTTTCCCAGGTGTCCAACAGCGGCACCCGTTCTGTCCAGAGACAGCCTCCGGAAAGCCGGTCGCCCTCCCACGTCATGACCTGCCGGTAGCCGGGGATCAGGGACGTGTCAAGCTCCGGATTCCAGCGGTTGTGCAGCTGCAGGCCGTTTGCCCGTGCAGCATCCACCGTTCCCCGGAAGCAGGCTGTGCTGCCGCTCGGATGGGCAGAGCGCAGACCGGAATAGCGCAGATACACTCCCATGCGGGAGGTTTTAGACTGCGGCAGCGATGTATTGGCTGTAGCATCCAGACAGAAATACACGCCGCTGCAGGTGCTCCCCGCCATAGTGGTCTCCAGCGAAGGGATTAACGCGGTCTCCAGTTCTGCGATAAGGGCCGGATTGTCATTCAGTGCATCGAAGGAGAGACTGCGGCAGGCAAGAAAGCGCTCCAATTCTCCGCTGACCGTTTCAGAAAGCTCAATGCCCTGTGCAGAGAGCGCATCCATCTGCGCGGTGAAAAGAGCGGCGGTATTATTCTGCTGTAATGCCGCCGTTTCTCCAAACTGGCGCGCTGTGCGGGAGAGAACACCCGTCACGCTCAGCAGGAGCAGCGCGGCAGCCAGCATCGCCAGCGCCATGCACAGCCAGTACAGCACCAGACTTCTGCCGATGCTGCGGTTGCCCGCCGAAATATCCGTTTTGGCCAGACGCCTGCTCTGCAGCAGCACAGCAATCCCTCCTTTCGCGTTTTTGTTACTTGTCATAGCTTTTCCGCAGCTCCTCCAGTGTGGTTTCCAGCAGTGTATCCATCGCATCTGCGCCCTGCTCCAGATACTGCGCCCGTCCGGCCGCCAGACGCAGACGCGCCGTTTTTTCAAAGCGGGTCTCCAGTGACAGATAGTCCTCCCGCTGTGGCGGCACATAGAACGTATAGTCCTGCCTTGTTTTCAGAAAGGCCTCATACAGCGAAGCATACATAGGATCTGTCAGCGTTTGAATAGCGGCAGGCAGGTCGCGGTCAAAACCCTCCTTTGTCACCGGCATATAACCGAGAGAGGTAGCGAAATCCACGTTCCGTTTGGACTCGGTCAGCCACTTGAGGAAGGTCATGCAGGCTTTTTCGCGCTCCGGTGTGGATTTCACGGTACAGATTCCCGTTCCGCGCTGCATGACCAGCTTTTCTCCGCCCTCAAAGATAGGACAGGGCAGCGAAATGATCTCGACCTTTTCGGTGCGGTTGTTCTCATCGGTCACTACGTCGGAATAGTACAGCACACTGGCAGACGAGGCAACGGATGCGATCACATCGCCGGTGCGCAGCGGTTCGGTGGCGTAGCCGCTGCCCAGCCACAGCCCGCCGGTCAGCGCGGCTCTGGCGTAAGGCTTCCACGCGCGGGTAAACGCAGGACCGAAGGCGATGCCGTCCTTGTCAAAAAAGTTCTCTCCCAGCGATTCCACACCCACCTGAAAGTAGTTGAAGTGGTAATCGTGGACGAAAAAGCTCTTGCCGCCCGACCATTCCGCATATCGCTCCGCCATCGCGTACAGTCCCTCCCAGGTGGACAGCTCGTCCAGCGTTGCGCCGGTTTCGGCGGAAAAACGGTCGAAAGCCGTCTTGTTCACAAAGAGGATCTCCGTGGATTTTGCCAGTGGCAGAATGACCAGACGATCATCGACCGTCCCTTCCTCAATAAATTCCGGAAGGTAGGCATCCAGCTCCTCGTCTGTGAAATAGTCGTGATAATCCGCCAGAATGTTCTCATCCGGCAGGGCCAGCACGGTCTTGGGGTAGGATACGAACAAATCCGGCAGCTCGGGTGCGCCGGGGTCCTTGTAGGCGGCCGCCAGCACATTTTCATGGATCACGCCGCTGTTGCTGACGCTGTCCACCCGCACACGAATGCCCTGCTCCTGCCCGACAGTACGGTTAAACTCATCCACCAGCGTATTCATGGGCGAGTTTACCTCGCCGCCGTAAACGTGCCAGAGGGTAATGGTAATCGGTTCTCTGTTATTTTCCCCGCAGGCGGCGAGGCACAGCACAAGACCGGCAGCCAGCGCCGCCAGCATAAAAATTCGTTTTTTCATGGTTATGCCTCCTCGCACATGGGGAAATACTTCATTCTTCACGCCTGCTTTGTTCACAGGCGGCTGCTTTCAAAGAGAAAAGGGCGCGGCGGCGATGCCGCCGCGCCTCATTCTGCTGATAAACTGCTGCGCTCGTGTTTACTTCATCGCGCGATGCAGGAACGTTACGATCTGCGCACGGGTGCAGGTATTATCGGAGCCGAACAGGCCGCCACCGATACCGCCGGTGACGCCGTTCTTCTCTGCCCATGCAACCGCTGCTGCGTAGTATGCGTCAGCCGCTACGTCGCTGAAAGCGGAATTGCCGCTGACAGCGGGGCTGCCGCCTGCGCGCCACAGGAAGGTGACGATCTGTGCGCGGGTGCAGAAAGCGTCCGGGCTGAACGTGGTGTCGCTCGTGCCCTTGGTGATGCCGTTTTCAACCGCCCAGAGGACAGCCTTCTCGAAGTAGCTGCCTGCCGGGACATCGGTAAACGGCATAGCCGCGGACTTCGTCTCGGGCGAGCCTGCCGCACGCCACAGGAAGGTCACAGCCTGCGCGCGGGTGCAGCTGCCGTCCGGGTTGAAGGTCGTTGCGCTCGTGCCGGAGGTAATGTCCTTCTTAACCGCCCAGATAACAGCGTCCTCGTAATAAGCGCCGGAGGGAACGTCGGTAAACGGGTTCTCGGATGCCGGAGCCGCCGCCTTGAAGGCTGCGGAAACCGTAACCTTGCCGGCGGGCATGGTGAAGGTGTACTTTCCGTTCTTCTCGGTCAGCTTGACCGCCTTGTCCTTGCTGTCCAGAACGGTCAGGGTATCGAGCACATAGCCCTTGTCGGGGGTGACGGTCAGGGTCACGGCCGTATCCTTGGCTGCGGACTTGTGGCTTGCGGTCACGCCGCCGTTCTTGCTGTTCTGAACGGTGATCGCATAGGTGGTGACACCGGCGCTGCCGCCTCCACCGCCGCCGGTGGAGGCGTTCTTCTCAAAGTTCGCCTCGATCGCGACATCCATGGCAGGCATGATGAAGGTGGTGGTGGCGCTGGTCTCGTTAGCCAGCGTTACGCCGCCTGCCTTAACGACCCACTTGACGAAGTGCTTTCCGGCAGGAGCCTGTGCCGTAACGGTGACCTCAACGCCCTCCATGGCGCGGGTGATGGATGTGCCTGCGGCAACGGTTGCCGTGCCGCCGCTGACGGTAACGGCGTAATCCTGCAGGGCGGGGATCTCGGTGTTCTCTCTGCGCTTCTCGTGGCAGCCGGTGCATTCCTCATGCTTCTTGCCGGGCTGATTCAGCGCCGCCTCCTGATCCACGACCCATACCCAGGTATGCTCGGCCGTTTCGGTGTAGACAGAGCCGTCCGTCATCTTGCAGGCGGTGCAGGTGCGGCTATGATTGGTATCATCAACCTTCTTCCATGCGGAGAAGGTGTGGGCTTCCGCCTTGAAATTGTCGCCTGCTGTGCAGGTCTTGGTATGCGTGCCGGGGTCCATGTATACCCAAGGCTGTGCTTCGGTATCGTGGGTATGAGCAACCGTAACGGTGCAGGTGGCCTTCTTATCGCCGCAGGAGACTGTGATAATTGCCGTACCCTGTGCCTTAGCGGTCACCTTGCCGGTATTATCAACCTCCGCGACTGCGGGCTTGTCGCTCGCCCAAGTCAGGCTGCCCGCCGCGTTGACAGGCTCCTTCACGGCGGAGAGCTGATAGGTCGCGTTAAGCTCCAGATTCACCTTTGCCGGGGCAACGGTAAGGCCGGTAAGCTCAATGACGGGCGCTGCGGTCACGGTGACATTGAAGCGGGAAGTCTGAGAAAACGATTTGATGGGTTCGCCTTCCTTGACGGCAACCAGCTCCAGTCGGGTGCTTGCCGATCCGGTGTGCGCCTTCATCGGCTTGATCTTGCCGTTCTCCAGCGTAATGTTATCATCGCTCGTCAGATACAAAGCACCGCCGGTTCCAACGCCGGTCTTGACAATGCGCCATTCCAGATGATAGCCGCTGTCCTCGGGCAGCAACTTCGGAAGATTGGTCGGAAGCTCCGCCTCGTCATTTACGCTCAGGGTAATATCCTCGTATGTGTAAACATCCTTAAGCCTCAAAGCCTTGGCCACAGTGGAATCATCGTATACAACAACATTCCATGTGCCGTAGGCGCCTTCCGTGCCACTGGTGTAACTGGCAATCAGCGTTCCTGTGTCCGTAGATTCGCCGGTGATCGTGATGGAATGGTTGTTGGGGAACGGTGTAGCCGTCGTGCCGCTTTCGGCAATTTCGGCATTGTTGACAGTAATGAAACCTGTTGCGATGCCGCGCTCCTTGAAGGTGATCTTCTTCCAAGAATTGGCGTTGATGGGGTCTGCGCTGACCTTCAGCGTAACGCTCTCGCCCTTCTTGATATAGATCGTGTTGCCGCTGTCGTAGCCTTCCAGCAGCACGTAATGCAAAGGAACAGAGTCAAACAGCCCGATGCTGTTTTTGCTCACAATAGAGCCTGCCGCATGGGTGTTAGTCCCCTTGAAACGGGCGAAAACATAATAGGTGGTATTGCTCGTCAGACCGGTTACGGTTGCGGAACTGATCTGATTTGCGCTCCAATTCGGCGTATCAGTCGTGCTGTAAACATACTCGCAGTCGGAGTCGAAGTTCTTGATTTTGAAGCCGGTGTACTTGCCTGTGCTGTCCTTCACGGCTTCCAACTGAATAACTGCGGGATAACCGTTGTTGTCAGCCTTGCTGACCTTCACTGCCGCGCCGACGATCTCGCCGAGATAGCCCTCCGCTGTGATCTTCACACGGATGCGGACATTCTCGCCCATGTCAGCCTCCACAGGGGTATAGCTGCCTCTGGTCTCGCCGGGAATATTCTTCCATGTGTTGCCGCTGTCCGTGCTGCGCTGCCACTGATAGCGCAGTTTGCTGCTATCAAAGCCGGTGGGCAGGTTGCCGGTACCGGTGGAAATGGAGCGGCCGTAGACGATGCCGCTGGTGTAGTACACCGTACCATCGATGGTGGGATCGGGTTTAACCACCGGCGCCTGATTCACCACCAGCTTAACGATATGCTCGTTGCTGAAAATACCGATGTTGTTGTCGCCCTTTTTCAGATTCAGCTGCAAATCAAAGGAATAGACCTTGGGGTCTGCGCCCGCAGGAATGATGAAGCTGTATTCGGTGTCGGTAGCGTTGATGGTATCAGTGGTGGGCTTGGTAGAACCGGAGATATAGCGGTCGCACGTTGCGCGATAGCTGTAGCCTGCATTTACCAATTCACTCGCCAGAGGCTTCCACTTGAACTTGAGGGTATGCGCCGTGCTGTTGTCCATCTCCTCAACGGCGCCCTTCCAGTCCTTGGCGTAGTTGATTTTTTTGGTGCCGTCCAGCGTGACGGACTCCATCACGCCCCATGCGTCGGGGATGACAACGGCTTCTCTAAAGATAAAGTACATACCTGTCGAAGAAACTTCAAATCCTTGCATGGGAGACCAATCATAAGCTGTCCTGCATTCATTCCCCCTCAAAATAACACTGTTACCTAAACATGCCCGGTAACCAGCCATAGCTGTATCAGAAACATGGGTAACAATATACGCGGATTTCTCAAAGGTGCCTGCTGTCAGCTTGGTTGCCAACCCGTTGCTTGAAGCAAGGTTTTCATTATAAACATCTTTGAAAGTTCCTCCGGCAAGTTCGACAGCCGGTGAAAACTCCGTAATTTCCCCGGAAGGTTTTTTGCTATAATAAGCGTAAACTTTTTGTTTGAAAACTCCTCCTGTAATTTTCACAGGAAGTTTATTGTACTTCGGTGTTCCGGTGACAGAACTATCATCTCTTGTAAATGCCACCTTTCCGTCAATCTCACCACCAGTGATTACAATTTGGCGGTCATCCCCGAAATGGTTCTCTGTATACACTGCGTAACCGTAGCTCATACCGTGTTCATTTTTATCAGGTATCTGAAGCTTACCGCCGCTAATTGTGAGATTTGCATCTTCACATTTAATCAAATTAACCTGCCGCTTCGAGTTACTTACGATTGTACCCCCATTTATGGTAAGACTGCCATAGCATTCAATATAGTTCACAAAATTAAAGGAACTGCTGAATGTACCGCCATCAATGGTAAGGCTACCCATACTGCTAATATAAATTGGATACTGTACATTGGTAAGATTCTCTCCAAATTCCATTTCAATCCTACCGCTACCACTTGAACTGCTATCTTTGATCGTCATATCCTGACTTTCTACAGCAATCAGATGTGTATCCTTTACAGAAGTTACAAGTTTCAGAGTATGCCCATTCAAATCAAGGACATGACCACCACCTTTGAAGGTCAAATTTGTGGTCGATGTAAGACCTGCACCGCCGTTCTCACCGGTGGTGTCAATGTTTGTCATGAGCTTGACCTTAGCCGCACCCTTATCGACTGCCGCTTTCAAATCCGCATAGGAATTGACGGTCGTCCACTCCGGCTCCGCCGCGCTCGCCGTCACGCCCATGGCGGGCAGCAGTGAGAGCAGCATGGCCAGCGTCAGCAGTAAACTGGTAATTCGTTTTCTCATTTTTTCTTCCTCCTTTATAGAAAAATCGGTCGATTTGCCGCGTTTTTGTCCCGGTTCGCGGCCGCCGGGCGGCTTTACCGCGCGTGTCCGCTCTGCATGGCCTGCGCCGTTTCGTCCAGCCACGCTCTCGCCTGCCGGGCGGTCAGATCGCCCAGACAATAACCGTCGATCAGCCCCAGCTCCACCGCCTTTTCCAGCGCCGCCTGCTTTTCCGGGTGGCCGTCCTCACAGATGAGATAGACCCGGCACTCCGGCAGCCTGCGCCGCACTTCGATGGCGATGTCGCAGCGGGCGGAAACGTCCTTGTCCTCCACGCCCTCGGAAAAGTCGGTCTCCAGCAGCAGAAGATCCGCCTGCTCCGCCGCGCACTGCCACACTACGTCCTCGCAGTCGTCCGAGAGGATGGCGATGGGTTTGCAGCCCCCCAGCGCCCGCAGCCAGTCCGCCGCGCGGCGGGTCATGGCGGGACTGGCGCAGCAGACCGCGGCCTTCGGCGGCTCCCGCCTGCGAAACAGGCTCATACCGCCGCCTCCCGTCTCTCCGGCAGACGCGCGCCGCACTCCGGGCAGTACCGCGCCACCTCGGTGACGGCCACGCCGCAGCCGGGGCAGCAGCGGTGGCGGGAACGGTAGAAGTCGTAGAGGGTCGTCTCCGGCAGGGGCGCGCCGCAGTCGGCGCAGTGCGTCCGGTCGGCGCGGCCCGCCCTGCCGCAGACCGGGCAGATCTTGCGTCCCCGCAATGTCTCCGGCCCGAAGCCGTATTCCAGCAGCACCACCCGCCGCAGGGCCTCTCGCGTTCTCAGGTCATAATCTGTCATCTGGCTTCCTCCTTTCCGTCTGTGCCGCCTACCTGCAGTCTCGCCCCGCAGACGGGGCAGAAGCATGCGTCCGGTTCGCGGAGCCGTGCGCCGCAGTGATGGCAGAATGAGGGGTACTCGTTCTCCCACGGCGCGCAGTCCAGACACCGGCCTGCGTTGACGTTGAACATGGCGGAGGAGACATACCGGCCGCACGCCGGGCAGCGGTTGAACCGCCACCGGCCCTCCTTCTCCCACGCGATCTCCAGCGCCGCCTGCTCGGTGTCCGCCCGGATGGGCTTCGTCTCGCAGCACAGCTCGCCGGAGATGTCGCAGTAGAAACGGAAGCTCCGTCCGCCTCCTGCATCCGTGACGACCCGGTAGGCCGCCGTTTTTTTCGACTGCGTCATCCGCATCCCTCCTTCCTTTTTTTGCCTTGTAAAAGGGCGGTGGAATATGATACAATGAAGGAACAGAAGGGGGACTCCCCCTTTACACGTTCCTTTGATCATTTTTACGGTGCCGCGCCGTATGGCATTGGCTCCGTACACCCCTCTTATACCATAGGTTTTGAATCTTGTCTGTCCCCTAAATCCTTCATTTAGGGGACAAACCCAAAAAAAATTTTAAAAAAACCCGAAAAAATATCGCAAATTCACGAACATTTGTTCTATTTTGGAGGTTCTGCCCATGAAAAAGCGCGTTTTATCCCTGCTGCTCTCTGCAGCCCTTCTTCTGGCCCTCTCCGGCTGTGGAGAGGACACTCTGCTGAATAAGAAAGAGCCTGTAACTGTCACTTTCTGGCATGTTTACGGCGAACAGTCCGGCTCCCCCATGGATGTTCTGGTGCAGGAATTCAACCGCACCGTGGGTACGGATAAGGGCGTCCGGGTACAGGTGACGAATCTCTCCAGCGCCTCCATGATCGGCGGTTTTCTGAAGGAGGCCCAGAAGGGCGGCGACCTTCAGGATATGCCGGACCTTTTCACCTGCCACATCAGTGACGCCACCGCGCTGGGCGAGGATAATCTGGTGGACTGGCGCGACTGGTTCACGGAGGAGGAGCTGTCCGACTTCGTCCCCGGCTTTTTAGCGGATGGCACCGCGGAGGACGGAAAGCTGCTGCTCTTCCCTATCTCCAAGTCCACTCAGCTTTTGATGTTCAACGGCAGCGGCTTTTCCCGCTTCTCGCAGGCCACCGGTGCAAACTATGATGACCTTGCCACCTGGGATGGCTTCTATGACACTGCCCGGAAGTTCTCTGATTGGGCCGGCACCCCTTTCTGCGCTCTGGACTACCCGATTCGCGCCGTGGAGCTTTGCGCTCTGGAGCGGGGCAGCGGGAATCTCTACACGGAAAACGGCTGGTATGACACCAACAACGCCGTTTTCAAAGAGTGCTGGATGCAGTTCGCCCGTGCGCTCGCCCAAGGCCATGTGGTGGTTTCCGATCTCTATTCCAATACGCAGGTCATGACCGGCGAGGTTCTGGCCGGTCTCGGTTCCTCGGCGGCGATCCTCTACTATAATGATACTGTCACCTATCGGGACGGTACGCGCGAGCCTATGGATCTTCATGTGTTGCCCATGCCCATGAGCGCAGGCTGCGACGCCCTGATGACTCAGGCAGGGGTAGGGCTTGGCGCTTACAAGACCACCGAGAAGAAGGCCGAGGCTGCGGCTCTCTTTGTCCGCTGGCTGACCGAGCCAGAGCGCAATCTGGACTTCGTCGCCCAGACCGGCTATATGCCGGTGCGGAATGGTGCCTTTGACGGCATCGAAAACTACGATAAGTTTCCGGAGCCGGCGGAGAGCTATCAGCAGCTCTATGCCGCGCTGAAGACCATGCGGGAGGACTATACCCCCGTATCCGAGCCCCGCTTCGAGGGCTATTACAGTAAGGTGTCCGCCCTCTACGACGGCCTGCGTCAGCTTCAGAAGGAGCTGCCTACACGCGCCGCAGCCGGCGAGAACGTGGATGCTCTGGCAGAGGAGACCTGGGCGCTGCTTTGCTCCATCCGGTGAGAAAAACGGTCTAGGGCAATACCGCATAATTGAACAAGGGTGATTTGCGAGTAAATTTTGCGTACTGACGAGGCGCAGTTTTGCGGTAATACTTGATGTATTACCGTGAAACTGCAACAAATTCAGGACACAAAATTTCCGCAAAGCACCGCCGCTTTAATTGTGCGGTGTTGCCCTAACGATCTATGGAGGTTATGGGGCATGACGCGACCCGCTCTTTCAGAATTGCATAACATCCGGCGCTCCATGCAAAAGCGGCTGGCGTTCTACATGATCACCTTAGGCATCATTCTGGCAGCGACATTGGTCGCAGGACTGTTCTTCTTCAATCAGTTGAAAAGTCCCCGGGAGGAACTGGTCACATCGTTAAACTTCCGCATGGAGGCGTTCGCCTCGGATATGGAAGCCCTGTGGCGAAACGTTTCTGTGATGGGTGTCCATCTTTCGGAGGACATGACCGACCTCATCGAGGAACAGACATCGGATTTTTCCTCCCTCAGCGGAGATGTAAACGCTGTGGAGGCTTTGCAGGAGACTATGCTTGAGCCGCTGTGCCAGTATGGCCGACAGGTGGACTGCTCCGGCGCGTTCGTGATGCTGAACACTTCCCTGAACGACAACGGGTCCTTCAGCGGTCTGTACATCCAGCGGAGCAACTCTGCCCGCATGGCCAGTGACTTTCTGCTCTATCGTGGTATGGCTGACGTCGGGCTGCGGCATCATGTGATGCCCCACCGAAAATGGTCCCAGGAATTTGATATATCCGAGTTCCCCAGCCTCGCCGAGCACCTGAATACAGCGTCTGCACCCATTGACTATGACTGCCGGACGACTGCGCTGCTGACCCTGCCCGACACCTCGGAACGGGCGATTTTGCTTACCGTGCCCATGATGGGCGCGGACGGCACGGTGTATGGACTCTGCGGCTTTTCCATCAATCAGAGCTATTTCTTCGCCCACCATGTCCAGCCCTCCGGTATCCGCAGCCTTGCCTGTCTCCTGACGGACGGTGCGGCAGGACTGAATATTCCCAAAAGCCTGATCACCTATCCTGCCGACGGCTTCTGCTTCGTGCCGGATGAGATACTGACGGAAAAGAGCATTCGGGAGGGACTCACCGCCTACAGCGGAACCAAACACTCCTTTGTAGGGCTTTCCGAGCCGTTTCTGGCAGCCAGCGGAGATGCACAGCCCCATACGCTGACTGTGCTGCTCCCCAGAAGCGACTATAACCAGATTCTGCTAAAAAGCGTACTGGAGATCGTCGGCCTTTTGCTGCTGCTGTTGTTTTTCGGCGTGGTCTGCTGTCTCTACTATACCCGCCGCTACCTTCGCCCCGTCATGCGGGACATCGAGCTTCTCAAGAAGGCAGACTGCGGCGGTGCGCAGATGACCTTTGACGAATTGCGGCCCGTCTCCGCAAGACTGCGCTTCCACGAGCAGACTATCACGCATCTGGAAACAGAGAAGCATGACATCCAGGAACGCGCCGACCATTTCCGCTCTCAGAACGAGCAGCTTATCAATGAAAAGCAGGACCTGCAGGGACAGGTAGAAGATATGCGCAGTCAGACAGAGGACATGCAGGGGCAGCTCGACGATTCCCTTGCCAAGATCCGCCGTTTGGCGCATTTAGGAAAAAAAGAAATCGATCTGGCGGACTATGAAAGATTTCTGGAGGGCTATGCCAAGCTGAGCGCCAAAGAGCTTGAGGTATGTAAAGCACTTGCCAGCGGGCTGAGTACCCGTCAGTGTGCAGAACAGATCGGCTGCGCTACAAGCACCATCGATACCTACCGTAAAAGACTCTATGAAAAGACCGGCATCCATAAGGCCCGGCAGCTTCAGCTTTGCTACGCGCTTCTGCAGATGGAGCAGATGGAACAGGAAACGCAATAACAGCAAAAATTCCTTTGGCGGTTCACGGTTTTCAAAGCTCTGTTGCAAAATAAAAATGCATCAGCAACTTGCACAAGAAAATAGCAAAAATAGAAACCCAGAACCCTTTTTGAGCTGTTTTTGCCCTAAAGGTTCCGGGTTTTGTGCAATATTTTCCGAAAGCTATTTTACAACAGTTTCTTCTTTTCCGTGAAAGGTGATATATAAAACGATACTTCTCAAACAAAAGACAGCGAGAGCTGTCTTTTTGTTGTTTTAAGTAAATTTTCAAATCGGCATACGATTCAAAATTGTTGCCAGTTCTGCTCTTGTCAGTGTGCTCTTCGGTGACAGCTTACCCTGATCATTGCCGCTCAGCAGTCCATGCTCGATACAATACTGCATGCCTTCCTTCGCCCAATCCGAAACATTCGTTGCATCGCTGAACTGATCCAATGTTTTGCTGCCGGAGGCAATCGTCAAATTCTCTGCCTTTGCATAATTTGCCGTCATAACCGCAAACTGCTCACGTGTAATAGCAGCATTCGGTGCAAAGGTTGTATCCGAGGTACCCAAAACAATCTTGTTAGCTGCTGCCCAGCCAATATACGGTGCCGCATAGTGTGAAGACACAACATCTATAAACTTTGCAGCCGAAGCCGTATCGCCCTGAGCACCTGCTGCACGTCCCAGAACGGTTACAACCATGCCGCGTGTTGCTGCTGTATTCGGGCTGAATGTCGTTGCCGAGGTACCCGTAAACCATCCACGGTTTACTGCATTCTCTGCGGCATTCTTTGCCCAATGATTGTTCAGATCTGTAAAAGTACCTGTCTGCTTCTCAACCTTTTTGCCTTCATAGTACAGACTGCCGTCCGAACCGCGCGAATATTTAGAGAAAAACTGCGACCAGATCATGTCTGCTTCCGTTGGAATATAGGCGTGCGGGGAGTTATCTACAACCGTGTACTGCACCAGTGGAATATCACTGCCGGCTGCGGTATATACTGAAGTCGTATAGCGTCCCGATACATCCTTACTCTGACTGGAAGGTGTACTTTCTGTACCATTCCGTGCTGTCCAGTGAGCTACCGCCTGTGCATTCGAGCTGACATTGCCTGCCGGTGCACCTGTCGTAAAATCAGCGCCGCCATCTACATCATAGATACCCTTGAACATCCAAGTCGGCAGAAGCTCACTGCACTCATTTGCCGGTGCAGTCGTTCCAATCGACATCGTCGGAGACATATTATTGTTTCCCGGTGCACCGCGGTACGAACCGGAATTATGTCCTACCGGCGCGATTGCCGCAAACAGTTCTGCTGCGTCCAGGCCGAGCGCCCACGTCATCGTTGCGCCGTTTGAATGTCCGGTTGCATAAACACGCGTGCTGTCAATGCTGTATCTCTTTTCTGTCAGAGAGATCAACTGTCGAATAAACGAAACGTCATCTGTTGCCGTCTCTGTCAGCTTATAGGAATATGTGTGCCATACCGGCGCCAATACTTCACCGCGTGTCGGAAAGTCATTTACATATGCCTGTGGGAATACAACGATAAAACCATTCTTCTCTGCTACATCCTGCCAGCGGCTGTCACCCGTGAAAGCATGAATCGCACTCGAATAACCATGGATTGCCACTACCAGCGGCACACCAGTTCCTGCCTTATAATCAGAAGGCACATAAGTATACCAACGGCGAATCTTGCCGTCAATCTTCTCTTCCGAATAGAAGAAACCGGTCTTGCCATTGTTGGTATGCGATACTGTCATCTCCAGACGACCGCCCGGATCGCCCACGAAGCGCTGTACACCAGTCAGGAACTGACTGTACAGAACCTCAGGCGTTATCTGCGCTGCATGAGCGCTGTCTGTCAGCCAGACACGAGCTGCTTCATTCTCATAAACTTTCTGCGCATAAGCGTTCGATGTGCCCTGTTTTGCTCCATTCGCCTTGATCCAGTATTCTGCAACCTTTGCATTATTTTTCGAGCTATCAGCCGCGTCTACTAGCCACATGGGCACCGGCACTTCATTATTCTTGATATTGTTTTCCGTTTGTCCCGCCATGCTGCCCGCCTGTACAAATGGATAACTGAGCGTATTACCGATTTGTTCAACCATCGCATCCGGCACAGCATATCCGTCCACCGATGCTGCACCGCAGACCAGTGCAGGCCAGGTCATTGCAAATTCCTGTGCTGCGGCACCGCCTTCGTCATAACCGACTACATAAAAGGCGCGTTCATTCAAGTTAAATGCGGCATCCTTCTGCTTATTCTTGCTGTGGAAGTTATCCGATACTGCTTTCAGATAAGCGGCTTCATCACGCCCATCTTTGCCATCCAGATTCCAATCCTGCCCATCTTCCGCCTCTGCAAAAGCAAGTGCAATACCGTATTTTTCACTGACGGCCTGCCAAGCCTGTCCCAACAACGACTGCGTAAATGCTTTCGCCGTCATATCCTCCGGGACAGCGATCATCACACCGGTGACGCACTGCTCGATCGTAGACGGCAGATATACGCTGTACTCACCCAGATTTTCTCCGGCAGTCTGATCGTGGAACATGCCAGTCACTGAACCTGCATACGGATGATCCGGATCCTGCGGCTTCTGCTGTGCCACCGCTGATGCGTTGACAGCCAGCATGGAACCAATCAGCACAAATGCTCCTGTTCGTTTCCATATCGTAGTGCTCATTACAATGCCTCCTCACTTATTCTCCGATGTGGATCTTACATAACCAAACTATACCTTAGATCCTTGAGAAAAGCGATGGACGCAATTATAATTTTTTGTACTATTCCACACTCGCAGTCGGATAATACAACTGCTGTATTTTTTCCATAGCCTGCTGCGGTGTGCATAATTCTAAAAGTGCCTCTCGATAATACTGATAGATTTGCTTCATATATCTGCTCTGTTCCGGTGTCAAGGCAGTCTCTGGTGCATCATAGCCATCCAGCACCAGTGCAGAATCAATACCGTATTCAGTCAATTTCCGTGTCAGGATATCCCGAATACTCTCGTCCTCATATGCCGGTAGAACCAGATTTTCCGCCAGTGTTGCTGCACCCTGCTTCCCGCACAAGTATTGTACGAATGTCCATGCTGCTTCCGGATGCTGTGTATTTCTGTTGATACATATCGGCGTCAGCATCATGGCATTGTACGGTTGATCTGTTCTCCAATTTGGCTTTTCCGCAACTCCCCATGCAAAATGAAAACGATTTCTGTCATTCTGCAGATAGTTTAGATACCATGTTCCATGCACAAATAATCCGTAATTTCCGGTTTCAAACATACGCTGCGATGCACTGTAACTCTCGCAAACCGAAAACGGCAGAATATACTTTTTCCGTTGCATTGTACGCAGCAGCTCCATACCATCCTGCAGCAACTGTATATTCTCCTTGCTGCCACTCCATGACCGATCCCGCATATATTGTAATATCTGTGTTTCATTCAACAGAAAGCAGGCCGCAAACTGACCGGACCACAGGTTTTCTGATACCTCTCCGGTATATTGCATAAAGTCTATCCACGACATAGTATCAGTCGGATACTCCACACCTGCCATGTCCAGTAAATCCTTATTGTAATACAGTAAAAACTTATCTCTGCGATATGGCAGTGCAAGCAGCTCTCCGTCTCTGCCGCGCAGCACATCAAGCCCGGGATAATGCTCTGTTGGCACGCCATCTCTTCGGATATAGCTATCCAACGGCATTGCCAGGTTGCGATCCGTAATTTGACTGAGTTGATCCACTTGATTTACATAAATGACATCCACTGTTTCTCCGCTGTCCAGCAACGCGGTCAAACTGGAATTATAATAAGTTGGTGGATAGCTGATTACATCAATTTTGATATCAGGATGATCCTTTTCAAAATTTTCGATTAGCTCTCTATCGTATATAACCACATCATAATCCCATAGCACGACCCGCAAAGTAATCGATTCATCCTCTGACTGCACTGGTCGCTGCTGCTTAGAGACCCCTATAATGCTCATACCTACAGCCAGTAAAATGATTAGTCCTATCCATCTTCGTTTCATTTGCATTCCTCTGCCGATATTCCTTTGCGCCAGTCTCCCGGTGTTACGCCGGTAATACGCTTAAAAATTCTGCTGAAATAGTATTGGTCTGAAAAACCAGTTCTTAATGCAATGCTGTAAATTTTATCATTTGTTTCCCGCAGCATTTTCTTTGCGCGTTTGATGCGAATGTGTGTCACATACTCCGTAAAATTCTTACCTGTATTGCGCTTCATCAGCGCACTGAGATATCCCGGTGTCAACTCCAACTCCTCTGCAATCTGCTGTACGGATAATTCTTCTGCAAAACGCTGTTCGATCTGCGTACATGCTGCTGTTACCGCCAGATTTCTTCCTGCAGATTCCCGTTCCGCATCCCAAAACCGATGTACATCACGTTCAATAGATTCGAGCCATGCTGACACCTCCTCCTTGCTCTTTATCTTCAACAGCTCCTGCATAGAACGCAGGCTGTTCGGCATGACCGCTGCAGCATCCTGTCCGAGTCGCTCCATTGCTTCTCTGACACCAGTATATACCTCTACCGCATATTCCAGTGCAGTCCTGAACGACCGCACTTCTGCATGCCTTTTCGCCATCATCAGCAACTGATCCATTTGCTGCCGATCGAAGGCCACGCAGGCAGCTGTCATCTGTGTACGCAGTTTCTGCTCCTGCTCCATATGCTGATATTCCGCTGTTACGATTATATTGTCCGTCCAAAAACGATTCTGCACCGCTGCAGCAGCCTCTCTTGCTGCTCGGCTCAGCGACTCCGGTTGTGCATCACTTTGCGCCAAACCAATAACACACGAAATATCCAAATACCGTAGCAGCATTTTTTGAAGGCGCTCTGCTACACTCTGTACAAACGAGTCTGTTGATTCGAACTGAGACTGTACGCTTGCAAAAACATACAACTCTCCTGTTTTGCCATCTGCATAATATGCAGTCATTACATCTCCTACAATCTCTTCCGCAATGTTGCGAACAGAAAACTGCAGTGTGTAGCAGTCCTCATCCGAAACCTCCTCAAAACGGTATATCTCCCCTGCTTTGATCAGCATACACCAGATTGGTGCCGTCTCCCAGTCAATGCCCGCATTCTTCATCTGCTGTGCAAAATCTGTTTCATTCAAATAAAAATGTCCAATCAGTTCCCTCAAAATGCGTTCCTGCACCGGCTGCATTGTGGTAATCTCTTCCTGCTGAGCTGTTTGATTCGCGTTCGACAGCACATCCAACAGCTTGCACGGTTCCAATTCCAGCTTCAACAAATAATCTGCTGCACCCAACCGCATCGCCTCACGCACCAGCTGAAAATCGTCATAACCGCTCAATACAATCACATACATCTGTATTTTCTCTTTTTGCAGTACGCGCAGTAATGCAATGCCATCCATCCGCGGCATTTTCATATCCGTGATTAAAATATCCGGTGCCGACCGACGGCAGATCTCCAGCGCCTGTTCACCATCCGAGGCTTCGCCGATCAGCCGATATCCATGTTCCTGCCATGCAATCAACGATTTTAAGCTGATTCGCATCATTGCGTCATCATCCACAATCAAAACAGAAAGCGGCTTCAATCTTCTTCCTCCTGTTCCCTACGCAGCAGTGGTAATGCCAAACGCATTACCGTTCCCATTCCCAGTTTTGTATCAAAAGACAGGCCATATTGTTTTCCCCAACGAAGCTGGATTCGTGTCTGTACATTGCGCAGTGCCATACCGTGACTGCCGTTCGGTATCGCCTCTGCATCGGCTATGCTCAGCTTTTTTCGCAGCTCCACTGCCTTCTCCTCCACAATGCCGCAGCCATCATCCGCTACCGAAAGCAGCAACACATCTTCCTGCTTTTCAGCCATAATTCTCAAGGTACCGCCTGTCGGTCTGCTGCCGATACCATGCAGTATTGCATTTTCTGCAAGCGGTTGAAGTACAAATTTTAATACAGAGCACTCCATCAGTTCCTGCGGTACCTGCATCTCAATGCACAGTTTTCCTTTCAAACGGGTATCTTGAATATATAAATAACTCTCTAACAGGCCAATTTCCTCTCGCAAAGGTATCATTTCTTCGCTTCCTGCCAAATTTGCACGAAGCAGCCTTCCCAATGCCTCTATCATCTCTGCAATGCTGTTCTTTCCTTGTAGCGTCGCCATCAGGCGGATTGAATTCAATGTATTATACAGAAAGTGCGGATTGATCTGAGACTGCAGCATATACAATTCCAGTCGCTGCTTTTCTTCCTGCTGATGCAGTAAACGCTGAATATCATCTCCCATATCCTGCAGTCTTCTATCCACCTCATCAATCTCACTGCTGCCTCGAACCATCGTTACCGTATGTGTAAAATCCCCACTGGATAAGCGGCGGATATGTGCTGTCAGGCGTTCAATAGGCAGTGAAATGTTTTTTGACAGAAACACCGATAGCGCCACCAGAAATCCTGCGACAACCGCAACAAACAGACAGCCGGCGCTGATCAATGTCCATATTTGCTGTCCAAGTGCAGTTTCAGGTTTCTGCTGCAATTTCCATCCGGTAGATGGTATATCAACCGAAAGCAGTTTGGTCTGCTCTTCCGAAGCAGGCTCTGTTCCGGCAGAAAAAAGCAGCTCACCCTTCTCATTGTACAATCCTAGATGTTCATCATCGAGCAGTAATATTTCGGTTAATTCGTCCGCAAACAAATCCGGTGAAAACAGTATCAGCAAATCTCCTAGGCTCTGCCCTGTACTTTCATTTGTAATGTGCCGGTAATACGGAATCACCATTGTATTTTCCGTCAATGTTGTGAGATTTCTAGTTATTCCGTCCCACTGCGGAGATTTTTGTTCATGCTCCATGGCGAATCGTATCTGTGTCTCATCAATCAGATAGCCTTCTGTTCCTGCGCGCAGGTCAATTCCGTTATCTCCCATCAGGATAAATGCAAGCATATATCGTGTGATCGGTCGATAAGAAAACTGCTCCCGCAAAATCTGCGCCGCCGCATGACTTGTTTCATCGTATATTGCAGCCTGTTCACTGCTTCGGTACATCAAACTGCGTATTGTCTCATCCCGTACGGTCCAACTTACGAATTCATTCACCTGCGTAATGCGGCTTCCTATTTTTTCTGCTGCGTGTTCTAATAAAATTCGCCGTTCGTTCTGCATCTGACGCTGCATTTGTCTCTGTGTGGAATAAAGATAACAGCCTAAAAACAAAAATGTCGGTACTAATGATATCAACAAAAAATATCCCAGTAATCTGCGCTGCAGCACGTTTTTCACACCGTTCACCATACACTTTTTATTCCATAATATATTTTTTCTTATTCTATTTTATTATAACACACGCCCTATTTCTCTTGCCAGTCCATTCTTCTTTATCCATCTTATGAAATTATATAAGATGGCTTCTACCGTTTTTATTCGCTAAATTTCCGCATTAAACTTTACACATCTCCAAGTCGGTTGATCTGATTCTCTAAAGCTAAATATCATCTACAGAATACTACAGATGTTTCGACTAACGCTTCCTGCTGCCGAGCGCGTAGCGGACTTTCACCGCCTATTCGTTGTCCATGCTGGGCGCACCAATCAAAACCCATGCCAATTCCGTTGAAAAGGCATGGGTTTCGTGATTTATAGAACGAATTTCAATTCTTCGATCTCTGATTTATCCTTCAATGTAATCGGCTGAATGCCAAGCTTTTCAAACTGCTTGCGCACGGTGCGCAGCTGATTCTCGGTGAGTTTACTGTTATACACAGCCTGTGCATAACATTTGCAGTCGGACAGCTTTTTGACAAGCAGACGCATATTTTTACGAGTTGAAGCATGTTTCACGGTCTCAATCTTCGCCATACAATCCGAATACCGCACAAACGGCAGGTCTGCGTGCAGCATTTCCATATAAGAACGGATGGTGTCCTCGGACTCGTCCATGACAGTTTTCAGGATTTTCTTGTTGCTGCCCTTAACCTGCTCAGACAGTCCGCGCTTGAACTTTGCGCCCGAGCGGGAGACCTCGAATCGCAGCATTGGTGCATCGTAGTCCTCGAGCAAGTCCTCCTCCATCAGCTGAAACGTCTTATCATAGACCGTCAATGTGGTCGTTTTGCAGTAAATCCGCCACGAATGTGCATTCTTTTTCTTATGATTGGAGAAAGTTTTATCGAATGTACACAGCTCATATTTCTTCATATATGGACTGCGGCGAACGACACGCAGCGCCTCGTCAACCCAGTTCTGCGAATCGGGAAAGTAGTCCAGACAGCAGTCGATGCGTGAAAGCGTCAGCTGCTCAAAATCGCAGTTCAGACCGATTTTATGCAGCAGCTTGGTCATTTCCTTATCAAGCGATTTCAGCTGGTTTTCTTTCGCGGTGAACACTTTCTTGGGTGAATATATTTCGTGCAGCAAAGTATGCGGATTGAGCCGAAAATGAATAAAAGATGCAAGATTTTTCTTTGTTTTGTTCTTGCTGCGCACCTGCTGGTACAGATAAAGCACCACGCCCTGACCGCAGTAAGAAGTGCAGATATACTTCGTCAGACCTTTCTCAGAATGATATGTCGTGTCCGGATAAAAACTGCCGAAATTCATACTTTTCAGACTATGAAACACCTTGTTGAAGTCCTTTTTAGACACCCTGTGGAATAATTCGATCGTGTGGATACCATATCGAAAGTCCATTTCACTCACCGTCCTTCGCAAAGCAGCCGATGACTGCATCGTGCAAATCGTCCGATGACTCGCAGATTGCATACAGCTCATTTACGGCATCAATCGCGCGTTCATCCGTATTTGAGATGATGTCAAGGTTCATCTGAAAATCAGCGTCATTCCAGAGCAGGAGCGCCTTTGCGCGTTTGCCGTCGCGCCCGGCTCTGCCTGCCATCTGATAGAACGACGCTGCGCTGAACGGAAGCTGAGAGACGATAATCAAACGAATATCCGGGATATTCACGCCCATACCGAACGCAGAAGTTGCAATCATGATGTGCGCCTTGCCGGAACGAAAGCACTGCTCCTGCTTCGCTCGGTTGGATAATTTGCTGTGGCAGATGGCAATCTCATCAGCCTCGATATCACAATCTTCAATTAAGTAATCGCGCATCTCTTCCACATCACAGACACGGGTGCAGTAGATAACGATTTTACCCTTGTTAGCATATTTTAGAATTGCTTTCTTGACTTTCCCATAACGAATTGTCTCCGTTTTCACGAACACTTTTCCCAGAGAAAGATTAGAACGCTTGAGCTTGCCGATATGTACCGTCGGATTTTTCATACGCAGACTTTTTATGATATACGGAATATCCTCCTGCATAACGGTTGCGCTGAACGCAGCAACAATAGGTGAGGAGGGCAAATCCTTAATAAATTTACCAATATTGCGATACATTGGACGAAATTCATTACCCCATTCGGTCAGACAATGAACCTCATCCACAACGACCGTGTGCACCTTATTCTTCTGAATTGCTTTCCACAGATGCGGATCATTCAAACGTTCCGGTGCAACAAAGAGCGCCTGGAGTTTACCATGCTTTAATCTTTCAATAATATTGGTATTCTCCGCATTGCCGCTGTACAGGCAGCCCGCTCGGATTTTGCTGTCCTCGCAGCGCTGCACTAAGTCCCGCATCAATGCAACCGTCGGGAGAATACCAATCAGCAGATCGTTTGGGTGCATAGCAATCATCGAAAGAAAGCAGATTGACTTGCCTTCAGAGGTTCGAGCTAAACCAATCACATCTTTACCATTGAGTAAGTCTGTAATTACATTCTTCTGAAACGCTTTCAGCTTTGCGATACCAAAGCTATTGCATATCACCTTTCCCTGTTTGTTTGTCATAATTTTCACTCCTAAACATAGAATTCTCGTTCAAAACTGAAATTTAGAAATTTCATCTGAACTGCCTTTATTCCATTGTTGAGAGCGTAATCAAATTATAATTTCACAGGAATAACATGATATATAATAATAATAGCGAAAGACGTTGTACTATGTACTATTTCCATCCCATTCTCTTACCCAGTTCCAGCATGCTGATACCGAACCGCTCCGACGCTGTCAATGCCATCTGCAACGGTGCTTGTAATTTTTGTTAAACCTATTTGTCTAATTTTTTGGGCACTTCAACGTGCAGAAGTTCCTCTATTCTGCTTTAATGTGCAGTACGGCGTCCGAACGAAGTCGAATACATCGCCTTCTGCAGCGCGGGCAGAAGCGCCAGCGCATAGCCCTCCTCCATCGGTTCGTCGCTGCGATTCACATGAGTCGGCCGGAAAATACCGAGCGGAGCGTGCACTGCGTGCAACGGCGTTCGTCGATTCTCGGTTTGCATCGTTTTTTTGATTATTACGCCCATTTATTTTATTATAAATTGTGCATCATTAACTACTCATTTTACCTATCGTACAAAATATATTCAGTTTTTTATATATAGTATACAAGAATTTCTTGCCATTCTTATAAATTCGTGATATCATAGCAGATGCGGTCACGCCTTGCGAGGATGTAGATTTCGAAGCACGATCTCTGCAAAGCAGGCGGGCTGCACTCTAAACAATCCTATCCGCTTGCAGCAGGCCGGAAAACGCAGCTTGATCAGATGCATTTTATTGGGGCGGCTGTAAATTGGAAGCGAAACCAAGAAGGAGAGAATGTTTCGTGAAAACCAATCCAACCATGCAGGCAGAGGCGGTTCTGCCTACACGACCTGTTTCCGAAAACGGAAAAATCAATATTCTGACACGCCTGGCTTACGGCGGCGGTGACGTAGCGTGCAACGTTGTCTACGGCATGATCGCCACGCTGCTGACCCTGTTCTATACCGACTATGCCGGTGTTTCCGTCGCAACCGTCGGTCTTGTCATGCTGATCTCGCGTTTCTTTGACGGCGGCTCGGATGTTGTCATGGGCTTCATTGTGGACCGCACCCATTCCAAATGGGGACAGTCCCGTCCGTGGATCCTGTGGATGTCGCTGCCGTATGCGCTGAGTGCGATCCTGCTGTTCAGCATACCGCACACCAACGCCACGATCCAGTTCCTGTACATCTTTGTCACCTATAACTTCTGCACGACCGTCTGCTACACGGCGATCAATCTGCCGTACGGCTCGCTGTCTGCCATGATGACCCGCGACTCCAAGGAGCGCGATCTGCTGTCCGTATTCCGCATGGGCCTGTCCCCGATGGGCCGTATCATTGCCGTCACCTGCACCATGCCGCTGATCAAGCTGTTCGGTGACAATCAGGCTGCCTGGGTCAAGGTAATGAGCATCTGGGCCGCAATCGCTTTCCTGCTGCTCATCACCTGCTTTATCAAGTGCGAGGAAACCGTACACATCACAGCCCGCTCGGAGGAAAAGATTCCGGTCGGCCGCAGCCTCAAGGCGCTGGTCACCAATCAGTATTTCTGGGCTGTCCTGCTGCTCTGGATGTTCCAGAGCACCAATCAGGCTGTTGTCGGCACGATTCTGCCGTACTACTGCAAGTATGTGTTCCATAACGACTCGTGGATGTACAGCACGCTGTATCTTTCCGAAACCATCGTTCTGATCGTATTCACCTTCCTGTGTCCGCTGCTGCGCGATATGCTCGGCAAGCGCAACATGATCGTAGCAGGCGCCGTCCTTGTACTGATCAGTCAGGGGCTGTTCTTCCTCAACACCACCAGCTTCAGCTGGTGCCTGTTCACTACCATGCTGCGCGGCGTCGGCGAAGCACCGCTGTGTGCCTTTGTATTCGGCATGATCGGTGACGTTGTCGAGTTTGGCCAGTGGAAGCACCACATCCGTCAGGAGAGCTTCATCTTCGCAGGCGGTTCGGTCGGCACCAAGCTGGGCACCGGCATCGCACAGGCAAGCATTGCAGGCATTATGAGTCTGTGCGGCTATATTTCCTCGACCGGCAGCGCTGTTGTGCAGTCGCAGTCCGCAATCAACTCGATCATCAACATCTATATGTTTGGCCCGCTGCTGATCTTTGTCGGCGTTCTGATCGTCGGCCTGCTGTATCAGCTCGACAAAAAGTATCCCGCTATCATGAAAGAACTTGCAGAGCGCGAAGCGCGCGGCGAGCTGTAACTTTCTGATCTTCATAATCCCTCAACCGTTCCCGGCATGGCTGCAAAGCTGTGCCGGGAATCTGTTTCTCGCCCTGCCCGCACCGGTCGGCAGGGCGTTTTCCGTCTGTGCGCCGTGTCCTCCTTGCCGAGAAGCGGATATTCACAAAAAGTTTATCGCTGCGGCATTGCGGCTGTCCGCTCTCCTGTATATAATAAATGCAGAGCACATTCCTGTGTCTCCCATCCCGATTACCGAACGATTCAGATAAAGGAGCACCCGTATGTCAATCAACAACCTGTCCACTCCCGCCTCCGGCCGTTTTTCCCTCAGCGCCGCGGCACTTCACATTCTCGCCATGGTGCTGATGCTGATGGATCATCTCTGGGCGACCCTCCTGCCCGCGCAGGACTGGCTGACGTGTGCCGGACGGCTGGCCTTCCCCATCTTCGCATTCATGGCGGTGGAAGGATATTTTCACACCCACAGCTTCCGGAAATACGCCCTGCGGCTTGCGCTGTTTGCCGTGCTCTCCGAAGTGCCGTTCGACCTGATGTACGGCGGAACCTGGTTCTATCCAGTGCACCAGAACGTGATCTGGACGCTGCTGCTCGGTCTTCTGGGCATTCATCTGATGGAAACCGTGCGCAAAAAACAAAAAACATGGCTGTACCTGCTCACCGCCCTGCTTGTTGTGCTGATCGGCACAGTGCTGGGCACCCTGAGCATGGTGGACTACTACGGCACCGGCGTGCTGACGATCTTTATCTTCTACTTCTTCCGCGGACGGAAGTGGTGGTGTCTGGCAGGGCAGCTTCTCGCCCTCTACTGGGTCAATGTGCAGCTGCTGGGCGGTCTGCTGTATCCCGTCCATATATTCGGCATGGAATTTGAGATCTGTCAGCAGGGTCTTGCACTTCTGGCGCTCCTCCCCATCTGGCTGTACCGCGGACGGCAGGGCTATCACAGCAAGCCGTTCCAGTATGCCTGCTATGCCTTTTATCCCGTACATATGCTGATCCTTGTGCTGATCCTGCAATATCTGACCCGCTGACGGCTATACCAGCATTTGTAAACATCTGTAAAACTTGTTATTTATCATATGCGCGTTCTGTTATATAATAAGTAAAACATCAAGACCGCGCATTTTCTATTTCTGTTTTATGAAGTAAAGTGTGCAGGACAGGCCGGCTGCTGTGTGCAGTGCAGATTGACCGACTGCGAGAGAGACCGCTTTCCCCATGATAACACTGAAAATTTTCAGTAAGAGAGAAAGGAAAAACCATATGAACTGGAACATTATTACGGATTCAAGCTGTGATCTGCTCCCTTCCACCAGTCCGGACGGAAGGATTCGGCTGACCAGTGTGCCGTTTACTATCCGCATCGGAGAGCGGGATTTTGTCGATGATGAGCATCTGGATATGCTGGAAATGCTCTCCGCCATGGAGCAGGAACGCTCGGCCGGCCACACCTCCTGCCCCACGCCGGACGCATGGCTGGCGCAGTTTGAACAGGCGGACTGCGCGATCGCGATTACCATTTCCTCGCAGCTGTCCGGCAGCATGAACAGCGCTCTTGCGGCAAGAGATATGGCGCTGGAGAAAGATCCGGATAAAAAGATCGTCATTCTGGACTCCTTATCCACCGGACCGGAGGTTCTGCTCTGCGTAAAGGAGATCGAGCACCTGATCCGTCAGGGCCTTTCCTTTGACGATATTGCGGCGCACGCCAGAGGTTTTCTGCAGAAAACCAAAATCCTCTTTGCGCTCTCCTCGTTTGACAACCTGATCAAGAACGGACGCATCCACCGTCTGACGGGTATGCTCGCCAAGGCTCTCGGCATCTGGGGCATCGGCAGCGGCAGTGACGAGGGAAAGATCGCCTTTGAAAGCAAGGCGCGCGGTGCAAAAAAGGTCGTGCAGACGCTGGTCAGCACCATGAAGGAGCACGGATTCATCGGCGGAAATGTCGCGATCAGCCATTGTGATAATCTCGCACTGGCTCAGACGCTGAAAAACAGCATTCTGGATATCTGGGGAAATACAAGCATCGAGATCCTGCCGACCCGCGGGCTCTGCAGCTACTACGCCGAGCGCGGCGGATTGATCGTCAGCTACTGAGCCAGAGCCGATCGACCGTCTCCGTTTTCAACAAACAAAGGGCGAAACCGTATGGTTTCGCCCTTTTTCTCCAATTTTTACGATATATCTAACGAATTGCGTTCTACCGATTTCCCGTGACACCAACTTGACACCAAAGTGTTCACATAGCCTTCAGCAATTCCGCTGCGTCCTTCTCCTCAGAACAGAGAACGTGAATGTATGTGTTGTATGTTGTCGAAATATTCGCATGGCCAAGCCACTTGCTGACTACACTGATCGGTACGCCCGCTTTCAGTGTCCGCGTAGCAAAGGTATGTCGCAGCTGATGTAAAGTGAAGGGCTTGTCGATATTAGCTTTGCGCAAAACACGGTCCAGCACACGGCGAAGCTGTGCATTAGAAAGCACCTTGCCGTTGCGGGACACCAATACCAAATCATTGCGAACACCCAGCATACGATAAATCTGCTGTAAACTGCGCAGTGCATGGACAGCCTTTTCATTCAGCGGAACAATCCGATTACCGCTCACAGTCTTAGTTCCCTTGATTTTTGCGTTCCTATGCTTTTGTCCCGGCTTGCGGTCACGGTTGACAATCATCGAAAGATTTTTGCTGACCGTGACTGTTTCGTTTGCGAAATCAATGTCAGACCATTTCAATGCCTGCAATTCACCACAACGCAAACCAGTATGCACCAGAAACACAATCGCATTAGCGTGCATAATCTGCGGTGTATCATTGTGACATGTTAATGTAGCGACCTGTTCCAACGCCTGCACTTCTTCATCTTCCATGAC
>UMLF01073755.1_pt1 | contig 32946 bp, 25 predicted proteins | sample 1966501 | NCBI WGS metagenome assembly UMLF01 (sample SAMEA4836194, study PRJEB28245) | human gut metagenome | biome: gut microbiome; material: fecal sample | place: Denmark | collected 2008 | reverse complement strand
CCTGCGAAAAGGTCTTGACTTTTGTTAGCAGGTTTTTATGCAATATTTCTTTTATTGAAATGTAATGGAAATGGACTGCAATTCATCTAATGTTTTCACCTTTTTCCCTAAGATGAATCGATAATCAGAATGACCATTTCCGGCACTTCTGGATACCCATGTGACAGGAACCGATTCCCCGTTGATGGTGACTTTCATATGTTCGTTTGCCAAAGCAGTATCATTGGTAATCCATTTGTCTAAGTCCGCATTAAGCATTTTATAGAGAAGAGTAGATACCTCTCCAGTTTGTTCTCCAACATCCATATAAAGAGAAAATTGGAATGCAGTATAGGGTGTTCTGCCACCAATGAGGGTAGGAGCAGTCAAATACTGCATATTTTTTTCCGAAACATCAAAATTGCCAGAAGCATTTTTGGTCAGTGTCAGAGAAAAATCTGAAATGCTTGCAGAGATATCCTTACCGTTATCGGGCAGAGTATATTTCCAAAGTGCTACAGAGGTGAAGGAAGCAGTGCGATTTTCTGCATTCCATACTACATCGCCGTAAGGTTCCAGCGCTTTGAAGTAAATCAGTGTTTTGCCATCTGCACGGAAGGAAGACATTTTGTTGCCATCTACCGTCACGGTCACATTGTTGGGATAGACTTTGTATGCCAGTCTGCCAATAGGTCTGTTTTCAGGCGGCGTATAAGTTGCCGTAACAGGCTTGCTGAAAGTATCACTATAGGTAATGTACAATTCTTTTCCATCGTGGCTGTAAGAAACATCGAAGCCGTAATCTGCCAGATCTTCCGCAAAGATAGCTACCTGACCGAAGAAATTGCAGCAGGAAATGGGTGCACCGTTAATGGAAGCCACAATGTCTGTTGTGACCGCATTGGCGATGGGCGTAGCGCCGTAAGCAGTAAAGCTGGAAAAGATCAGGCTTAATAAAAGGACTGGAGCAAATAGAAGCTTTTTCATACGCATTTCCCCTTTCTGATTTCCCTATGGTGTATTGATATTTTGAGTGTAGCACGCAGAAAAATAGAAAACAATGACATTTGTCTTACAAATATGTTTTTTGAAAAAAGGAATGTTTTGCATAATGAAAATTTTCGAAAAATGAAAGCTGTTTTCTTCACAAATAAAAAGGATGCTTTTCATATTTATAAAGTTCATTTGTATTTGCAGGAAATACAGTATAAAAAATAGAACTAAGTCAGGGTGAGGCAAAAACAAAGAATGTTACTGCGTTTTTTATGGAATTAGTTGGCATTTGATAGACTTTATGTATCTTTGGGGAGTCTATGATAAAGGGACTATTTTCCAAAGAAACCAGGGGCAGAAGTATTTTGTCTGCATGATAGGGAGGCGGACACATGTGATCATGAAATATATTTGAATACGGAAGGAGTTGTTTTGTAAGAAATTGCAGCAAAGTAAGAACGAAAGAGAAGGGAAATGATATTTGAACAAAATATTTCGAAATATTGTAGGACAAGAAAAGCGGAAGGAGCAGATAAAAGAGCAGAAATATTATGTTGAAATGACATTTTCAGCAGTGGTTTTCGCTGAAAAATTTCTCTTGAATCATGACTAAGGAACAAATTTCTTTGAAAATACACCATTTTCAAAGAATTCGACATGGGAATCAAAAAGAAATAAATTTTTTTGTATGAAAATAGGAACAATTGTTTGTTTTGCTAAGAAGGGGCAAAATGGCATGTTATGGACATCTAAAATGAAGGAAATTGTTTGAAAAGTCCCTATTTTACGGTCAAAAAGGACATTTGTCTATTGGAGAAAGTATAAAACGCTGAAAAATGAATTGTACTTAAAATGGTACAAAAGTAGTAAAAAATGGTATATTGAAGTAATTGTCCCTGAGTTGTATATATAATATAATAAAAACAAGAAAAAACAAAACAAATTGTGCAGAATACATCCTAACCAGCGTGGAGAGTTTATTTCGTTGTGCAATTTGACGGATGAATCATAGGCAAATGGGCAGGAAGCCATAGGGTCTATATCAGAAATCCTTTTCCAACTTCCAGACCAAAGGCAGCTTGATTTTCCCTAAATCACATTGGTCTTCAAAAAGGCGATGCGGTGTTATATATACAGGAGACTTCGTTTATCAGAAACTTGGAGCCATAATGTGGAGGGAGGAACGATCATGAACACGATCGACAACAATGAATTTATGATTCTGAACAGCATTATCTATAAAATCCATACAAATCCTGATTTTGCAGCCATGCGGAAAGAACTTCTGGAACAGCTGAAAATGATCATTGATTTTGACAGTGCGGAATTTCATCTTTCCAGAGGGGGTGGCAGCATTTCACTGGATTCCGGTATTTCTTACAACAGCAATGCATCTTTGGATTATTCCAAAGCCTATGAACACATTGACTATAGTCAGGGAATATTGGGAACAGGAAGCAGCATGGTTTACCGGGAAACAGACTTGATGCCGGATGAAAAAAGAGTGCAGACTGAGTACTACAAAAGCATTTACGAAGTAAATAACTGGCATTACTCTTTGCAGCTGGTTCTGGCATATGATAAACGGTTTTTGGGAGTCATCACCTTCTACAAGAACAAAGGAAAGGAAGACTTCAAGTATGCGGATATCTTCAAAATCCAATTAATCGAAAACCATCTGGCTTACCGGATCAATAAAGAACAGGAAGCTGCTTCCAAGAACAAAGATAAAGTTTCTGTTGAGGAAGCGGTGGAACAGTTTGGATTGACCAAAAAGGAAAGCGATATTCTGGATCTGCTGGTAAAAGGATACAGCAATAAAGAAATTTGTGACAAAATGGTCATCTCCAGCAATACTGTGAAAAAACATATTTTGAACATCTATCGGAAATTGAATATCAAAAACAGAGTGCAACTGCTCTGTATGGTGAAAGAACCTTAAAATGGCATCAATGGCTGCAGCGCATAACACGCAGCAGCTTCAGATAAACAAAAATTATGAAATACAATCTCCATAATTTTTTGTGACAAATCAGATATGAGGTGATACTCCGAAAATGACGTCATTATTCCGTAAAGAATAAGAAGGGCGGAGGGATAAAACTTAACCGAAAATAAGAGATGCAGGAAAAAGAGCTTGCATCAGACGCAGTTTAGAAAGATATCAAGATGACGATTGTAAAAAAACAAGAATGAGGAGGCGTACATATGAAACAATTCGAAGAAACAAGTAAATATTTGGAAAGAATCCTTGGCTATATCCACTCTGACAATATCAGTGATGCAGATAAAGAATTAATGACAAAAGAAACTGTTCACCATTTCGATAACTATGTAAGCCCGGCTGGCTGAAATATCGTAAATCTGTATCTACAAACGCGGCTCTGCTGGAATGGACCGACCACGACAGCAGCGTAGTGGATCTGTATGGTGAAGATTTTATCGACTGCCTTGGCGGTTTCGGTATCTATACATGTGGACATAGAAATGAATATATCGTTGATACAGTAAAAGCTCAGCTGGGTCATCAGGCACTGCATTCTCAGGAACTGCTGGATCCCCTGCGCGGCTATCTTGCAAAAGCTGTTTCTGAAATCACACCCGGCGACCTGCAGTACTGCTTCTTTACAAACGGTGGTGCAGAAGCCAACGAAATGGCTCTGAAATTAGCGAGAATCGCAACAGGCGGACGCTGGTTCGTATCCACAGTCAATGCGTTCCACGGCAAATCCATGGGTGCGGTTTCCATGGGCGGTAAGAGCACATATCGTACTCCTTACACACCAATGGTACAGCAGGTTGTTCACGTTGAATACGGCAATGCAGAAGACGCAAAAAAAGCCATCAGAAACCTGATTGCAGTTGGCGAAAAAGTTGCAGCCTTCATCGTAGAACCTGTTCAGGGCGAAGCTGGTATCATCATTCCTCCTGAAGGCTATTTGAAAGAAATCAGAGCAATCTGTGACGAATACGGCGTAGCATTGATCTGTGACGAAATCCAGACTGGTATGGGTCGTACAGGTCACATGTTCAGATGCGAAGGCGAAGGCATCGTTCCCGATATCGTGACATTCGGTAAAGCGTTCGGCGGCGGCATTATGCCAATCACCGGTCTGATCTGCCGTCCTCATATGTGGACACAGGAACTGGTTGACAACCCTTGGCTGCTGGGCTCTCCCACATTCGGCGGCAACCCTGTATGCTGCTCCGCTGCACTGGCAACCATCAAATACATGATCGACCATGACATCCCTGGTGAATGCGCGAAGAAGGGTGCCATCATCAAAGAAGGTCTGGACAAACTGAAAGCAAAATATCCTGATCTGATTGACGATGTACGCGGTATCGGTTTGATGCTGGCAGTAGAATTCAAGACTTCCGAAATCGGTTACGAAGTTGCGAAAGGTATGTTTGCCCGCAAAGTTATCACAGCTGGTACACTGGTTAACGCAAAATGCGTACGTTTCGAACCTGCAGCTGTTATCACAGAAGACCAGATTGCGAAGGTAATCGAACGGATGGATGCATCCCTGGCTGATACAAGAGCAGCTATGAAATAAAATAAACATGGGACAAAATTGATAGTTTCCCCGCGTGGCATTGATTGTTTCCATGCGGGGAACTTTTTATAGCCCTCCCAATGGGAAAATACCCATTGGACAATAGAATGAAGGAGGATGAACAGATTATGACAATGACAATTCAAGAAAGAATTGATGCTGCCCGCAAAGCGCAGGCGCAGATTTTAGATTATACACAGGAACAGGTTGACAAACTGGTTTTTGAAATTGCAAAGGTGATCTACTTAAATGCAGAACCTCTGGCAAAGATGGCAGTAGAAGAAACCAGACTTGGTAAATATGAAGATAAAATCGGTAAGAACACAGATACACCCACAGCTTTCTGGGCTTACCTGAAAGATAAAAAATCCGTTGGTGTCATCAGAGAAATCCCTGAAGAAGGCATCATCGAAGTTGCCCATCCCATCGGCGTTATCGGTGCAGTTACACCTGCAACCAACCCTACCGTTACACCTCTGGGCAACGCAATGCACGCACTGAAAGGCAAAAACGCTCTGGTAATCACACCTGCACCTCGTGCGGAAAAAACTTCCACAAGAACCGTGGAACTGATGCGTGAAGCACTGGTAAAATGCGGCGCACCTGCAGATCTGATTCAGATCATCGAAGAAATTACCATTGAAAAATCCGCAGAACTCATGGAAAAATGTGACCTGGTTATTGCAACTGGCGGTCCTGGGCTGACAAAAGCAGCTTATTCCAGCGGTACTCCTGCTTACGGCGTTGGTCCAGGCAACCCTCCCGTAATTTTGGACAGAGGTTATGACCTGGTAGACGCAGCGAAGAAAACATTCATCGCTGTTGGCAGTGACAATGGTATCCTTTGCGACGGCGACAACTTGATGCTGTATCCTCAGGAAGAAGAAAAAGATTTCTTCAAAGCCCTGCGGGATGAAGGCGTTCTGATTTATGAAGATAAAGACGACGTTGAAAAATTCAGAGCAGCCCTTTTCAGCAACGGCAAAATCAATTCCGATTTGGTAGGGGAAGACGCAGATGTTATCGCTCGTGCAGCAGGCTTTGATATTCCCGCTGAAACAAAAGTTCTGGGTCTGAAGATCGAAGGCGTTGGGAAAGAAGACATCATGTGTAAAGAAATCATGGGTCCCGTTGTGGTACTGAAGGACTACGACACATTCGAAAACGCTGTAGAAATGGCAGTCAGAAATATGGCAGAAGCTGGCGGTATCGGTCACACAGCTGGTCTGTTTACCAACGACAAAGAACATATCAAATATGCTGGCGAAAGAATTCCCGTTGCACGTCTGCTTGTAAATCAGCCTACACCCGATGCATGGGGACCTGCAACAAACGGCTTGTCTCCTGCAGTATCTGAAGGCTGCGGCACATGGGGCAACAATATTCTGGCAGGCAACGTAGACTATATCCATATGCTGAATGTTTCTAAGATCGCTATGCCTTTGGATGTAGAACTGCCTGACGGTGAAAAACTGTTCAAAGATTGATATTTGATTTAAAAATAACGGCGAAATAAAAATATACATGCATTCCGAGGCAGAAATACCTGCTTCGGAATGCCAAAAAGAAAGAAGTGAATTTATGAAAGACCTCTATTAAGACAAAAGGGAGGATTGTCCTATGGAAAGTGTACGAGAAGCGCAAAAGAAAGATCAATTAAAACGAACGTTGATTTTTTACATAGCATTGTTTGTGGGATTTGCTCTGGTAGGTATTTTGGTACCTGATAATCCAGACGAATTTGGTATATTGACATGTATTCCGGCTGCCTTCATGATCTTCTTTATCTTTAAGACAAAAAGAATCATTGAAGGGCTTACACTGGCTGTTCTTTTATGCTGTATCATGGTTCACAAGCAAAACTTCATTATCGAATTTGCGAATATTGCGCAGACAACCATGATGGATGAAGATATTGCGTTCCTGATCATTGTTTGTGGTCTGATGGGCAGCTTGGTTGCAGTTATTGAAAAAAATGGCGGCGGTCTTGTATTTGGTAAGTTTGTAGCTTCCAAGGCAAAATCTGAAAAAACAGCGCTCTTTGGCACAATGCTTTGTTCTGCGCTGTTCTCCATGGACGACTATCTGAGCTCTCTTACATCTGGTATCGCTATGACACCAGTAACAGACAGATACAGAGTTCCTAGAGAAATGACTTCTTATGTAATTGATACAACAGCAGCGCCAGTTACGGTTCTGAATCCCATTTCCACATGGGCAGTATTCATCGGCGGGCTGATGGTTGCCAACGGTCTGGCAGAAGAAGGTCAGCAGCTGACAACATATATGAAAACAGTTCCTTTCAACTTCTATGCAATTTCAACACTGGTTGTACTGGTACTGGTTATTTTAGGGGTTATCCCGAAATTCGGCCCCATGAAAAAAGCGTATGAAAGAGTTGCTGCCGGCGGTCCTTTGGCACCTCCGGGATCTGAAAAGATCGACATTCGTGCCGGCAAAGAAATGGTAGAGTTTGAAGACGATATGGAAGGCGAGATGAAAGCCTGCAAGAAACCCAAACTTCGCAATTTCTTTGTACCTATCTTTATTCTGATCGGCGCCATCTGTATGTTTGATTTCAATATGCAGATCGGTATCATCATCGCGATCCTGCTGGGCTTTGTATTCTTCGTATTCCAGGATATGGACCCCGAAGAATATGCCGATGCAGTTGTTGAAGGTTTGAAAAACATGGTTATGCCTATCCTGCTGATGATTCTGGCATTCTGTTTCGCAAACGCGAGCCAGCAGGTTGGCTTTATCGATTACGTTATCGACGTAGCGGTAAGAAATATCTCTCTGCCACTGCTGCCGATTACTGTATTCCTGGTATTTGCATGTACAGAATTTATCATGGGTATCAACTGGGGCATGTACATCATCGCACTGCCAATCGTTGCTCCCATTACCATCGCTCTGGGCGGCGACATTGGTGTAACCGTAGGCACGGTTGCAGCTGCAGGCGTTTGGGGAAGCCACTGCTGCTTCTACTCCGATGCAACGATTCTGACATCTGCCTCTACAGGCTGTGATAACTTCAAACATGCGACCAGCCAGATTCCATTTGGTTTGATCGCAGGTATTTTCTCAGCCATTGCATATCTGATTCTCGGATTTGTATTGTATGCTTAAGAGCTTAAGAAGAGTTGAGAACGACCACAGGAGTGTTCCCTTCCATAGGATGAATGGTTCCTGCAAAAGCTGCTGACACTGGCAGCGGAGGTTTTTTGAAAAGTGAAACAAGTAAGATGGGGGATGAACCACAAAGATGCTTCGGAAAAGTCTTTGTGAAGAACTTACTTATAGAAACGATGAAAAAAAGAATATATGACAAATGACTTGATATGAAAATAAGGAGGAAATGATTATGGTAGGTAAAAAAGTGGTACATCATCTGATGATGAGCGCAAAAGATGCACATTATGTTGGCGGTCTGGTAAACGGCGCTAGAATCGTAGAATAGTGGGGCGACGTTGGTACAGAACTGATGGTTTATGTAGACGGCGACATCAGCCTGTTCCTGGGTTATGAAAACATTGAATTCCTGGCACCTGTATATGTAGGTGACTTTATGGAATATCATGGCTGGATCGAAAAAGTTGGCAACCAGTCCTATACATGTAAGTTTGAAGCATGGAAAGTGGCAACACAGCTGGACAGAACAGACGCTGACCTTTCCGGCGTAGCAACACCCGAAACAGCAGCAACAGCATGCGAACCTCCTATCCTGTGCGGCAGAGGTATCGGCAGCCTGTACATTGCGAAAAAAGATCAGAGAGGTCCTCAGGAATCTTCTTTCAAAGACAGAAAACATCCTGGCGAATAAACTGTCTGTAAAAAGATTTCTGATGTAAAATTCATTGCTTTAGCCAAGGAGGGCGGACGAATTTCATTTCGTCCGCTTTCTTTGGGAGAATGACATGCCGGAAAGGAGTGGGGGAATATGGATGGCAATAAACAAATGCAGGAAAAACTCCTAGGGAAAATCAGACAGATTGTGGTAGATGAAAAATTCAAACTGGATGCGTTTTATCTCTGCGGAGCGGCATCCAGCCTGCCAAACCAGAAATTACAGAAAGCATGTGAAAAATATCTGGAAATGGTAGACCAGAAACAGAAAGATGCGGCAGTGATCAATGGTTTGATTACAGAATTGGAAAATGCTGTTGCGGCAAAAGCCAAAGTGACTGTCGTAGGTGATCTGGTGAATAACAAAGCAGATATCCAGGAGGTTTTTGATCACAGAGAACATCTCTGGAATGTATAAATGACTTGTGCCTGAAAAGGGCGTCCTTTATGAGCAAAAATATAGGCGGCAACGTCATGAGAAAAATGAAAAAGACAGTGAGAAATAGGGGCATCTTCATAAGAAAACAAAGAAAGCTGAAATCCTTGTGATACAGAGGATTTCAGCTTTCTTATTTTGACTGAGATTCGGTTGTTTTCTTATGAAAACAGCCGCTGCAATTCCTCTTAAGAAATTGAGGTGAGAAAAACAATGTTTTCTTAAGGGGAAGTTGCTTTTTCACTGTCTTTTTTTTATTTAGAGGAGCAAAACATTAAATTCCATATTTCTGGCACAGACGCATGAAGATGGAAGCGATTTCCGCACGAGTGATCTGTGCATCGGGGCGGAAGTTGCCTTCGTTATCGCCGGAAAGCAGACCGGCTTTCTGCATAGCGCCTACGCTTTCTTTGGCATATCCGCTGATGGAAGCAGTATCCTGGAAATCAGGTGTGCCGCTTTCCAGTGCAACACCGGAGAATTTCAGATATCTTGCCAGCATCACTGCTGCCTGTTCTCTTGTGATAGGTGTGTTAGGTGCAAAGGAAGTGTCGCTGACACCGGATACCAGATTATTTGCATATGCCCAGCTGACAGCATTGCCATACCATGCATTGCTGGAAACATCGGCAAAAGGAGTGCTGCCTGTATGAGAAGTGCCATTGAAGCGGTAAAGCACGGAAACCAGCATGCCTCTTGTCATGGAATGACTGGGAGCGAACTGTGTTTCGCTGACACCGGAGAACAGACCTCTCTGGGTGACATAGGAAACAGCAGGTGCATACCACTGATTTGCAGGTACGTCACTGAAATTGGTAGAACCTGTGGAAGGCTGCTGTACAGCTGCAAAAATAACTTCTACTACGTCAGTGGATTTCAGATGCAGCAGCTGCTGTACGGGACCCTGAGAAACGCCGTTGACCAGTACGTCACGCACTTCATAGCCGTCGTGAGGTTGGATGGATACGCTGCCGTCATTGCTTGCGATGATCATACCATTGGTCTGGTCACCTTTGATAATAGGGCGACCGGTTGTTGTGCTGGAGCTACTAGAGCTGCTACTATTGGAGCTGCTGCCACTAGAGCTGCCACCACCGGAACTGCCACCGCTGGAGCTGCCACCACCATTACTGCCATTATCGCCATTATCGCTGTCATTGCTGCCGCCGCTGTTACTGCCGCCAGCACCATTGTCGCCACCAGCACCGTTATCGCCGCTGTTATCACTGCCATCATCCTCTAAAGATACCTGTGTATAGGATGTTGCAGCGTCTTTGCTGTTCAATGTGATCAGTTTGGATACGCCTGTAAAGGATACGCCATCAGGCAGTGTCAGGTTACCAAGATAGATCTGGTCATTCTGACTTTCCAGTACAGAAAGAGAGTCCGCGTAAATGGTCAGAACGCCGTCTTTTTCGATATGATGGCTGTATGCCAGATCTTCCGCGCCAAGGAAATGGGCGTTTTCCAGATTCTGTTTGGATTTCAGTGAAATTTCCACACTGGTGGTGTCATCAGAAACGCCTGTCAGATACAGACGAGCATGATTGCTGTCGTTATCCCGTTGGATAATCACGCTGGGACCTGCGGCAAAAGCAGTGGTGGACATCAGTAATGATGCCACCAAAGCGCCTGCCCAAAGTGTATATTTCTTTTTCATGGGTAGGTTCCTCCTTAATTATTGATGTTCCAGAGAGATGGAGGGCATGCTGTCAGCGTCGGGAGAAGAAATCCACATTGTCTGTGCAGTGATGCGGCCATCTGTTTCGGAAATATTGTCTGTGCGGTACAGAACTGCCTGAATGCGGTCGGGCAGGGAGCTGGGGTGATCGCAGTCCACATGTTCATTCTGCAGATCGCCTTCTGCTTCTTCGTTGATGACATAGATGAACATACCATTGCTGATGAGGCTCACTTCGCCATCGGCAGGAACTTCTGCCAGAAGATAAGTTTCCCCGTTGATAGGTCTTGTTTCTTTTGTTTCTGTACCTGTTGCCAGATCGCGAACGGTAAATTCGCCGTTGACCTGTACGTAGTTATATCTGGGATCGCCTACATAAGTGCCGACGATAACCAGAGAGCCAGCAGGGATGACTTCCTCAGAAGTATCGCCCCACTGATAAGCTTCACGCAGTCTGCCGATGGCAGCGCCGTCCTGCAGGAATGCTACGTCGTCGTTGACTGCACCGATGAGCTGCAGGGATGCACCTTCAGGAACATTCTGCAGTTCCAGTTTGGTGATGTCGTAAGTCCAGATACGGCTGTCTTCCGCATTTGCACCGGGTTTGGTGAAGTATGCTTTGAATGTGCTGTCGTCGTTTGCCATATTCTGTGTCAGTGTCAATGTGGTTTCTTTGGATACGCCATCCACATTTGTAGTCAGAACAGCGGTGATGCTTTCCACATCGGAAACACCAGTCAGTTTGATACCGCTAACAGACTGTGCCTTATCATTTTTCATAGTCACAGTTGCAGTTGTACCGGACTGGGAAAGGTCATACAGACCTGCATCCAGTACGTTGTCGTAAGAAATACGTACCTGCTGTGTTTCTGTGGCTTCGGAAATATTGCCCTGTTTATCTACAGCACGAACAGAATAGGTCAATACCGTATTGTTTGCTGTACCGATATGTTCGGTGAATGTGCCAGTTGTTGTAAAGGCAATGGATTTGCCGCCTTTCAGGATTTCGTAACCCAGAATGTTTTCTCCGTCGGTATGGGAGAATGTCAGTGTCACATCCTGACCGTTGGAACCAACGGAATTGGTTGCTGTAACGGAATCCAGTGTCAATGTACCATTTGCAACGCCTGTGCCTTCCAGACGGTTGCGGCGGGAGTTATCGTTCAGATACCAGATGGCTCTTTCTTCTTCGCCATAGGATTTCAGTTTGCTCTTTGTGCTTTCTGTCAGTTCCATGCCCCAACGAGTGAAGAATTCTGTCAGGTCTTTCTGAGCAACTTCAGATGCAATCAGTGCAACGCGGTTGTCGTAGTCATTGCCGCTATACGCGCCGGATTTCCACAGTTTGAAGAACTGGTTGTAGAAATCCATGGGAGCATCTGCGTTGTCATAAGCCAGATGCAGCTGCCAGTACATGCCCAGCTGCACGAATACGTTGTTGGCTGCGCCGGGACGTGCTTCTGCAACTTTCTGGAAGATGGCAGAATATCTGTCTTCGCTTTCCAGACGAGTGGTCAGGGAAGTCATATCGCCGCCGTCGTAGCTCTGTACCATGAGGGAGTACAGGTTGTTGGTGATTTCTGTTCTGCCCAGTTTATCCATGTTATGACCGATTTCGTGAGCGATACCCCAGCCATACAGACCGTTTGTATCTGCTTCACCGGATAGCATGGAAACGGGAGTGCCTTTTGCCAGATCACCAGCGGAGCCATAACCGATACCGATATGATCGCCGGCTGCATACATGAAGGCGGAACCGAACATGCGTATGTAACGGATGTTCTGACGGCTTTCCATAGGATACTGGTAAGCGTCTTTATCACCGCCTACAATGCCCTGTGTGGTATTTACTACATAAGAAACGTCTTCCCAAGCAAGGATTGCATTGTAAAGGGATTCTGTTGTCAGGACGTTTGCCACTTCTTTTACAGGGATGGACAGCAGGAAGCTGGGAGTTGCAATATCTGTATGGTTACGGATGCTTGTCTGACCCAGACGGTTGCTGTTTGCCTGTACATATGCGTTTACTTCTGCCACATAAGCAGAGATTTTTTCTTTTCTTGCGGATTCAGACAGTTCATACCAGTCGGACAGTTCCAGCATAGGTGTTTTTACGCTGGTATTGTTGTCTGTGATGATACGCAGGGAAATTTCGTCCGCATGAGAACCGCTGTATGTCAGATACAGGGCGCCGCCTTTTTCTGAAGATACAGAAGCAATCTGTTCTACGGAAATGACGTTTCTGCCGGACTGGAGCTGGATGCCTTTGCCTTTCCATGCGTTATGATTGCCATAATACTGTGTAGGTACGATGGTAACGGTTTCGCCAGCAGGGATGTCTGCATAGATGACAACATCGCTGCCGGAAGAAGCTACAACGCCCAGAGGCTGCAGTACGCTTGCAGTCTGACCATATGCACTGTCTGCTGCGGTGCTGCGGGATTGGAAGCCTGTCTGTGCTGCCAGTTTGCTGCCTTCTGCCAGTGCTTTTGCGTCGTTCAGTTCGCGCAGCATCATATCTTTATTCAGATAGAATGCGTTTGTATTTTCCACTCTGCTGCGGAGTGCCTCTACTTTTTCAAAGGTTTCTTCCTTGCTGTATTTCAGTTCTGTAAATGTACCGTTGGAGAACAGGTCTGCAATTTCTGCAGGTGTGTTATCCAAATGATAGAATGCTGCTTCAGACAGTGTAACTGCTTTTGCACCTTCCCACTGACCAACGTTAACTCTAACTCTGGAAATGTCATTGGATTCAGGCAGTTCCAGTACCAGATAACCGGTGCCGTCTTTTGTCACTTTGGCAGTGATATTTGCATTGATGGTTGCAATCTTTTCGTATTTTCCATCAGCTGTTTTGCGGTAAGTGGTTACGCTGTAGTCACGCATGCCTGTGGTATAGCTCAGATCGCCCTGTCTGGGAACATAGATCATGTAGTTCATGCTCTGAGGCTCTGCAAAGTCAAATGTGAAGGACTGATCTTTCCAGTATGCGCCAGACTGCCAGAATGTGGAGTAGTTGCCGTCCAGTACATGTTTGATATTGAAGTTGGGTGTTTCATTCCAGTTTACATTGCCTGCGGCGCCGCTGTCAGAACGAACGGTAATCAGTTCATTGGAGATGCGGTTTTCTGTAGGCAGGGCAGGACCGTTGATGGTCTGGGACTTGGGTGCACCTTCTGCCAATTCGGAGCGAGGGCTGACACCAGCCTGATTGTATGCTTCTACGCAGAATTCGTAAGTAACACCGTTTGTCAGGTTGCCTACAGTGAGGGAGTTGTTATCGCCTACATCAGAGGAAATCCACTGATCTGTGCCTTTTTCACGATAGTAAACCAGATAGCCCATAGCATTTTCGGATTTTGCCCAGCTGAAACGCAGAGCGGAATCCATGGAAGTTACCTGTAAAGTAGTAGGTGCTACAGGTCTGCTGTCGGGCAATGGTGTTGCGGATACCATAGCGGAAGTGGCGCTTTCCCATTCGCCGCTGGTGCCTACCACAACGAAATAATATTTTTTCAGGTTTTCCAGACCGCTAATGGTGATGCGGTTGTTTCCGGTGGTCTGAACCTGTGTCATGCCGTTCTGGGTTGTGCCATAGTAAACTTTATAGCCTGTTACGTTTGCCATGGCATCCCAGGAAAGGGAAACACTCTTTGTGCCTGCAGTTGCAGTAACATTCTGGGGTTTTGCTGCTTCTGCTTCAGGCGCTTTTGCCAGTGTGCTTTCTACAAAGGCAACCTGTTTGATGACAGCAGTTTCATTATCTTCTGTTTTGGTAACCTGAATGGTGATTTTCTTCACGACTTTTCTGGAACCCAGATTTACCACCAGTACGTTTTCGCCGTCACGGGCAGAACGAGCTGCAACAGTCAGTTTGCCGTAAGGAATGGTTTCTGTTACGGCTTTGCCGTCTTCTTCCACTTCCAGAACCAGATTGAAGTATTCGATACCACCATTTGCAGGAGTAGCAATCTGTACTTCGCTCATGGCAACGCCTTCGTTAAAGGCGATGGGGATTTCCAGAGGTGCTTCGGGAGAAATTTCGCCGGAATCTTTTTTGCTGAATGTAATGGCTTCTGTTTCTGTAAACAAGTCAGCGATGTTTTTATCATCGGCAATTTCTACTTCAGACAGGTCTGTTTTGTCAACGTCGATGTTCTGCACAATGGCGCGGGATACCATAGCACCATTCTGTGCAACGGCTTTGCCGGTACCCTGTACCATCATACCGCGGTTTACATAGGAAATATCCACGATGTTCACAGTGCCGTCTTTATTCAGGTCATAAGCGTCGTTATCAGTGCCAAGAGCTGCTTCTACCAGCTGCTGATCTTCCTGATTTACGCTGCCGTCGCCATTCACATCCCCAAGTGTGAATGTGCTTTCTTTGGTACCAATGGTAATGATTTTTGCGTATTCTTCCAGAGAAAGTTCATTATATGTATAAGTGCGGTAGCCGTCACCTGTCACTGCAATGCGGTATACGCTGTCCGCAGTGCCGGCGGGCAGATCGGAAGCAACGATATCGATGGCTGCTACCAGATCATCATTGCCGCATTCATTGCCGGTTTCATCCAGATAAGCAATGGAAATGGATGCGGGCACTTCTTCTCTTGTATAAGCATTGGAAACAGACATCTGAATATTCTGTTTTTCCACGGTTTCTTTTGTCAGAGGATAATCCATATGGATACGAACGGAAATGGTGCTGGTGCTGTCCACAGCTGTTAAGGAAAGCACTGTCTTTTCTTCTTCGGTTTCTTCCTCTTTTACTTCTTCTTTTTCTTCCGCTTCCTCCTGTTTTTCTTCCTCGTCTTTTACGTCGTCGGAAGGCACTGTTGTTCCTTCGCCTTCTTCAATGGGAGGAACGACGGGAGTTTCTTCAGGGGTTTCTACAGAAGGTACTTCTGTTGTATCTTCCTTTTCGTGATCTTGATTCTGTTCACCGTCGCCTTCCGGTGTGGAAGGTGCATGGTTTGTATTGTCATCAGATCCTGTGGCATCTGTTTCAGGGGCGTCAGACGGTGTTTCTGTGTCGGCTGCATCTTCTGGACCCTGTGCAGAAACTGTATCGTTTACAGTTTCTTCGGCATAAACACTGGGAACGGAGCTGCTTGCCATGACCGCTGCCAGTACCAGGCAGGGCAGTGCATTTCTCTTCATAAAAAGTACCTCTCTTCCTTTTTTTGATTTACTCGAAAATTTTTTTTGCATCGTCTGATTCTCACAAAGTGGATGCATTGGTTGACAGTATATCATAGAAAAAACTAAAATACTATAGTTTTTCTAGGATATATAAAAAACAGGCATTTTGGACAAGTGAAAAGATTTTAGTGAGTGAAAATATGCAAAGTATGTATAAAGGGCGATACAAAACCAGAATGTGTAGAGAAAACCACTAAATGGCATTTGATACAATCCATGAGGGTTTGGGTAAAAAGTGGAGGGAATGGAAAATAGAAATAGAAATATTTTCCATTTTTTGTATAAAAATAAAAAAATTTATCATAAGAAAAGATTATAGATGCATGATATGGGGGTATTTTGTATGACAAATGAATAAGGAATCACACGATTTTAATTTTATGAGATATAGTTTATAAAAAGATTATGGGAATGTAATGCTTCAGTAAAAGAAAGGAAATAATTTGGAAATGTTTTTCTGTTACGATAAGTAAAATGGCATAGGACAAGAACGGGGGGATTTACATGAAAAGAATGTTTTACAGAGTATTATCTGCAACGGTCATTATGTCTTTTGTGACAGCAGTACCGACTTTCGCAGGGGAGTATCAGGAAAGTGGGATTGATGCTGTGATCAATGGACAGAGCGTGAATGAACACGGCGGGAAAACAGTGGAGATTGATGGACAGATTTATGTGCCTTTGCGTACCACATTTGAAATGCTGGAAAAAAATGTAGAATACTGGAAAGATGCCAGAAAGGTTTTTGTCAATGAAGTAGTGGAGCCGAGCAACTCAGAATATGCTTTTCAACAGCCCTATCATCTGATTGCTTCCATTCCACAGGAAAGAATTTACCTTTATGGGCTTCAGCCTAAAGGGGTTGTAGTTTCTTTTGATGGGGATGCGTCTTATATTGATGCTGATTATGCTACTCCACAGCGGATTCTGCCGGAGATCGCCTATGGAGATTATGACGATGATAACAGGAAGGAAATTGCGGTAAGTTTTAACACTGATTCAGGTACAGGCGTAGATGTGGATACACTGCATATTTTGACAACAGACGGAAAAGAGCCTTATGTTTTCCAGGATCATGTATTGGACAATACCGTTTTCCAAAATCTCTTTGGTGAAGCAATTCAGACAGAAATCAAAAATAATACGGTCACATACAAAATCAATGGAAAAAAAGAACGGCAGTTTCAACTGGAGTTGCCAAAGGGGAAAGAAATCAAAAAGTTGCAGGTGGGCAATCTGATTGATTTTGATGTGGCAAAATCAAATATCCTCTTTTCTGTATCTTTAGGAGCGGTTTATGACAGTGTGCCGGAAGGCAAAATATTTGGATATTTGACAGGAGAAATTATTTTTGATGGGAAACAGTTTGGTGTGCAGAATCTAGATATGATTTCTGAAGAGGAATCAGAAACCAATGCACAGCTGAAAGTGGTAGCACAGGATTTGCTGGAACAGGATTTGGAGATTGAGGGGATATTTAACGCAGGGCTGCAGGGGAACAGTGACTATAGTTATCAATGTTCTTTGATCTGGGAAGAAACAGGGCAGAAGTATTTCCCTGCGGTTTCTGATACATACAAAACAATAGCGGATTTGGAAAAACTTCTGCGCAGTACCTATTCCAGCGAAGAACGAATTCAGTATTTCATGCAGAATTACATTTATAGTGAAGATCCATATTTTAAGGAAGTGGCTGGGCAGTTGTGTGTAAATATGAATGTAGGCGGAAAAGGCATGCCGATTATCGTAGATTTCAATAGTGTGCAGGTGAAGCAGATCAGCCCAACCCAAGCGGACATTACCTTTGACTTTGATGAATTTAACTATCAAACGAAGTTGGCAAAAACGTCTATGACGCTCATTGATGGTACATGGTATCTGGATCAGGGCGTTTATGAAGTAGCGGAAACAGCATAAACAAACGGGAGAACTCCTAAAGCCACTTCCCTTAAGAAAACATATCAAAGAGAAAGCTGAAATCCTTTGTATTGTATGGATTTCAGCTTTTTTGTTTTCTTGTAAAGATGCCTTTAACAAGGGGGGCTTTTTTAATAAAGAAGAAACTAGCTTTTCATTTGCCATTTGACTGGTTTTGTCTTAGAATGGAAGAAAAATCGGAAAGAAAAGAGGAATATCTTTGAAAAAAGTCATTTTAGCGGCACTGAACGCAAAATATATTCATTCCAATCTGGCATTGCGTTATCTGTCCCGTTTTCAGGATAATAACCGGAAACACTATGTAGAAACCATGGAATTTACCATCAATCAGCGGCTGGATTTCATTGCGGAGGAGCTGTTCCGCAAACAGCCCGATGTGGTGCTGTTTTCCTGCTATATTTGGAATGTGGAGATGCTGCGGCAGCTTTGTCCCATTCTGAAAAAGATTATGCCGGACTGTGTCATTGGTTTTGGCGGTCCGGAAGTCAGCTATGAAAGCGAAACTTTCCTGCGGGAAAATCCGGCGGTGGATTTTGTCATGCGTGGGGAAGGGGAGCTTGTTTTCACAAAATATCTGGAACATCTGGACGCAGGAAATCCTGCCACTTTGGGGGAAATCGAAAGTCTGACTTATCGGCAGGGAGATGAAATTTTCTCCACACCCCAAATGCATCCTATGGATTTGGCACTTCTGCCATTTCCTTATGAAGATGATTTCAGTGATGTGCAGAATCAGATCATATATTATGAATCTTCCAGAGGGTGCCCTTATCATTGCGGATACTGCTTGTCTTCTGTGGAAAATGGTGTGCGGTTTGTGCCCTTGGACAAGGTGCTGCCGGATTTGCAGAAATTTTTGGACAAAAATGTGCCCCAGGTGAAATTTATCGACCGTACATTCAACTGTAAAAAAAGTCATGCCATGGCAATCTGGAAATATCTTCATGAACATGACAATGGTGTGACCAATTTCCACTTTGAAATTACAGCGGATTTGATCGATCAGGAAACCATTGATTTCCTCAAAACCGTACGGAAAGGGCTGTTTCAGTTTGAAATCGGTGTCCAGTCCACCAATCCACAGACCATCCGTGCCATCAATCGTAATGTGGATTTTGCGGCTTTGTCGGAAATCGTGCAGCAGATCAAAGATGGCGGAAATATCCATCAGCATTTGGACTTGATTGCGGGTCTGCCTTATGAGGATTATGATTCTTTTGGATGTTCTTTCAACGATGTTTACGCTCTCCATCCGGAACAGCTGCAATTGGGATTTTTGAAGGTGCTAAAAGGCTCTATGCTTCATCAGAAACAGAAAGAGTTTGAAATTGTTTATCACGACACGGCACCTTATGAAGTGCTGACCACCCATGAACTGCCTTACGCTGATACGCTGCGGCTGAAGTATGTGGAAGAAATGGTGGAGACCTATTATAACAGCGGACGTTTCCTGAATACCCTTGCATATCTGGTGCCATTATATGAAAGCCCCTTTGCATTTTTTGAGGCGCTGTCCCAGTTCTGGGTAGGGGAGAATTATCATTATCTGGGGTTGTCCAAAATGGGGCTCTTCGATGTGTTATGGCGGTTCGTAGAACAGAATCCAAAGGTGGACAAACGGAAATTGCAGTGGGAAATGAAGTTTGACATTGCCCTCCATGAAAAGCCTAAAAAACTGCCTGCATGGCTGACTGTGACCAACGAAGAACAGTGGCATGACAAGGTGTTTGCTTTCTACGGCAATCCTACTTTGTGGCAGAAATGCCTGCCTCATTATAAGAGCAACAAAGAAGCCATCCGCCAGACCCATCTGGAAGTTTTCGGTGATGAGAAACAGAAAGCGGTACTTTTTGATTATGGCAAAAGAGATTTGCTGGGAAATGCGGAATACAAAATCATGGAAACGGCGGAAATTCAAGCCTGAATGAAATTTCGTTCGGGATGAATAAAAAAACATGCAAAAAAATGATAAAAAACCATTGACAAAAGAAAAAAACGGAATTACAATAGGAACAACTTTTCAAAAGAGCAAAGACGTGGAAGAGAAGAGTAGTTGGCAGAATACCTTTCAGAGAGTTTCCGATTGGTGGGAAGGAAACAGGGATATGTTGATGAAGATGGTCTTGGAGTCGTATGGTCGAGCCAGTGGGGTTAGATCATAACGGGCGCACCCGTTACAGTGCCAGAGTATAACCCGTTTTTGTCGGGCGTACTTGTTGAGGTCTGCTTCGTGAGGAGCGGATGAATTTAGGTGGTACCACGAAATAATGCTTTCGTCCTAATGTGCATGAATATGCAATAGGACGGAAGCTTTTTTTATTGCCGAAAGGAGAAAATATACATGATAAAGTTGGAGAAGGTAAGCAAAACCTTCCGCACCGGCAGCGGAGAAGTCCATGCCGTAAGGGAGGTAAGTTTGAATATTGAACAGGGTAAGATTTTTGGTATCATCGGGTTTTCCGGTGCCGGAAAATCCACACTGGTACGATGCATCAACCTGTTGGAACGTCCCACAGAAGGTACTGTGACCGTAGACGGCACGGAACTGACAAAGCTGGATGAAAAACGGCTGCGGGAAGTACGCAGAAAGATCGGTATGATCTTCCAGCATTTCAATCTGCTTCGTTCCAGAACCGTATATGACAACATCGCCTTTCCACTGAAGAAAAGCAATTTGTCCAAAGAGGAAAAACACAAGAAAATTTTATCTCTGCTGGAACTGGTTGGGCTGTCTGATAAAAAAGACGCTTATCCTTCTCAGCTCTCCGGTGGTCAGAAACAGAGAGTTGCCATTGCCAGAGCATTGGCAAATGACCCTAAAGTGCTGCTGTGTGACGAAGCTACCAGCGCGCTGGACCCTCAGACCACAAAATCCATTTTGCACCTGCTGAAACAGGTCAATGAAAAACTGGGTATCACCATTGTAATCATCACCCATGAAATGGCAGTGGTCAAAGACATTTGTGACCGGGTAGCCATCATGGAACTGGGACGTGTGGTGGAAGAAGGCGCCACAGAAGATGTATTTGTTCATCCCAAAGAAAAAGTTACCAAAGACTTTATCAGCACCGCTGGCAATGTGGATAAGATTTATGAACTCATCGATGAAGGCAACGACCTGACAAAACTGCAGGAAGGCGAAAAAATGGTAATGTTGACCTATTCCGCTAACAACGCAGGAGAGCCGGTGATTTCTTATCTGGCAGAAGCCTTTGATGTAAAAGCCAACATCATTTACGGCAACATCGACATCCTCAAAGGCAAGACCATCGGGAAACTGGTTGTGACCCTCAGCGGAAAACCGGAAAATATGGAAAAAGCATTGGCATATATCGAAGAAAGAAAAGTAGAACTGGAGGTCATTAAGGCATGAATATCTTATATCAAATCGCACCGAATCTGGAAGCACTGGGTTCGGAACTTGTAAAATGTATCGGGCAGACCTTCCAGATGCTCATCATCTCCGGTGTCATTGCTTTTGTGTTAGGTCTGTTTCTGGGGGTACTGCTCATCGTTACCAAAAGCGACGGCATCATGGCAAACCCGGTATTGTATAAAATTCTGGATAAGATCATCGACGTGATCCGTTCCATTCCATTTATCATTCTGATGGTGCTGCTGATTCCTGTAAGCCGTGCCATTGTAGGTACAGGTTCCGGTGTTACCGGTTCTTATGTGGCACTGATTGCAGGTACCGTTCCATTCTTTGCCAGACAGATTGAATCCGTACTGGCAGATGTGGACTACGGTCTGGTGGAAGCCAGCGCTTCCATGGGATTTTCTCCACTGGAAATCATTTTCAGTGTATACCTGAAAGAAAGTATCCCCGGTATCACCCGTGTGACCATGATTACTTTTGTCAGCCTTATCGGTATCACAGCTATGGCTGGTGCCATTGGTGCCGGCGGTCTGGGGGACTTTGCCATCCGTTACGGTTACCAGATGGGTTACCGCGATATGATTTGGGTAACTGTTATCATCATTCTGATCATCATCAGTGTGATTCAGGGTGTGGGCAATCTCATCATTCGGAGAACCACACATTGACATTGCTTTGAAATGGGAAACTATTTTAAGGATATAGAACATAAATAACATTTTGCGAAAAAGAAAGGGAGTAGAAAACTATGAAGAAAAATGCGAAAAAATGGATTGCAGCAGCTTTGGCAACAGTAGCAACAGTATCTCTGACCGCTTGCGGCGGCAGTGCAGACACACAGGAAGCAACAGCAGACAGCGGCGAAACCACTGTTGTAAAAGTTGGTGTGGTTGGGGAATACAACGCTCAGTGGGATACCATCAATGAACTGCTGGCAGATGACGGCATTCAGGTGGAACTGGTAAAATTCACAGACTATGCAGCACCTAACCGTGCACTGAACGATGGTGAAATTGACCTGAACGCATTCCAGCATAAAGCATTCCTGGCAAATGATATTGAACAGAAAGGCTATGACATCGTAGACATCGGTGATACCATCATCGCACCTCTGGGTATCTACAACAACAAAGACAAGATTTCTTCCATTGAAGACATCAAAGACGGCGATGTCATCGCTATCCCCAGCGACCTGACAAACGGCGGCCGTGCACTGAAACTACTGGAAGCAGCTGGTCTGATTGAATGTGACCCTGCAAAAGGCGTTGTTCCTACAAAAGCAGACATTACAAAATACAACAAACAGATTGAAATCATGGAAGCAGAATCCGCAACACTGGCAAACCTGCTGCCTGACTGCGCAGCAGCTGTTATCAACGGCGGTAATGCTTACACAGCAGGTCTGAATCCTGTGACAGACACCATCTTTGTAGAAGATGTAAACCCCGAAACAAACGCAGCAGTGTCTGATCTGGTAAATGTCATTGCTGCTCGTACAGAAGATAAAGACAACGAAGTATACAAAAAAATCGTAGAAGCTTACCAGACACCAGAAGTACAGAAAACCGTTGAAGACGAATACCAGGGCGCATTTGTATGTGCATGGGAAGGCGCAGAATAATCTCAAAGAACACAAGAGCAGGTCGGAATGCCCGACCTGTTTTCTTTGAAGGGCAGAAAGGATGAAAATTATGGCAGTAAAACCTTATGTATTGGCTGAACAAGCATATTTGACAGATTTGCGGCGGCATTTTCACGCACACCCGGAGGTAAGCCTCAAGGAATATGAAACATGCAAGAAAATCGAAGCGGAATTGGACAGCATGGGGATTCCTCACAAACGCATTGGCGAAACAGGTGTGTACGGCTGGATTGACGGGAAGAAAGCAGGAGACGGCGTAACCGTTGCCCTGAGAGCAGATATTGACGCACTGGCAATGGATGACTTAAAAGAAGTGCCTTATCATTCCCAGAATCAAGGTGTTTGCCATGCCTGCGGACATGATGCCCATACAGCAACATTGTTGACTGCGGCAAAAATTCTGAAAGCAAAAGAAAATGAATTTTCTGGTCAGGTGCGTTTGTTCTTCCAGCAGGCAGAAGAAATCGGCCAGGGTGCCAGACAGTTTGTGCAGGCAGGTCTGCTGGATGGTGTGACCCGTGTATTTGGTGCCCATGTGACAAGTCATCTGGACAGCGGAAAGATTTCTCTGACAGCTGGCCCTCAGAATGCAAGCTGTGACTACTTTAAAATTCAGATTCATGGCAAAGGCGCTCATGTTTCTACACCACAGTTGGGGGTAGACGCGCTGTATATCGCATCTCAGATTGTGGTACAGCTTCAGACCATCGTTTCTAGAAATACAGACCCTCTGGAAACCGTTGTGGTTGGCGTTGGTAAATTAGAGGCAGGTACCCAGTACAACATCGTAGCAGAACATGCCGTGCTGGAAGGCACTACCCGCAGTTTTCTGCCGGAAGTACGGAAATTCACCAATGACCGCGTGGTAAGAATTGCGAAAGAAACAGCTGCATTGTATGGTGCGGAAGCGGAAGTGGAATTTTTGGATTTTGCGGCACCTCTGGTAAATGATGCAAAGGCAGTAGAAGAAGTAACTGCTGTGACAGCAGAATTTTTGCCGAGAGAAGACATCATTTCTGATTTCCAGAAAGCATTGGGTGCTGATGACTTTGCCGATTATCTGGCAGTGACAAGAGGGATGTATGCTTTTGTGGGCACCAGAAGTGCTAAGGACCCGCATACAGCCGTTGCTCATCACCATGGTTTGTTTGACGTGGATGAGGAAGGACTGCTTATTTCCTGCAATGTATATGTAGATTATGCCCTTTGGGTATTAAATGAAAAACCAGAAGCATAAAACAGAGAGAAAAGCCTGAACAGTGAAAGCTGAGGGCTTTTCTTTTTTTTATGAGAAAAAATGATTTACAGAGGTTTTACATGACCTTTATGGTTTTTTGACAGAAACATGTTTTAATGGCATTGTTGGGAAACAGAAAGAGGAGGTTATGTAACAATGAAAAAAAGAGTATTTACAGCGGCTTTGCTGACAGCGATGGTTTTGCAGAGCATCCCTGCCTTTGCTGCTGAATATGAAGCAACAGCTTATGATGTATCCATTGCGGACGAATTAAAAGTGCCCTTTGCCGATTCCAAAGAGGGGTATTTTGAAGGCGGTCTGGTGACTGGTTTTGGTTCCGCAGTGACATTCAAAGGCTATAATGAAGCAGGTGAAATGCAGTTTTATGCAGTGACAGACAGAGGTCCCAATGCGGATGCACCCAAATATGAAAAAGACGGAACACAGACAGAAGCAAAGATTTTCCCTTGCCCGGAATTTACCCCCAGCATTGGGATTGTGACTATTAAGGATAATGGCGCTGTTGTGGATGAAGCCATTACACTGAAAGATGCAGAAGGAAACGAAATTTCCGGTCTGCCTCTGGAACCCGGTCAGGTTGGGGCAACGGGAGAAAGAGCACTGGATATGCAGCTTAATGATATCGGCTATGATAATGAAGGTCTGGACACAGAAGGCATTGCCGTAGATGCAGACGGTAATTTCTGGCTGTGTGATGAATATGGTCCTTTTATTGTAAAAACAGATGCCAATGGTAAGATTCTGGAAAAATATGCGCCCGGTGAAGGTTTGCCGGAAATTTTGCAGTACCGTATTCCTAACAGAGGTTTTGAAGGTTTGACCATCACACCCAATGGTACAGTGATGGCTTCTGTGCAGAGTGTACTGGATGTAAACGGCGAAACAGACGACACTGCTTGCTTTACCAGAATTGTGGCTCTTGACCCTGAAACAGGTGATACAAAAATGTATGCGTATCCTGTAGATTTGAGCCAGTACAGCGCACCTTCCAACTGCAAGATTGGTGATATTTATGCAGTGGATGATGATACACTGCTGGTCATTGAACAGGGCAAACTGGCAGACAAGACCATGTCTAATAAAATTTATCAGGTGGATTTGTCCAAAGCTACAGACATTTCTGACATGACTGTAGACGGTAAGGCATTGGAATATGCTTCTGCAGAAGAATTGCAGGATGATGTTGTGTTCGCGGAAAAAGAACTGCTGCTGGATTTGCGTGATTATGGTTGGACAGCAGAAAAAGCGGAAGGTTTGTGCATGGTAGATGAAAATACCATTGCAGTCATCAATGACAATGACTTTGGTATCGTTACCGTAACAGAAGATGCTGCAAACGAAGACGCTGACATTACCGACTATGTATACGACGCAGCAACAGGCACATTTACAAAAGACGGCACAGCAGCAGACGTGAAGGTTTCCATTGGGGAAAACACAGAGCCTGCACAGATTTGGACATTCCAGAAAACAGAAGAACCTGCAGCAGAAACTTCCTATATCAGCATCCGCAACGGTGTATTGCAGGCACAGGAAGGCGGCAAAACATACGGCGTGGATTTTGACAGCGAAAAACAGCAGGTTGTATTGACAACGGGTGGCACATATACAGCAACAGGCAAAGAAGATACCCAGAAAACTTTGACAGAAGTGGGGGAAGCATCTGCCTGGAAAATTGTGCTGGATGGCACAGCGCTGGATATTCCCGTATATCATATCAATGGTTATAACTATGTAGACCAGCAGGCTTTGGAAGCAGCACTGGCATAAAAAGGCTCATACGCAATCAATATACCCATACAAGAAAAAGGCTTTGCCCAAAGCAACTTCCCCTTAAGAAAACATTGATTTTTCTTTTCCTTGATTTCTTAAGGGGAATTGCGACGGCTGTCTTCAGAAGAAAACATACCCAATATAATCTCAGTAAAAATAAGAAAGCTGAAATCCTTTGTATGATAAGGATTTCAGCTTTCTTTGTTTTCTTATGAAGATGCCCCATGGGGCAGGGCTTTTTTCTTGTGGAAAAACAAAATCCTGTGGTACAATGTCAAAAAAAGATTGGGGGATAAGAGATGAAAAAAACACCTTGGATGTTGGGATACTGGACATTGCTGCGGATGTCTATCAGAATGAAAAAGAAATTGCCAGTATATATGCCCACAAGAGAATTTATTGACGGGTGCTGGAGATTGGCTTTTTTGGATGATATGGTCTGCCGTCATGAGTTGGACGGCGTAGTGATCAAAGGGGAGCCTATTGTTTTTCCGCCGAAAAAGGAATCTATTCCTTATCGGTATAAGCTTTTTTTGGAAATGTACGGGGAAGATACGGCAGAGGTATGGAAAAAAGCATACGGTAAAACATGGAAGCGGGCAAAGGCATTGAGGGAAAAATGACAATGTGATATACTAAAGGCATGTATTTAAACAAAGACAAAGAGGAGGTTTTCAAATGAAGATCGGTATTTTGGGCCCGGGGAATATTGCGGAAAAAATGGCATACACCATCAATCATATGGAGGATGCCCAGTGTTATGCCGTTGCATCCAGAGATTTGGAACGGGCAAAGGCATTTGCGGAAAAATTCGGCATTCCGAAGGCGTATGGTTCTTATGAAGAATTGGCAAAAGATCCGGATGTGGAACTGATTTATATTGCGGTACCCCATTCTCATCACTATATGTATATGAAAATGTGTCTGGAACACGGAAAACCTGTATTGTGTGAAAAAGCCTTTACAGCAAATGCTGCACAGGCAAAAGAAATTCTGGAACTGTCCAAAGAAAAAGGCGTATTTGTTGGAGAAGCCATTTGGACAAGATACATGCCTTCCAGAAAAATCATTGATGATGCCATTGCAGCAGGTAAAATCGGGGAAGTCAATTTTGTAACGGCAAATCTGGGATATAATATCCAGCATGTACGCCGTTTGACAGCCCCGGAACTGGCTGGTGGTGCACTGCTGGACGTAGGCATCTATCCTTTGTCCTTCATTGCCATGATTCTGGGGGATGAAGTGGCAAGCATCACTTCTTCCTGTGTGAAAACAGAAACAGGCGTAGACGCACAGAATGCTGTTATCCTTACATACAAAAACGGCAAAATGGCCATTGCCCACAGCGGTATGCTGGGACCTACAGAACAGTTTGGCATTGTCTACGGTTCCAAAGGGTATTTGGTGGCGGAAAATATCAACAATGTTGACCGCGTCTGCATTTATGACAATGACAGAAAACTGGTGGAAGCCATTGATATGCCGGAACAGATTACCGGTTTTGAAGATGAAGTACGTGCATCTATGAAAGCCATTCGGGAAGGCAAAATCGAATGTGAACAGATGCCGCACAGCGAAATCCTGCGGATGATGGAACAGATGGACAGCCTGCGGGAAGCATGGGGCATTCGGTATCCTTTTGAATAAGAAAAGAAGAACATGGAAAAGATAGACTGTATGGATGCATGCAGTCTATTTTTTGAGGAAAAATTACGAAATTCTAAGAAAACTTTTCCTTTCCATACTTTTCTTTATGATGAATTTATAGTATAATTCTGTAGAATATTTGTATACGATGGTTTGAGAATAAGGGTGAATATATGGCGACTTTAAAAGATATTGCGGTATTAGCCGGTGTCTCGCCTTCTACTGTTTCCCGTGTTTTGCAGGAAGATGTTACATTGTCGGTGACGGAGCAAACAAGGGAGAGAATCCGGCAGGCGGCACAGGAGCTCGGTTATGTGAAGCCGCAAAGAAAAAATATACAAAAAAATGTATCGAATGAAAGTAGGAAATATTGCGTAGGTATTGCCCAGATGGCTGTACAGGAAACGCCTGAAGAGTGGTATTGTATGGTTTTGAAAAATGCTGTGGAGCAGGCTTGTTTTGCCAGAAATCTGGAAACAGTACCATTGTTTTTGGCAGAGGGATTGTCTGCAAAAGAAATTGGCAGAGAACTGCAGGGTATCATTGCCATTGGCGTTTTTCCAGAATATATGATTGAGCAGCTGCGGACATATACGGAAAACATTGTCTTTTTAGGGGATGGTCCCGACGACAGCAAATATTACAGTGTTGTGCCACATCATACTTTAGCCATTGAGCTGGCGCTGAATCATTTGTTGGTTAACGGACACCGGAAAATTGCTTTTATTGGCAGCAAAAATAAAAAGGAAGCTGCTTTATTTGAAATGCAGATGTTTGCCTTCCTCCATGCCATGTCATGCAAAGGGGAGGTTGGCAGCATTGTGGAATACGGCGGCAGTCAGGAAGAAGTGAAATCTTCTTTGAAAGATATGTGCGAACGTATTCAACCGACGGCTTTGCTGTTGGGAGCAGGGGTATCTGCCGGTGCGGTTGTGTATACACTGCGGGAAATGGGCATTTCCATACCAGAGGATATGAGTGTTGTGGCTTGCAGCATGACCAGACAACAGGATTGTTACGGTATTCCCCTAACAGCAGTACAGATCATGCGGCAGGAAATGGCAGAAGCGGCATTGTTTTGGCTGGAACAGATGTGGGCTGGGGATAAATATCCCAAAAAGGCACTGGTGCCAAGTCAATTGGAAGACAGAGGCAGTGTACGCTCACTGCTTTCCTAACTTAAAATTTTGTTGAAAATATACTTGTTTTTGAATTTCCAAAGGGAAATGGTATTTTGAGTATATGGAATAGAAAGAATAGAAAGCTGAAATCCTATGATAAGGGTTTCGGCTTTTTTGTTTTTTGTGAAAGGATTCAAAAAAGAAATACTTCTTATTTTGTTGGAAAAACAACGGAAATGATAGAGGCTTTGTCATAAAATAGTGCCATAGAAAAATGATAGGAATTCAAAAGGAGGCGGAAGCCATGGGATATATCAAAAACATTCCACATGAAAATAGATTGCGTCTGGCGGAACAGGTTAGTATCCAGCCGGGACAGGTGGTCAGCAAAACGCTGGCACAGAATAAAGCAGTCAGTTTGACTATTTTTGCATTTGATAAGGATGAAGAAATCAGTACCCATGCATCTCATGGGGATGCCATGGTGACAGTGCTGGAAGGCACCGGAAAATTTACGGTAGACGGCAAAGAATATATTTTGGAAGCAGGGGAAACACTGGTAATGCCAGCAGGGAAACCTCATGCCGTTTATGGTCAGGAAGCATTCAAAATGTTGTTAACGGTTATTTTTCCTTTGGAAGGATAAAAGATAGATGAAAAGGAGAGAAGAAAGATGAATATGTTTTGTTTTCAGTGTCAGGAAACAGCAGGCTGCAAAGGCTGCACAAGAGTGGGGGTATGCGGGAAAAGCGCGCAGACAGCAGGCTTGCAGGATTTATTGATTTATGTGACAAAGGGGCTTTCCGATGTGGCAACAAAGCTGCGGAAAGCAGGTAAAAAAGTTGGAACAGATGTGAACCATCTGGTGACAGAAAATTTGTTCATCACCATTACAAATGCTAACTTTGATGATGAAAAAATTACAGCACGCATTGTGGACACATTGGCTTGTAAAGAAGCATTGCTGGCAGAATTGGGCAGTGATGCAGGTTTGACAGAAGCTGCAAAATGGAATGGAACAGAAGAAACTTTTGCGGAAAAAGCCGCACAGGTAGGCGTTCTTTCCACAGAAAATGAAGATATCCGCAGTCTACGGGAAATGATTGTGTATGGTCTGAAAGGCATGGCTGCTTACAGCAAACATGCAAACGCACTGGGCAAGGAAAGCGAAGCCATTGATGCATTCCTGCAGGAAACACTGGCAAAAACGCTGGATGACAGTCTGGATGTGGAAGCCCTTGTGGCATTGACTATGGAAACAGGTAAATACGGCGTAGACGCTATGGCAATGCTGGATGAAGCAAATACAACTACTTACGGCAATCCACAGATGACAAAGGTTGCGCTGGGTGTACGGAAAAATCCTGGTATACTGGTTTCCGGTCATGACCTGAGAGATTTGGAAATGCTGCTGAAACAGACAGAAGGCACAGGCGTAGACGTGTATACACACTCTGAAATGCTGCCTGCACACTACTATCCCGCATTCCAGAAATACAGCCACTTTGCAGGCAACTATGGCAATGCATGGTGGAAACAGAAAGAAGAATTCGAAGCATTCAATGGTCCTGTGCTGTTGACCACAAACTGTCTGGTACCTCCTCTGGAAAGCTACAAAGACCGTGTGTATACCACTGGCGCAGTTGGTTTCCCCGGATGTAAACATATTCCCGGCGGCGTTGGAGAAGAAAAAGATTTCTCTGCATTGATCGCCCATGCGAAACAGTGCCCTGCACCTACAGAACTGGAAACAGGTGAAATCGTTGGCGGTTTTGCACACCATCAGGTATTGGCTCTGGCAGACAAGATTGTAGAAGCCGTAAAGAGCGGCGCTATCAAGAAATTTGTGGTAATGGCTGGCTGTGATGGCCGCAGTCCCAAACGGAATTACTATACAGATTTCGCAAAGGCACTGCCCAAAGATACTGTGATTCTCACAGCAGGCTGTGCGAAATACAAATACAATAAACTGGATTTGGGCGACATCAACGGTATCCCTCGTGTGCTGGATGCTGGTCAGTGCAATGACAGCTACTCTCTGGCTGTGATTGCACTGAAGCTGAAAGAAGTGTTCGGTCTGGAAGATATCAATGATTTGCCCATCGTATATAACATTGCTTGGTATGAACAGAAAGCGGTTATCGTATTGCTGGCACTGCTGTATCTGGGTGTGAAGAATATCCATCTGGGTCCCACACTTCCCGCATTCCTTTCTCCCAATGTGGCAAAAGTGCTGGTGGAAAACTTCGGTATCGCAGGTATTGGTACTGTGGAAGAAGACATGGAACTGTTCTTCGGCGAATAAGAATGGAAAGATAGAATTTTTCAAAATACAGATTCCCCTTAAAAAATATATGAGATAAAATCTTCGTAAAAATAAGAAAGCTGGAACCCTTCATCTAGTAAGGATTTCAGCTTTCTTTGTTTCTATAAAAGGATATTTGCATTAAGGTGTATCGTTTTCTATGGGCTCGCTTTTTTCATAAGCTGCCAGTTTTTCCTGCAAAGCATCCACCTGCGCTTTCCATTTTGCGTTGACGGCGGAAATTTCTTCGCTGCGCTGGGAAAGGAGGGTTCGCAGTTCTTCCAGTTCGTCATTCTTTTCCTCTCGTACTTGGGATGGGGCAGAAGCGGCGTATAACTGAGGTTGTGAAAGGGGCTGCGTATTTTCTGAAAAAATGGCAGGATGGAAATTGTTCTGCCTGTCACCAATGGCTTCAGATGCAAAAGGATCAGATGCGCCTATGAATTCACCTTTCAGACTTTGCAGAGGGAAGGGGAATGTGCAGCGTTCCACAGGACCAATGGAAGTGCCGTTTTCACAGATACATCGCATAGGCAGACCGTTTGCGCACCAGAACAGTATGATCTTATCTTGCTGGCGATAAACCAGACAATGGTCGCAGGCAGAGCCGCTTTCCCAAAGGACGAAGGGACGTCCCACGGCAGAACCCTGTTTGCAGCGATAAACCACCTGATTGCGGAATAGGTTCCGGCTGAGATAGAGAATATGCATCTGCTGGTTGTCTTCCAGAATGGAAAAATCTGTGCAGGTACCCCCTGTCTGGATGAGAGGGGAAAGACTGCCTAGGGTGAAAGGAGAAAGAAGAATTTCCCGGGCACTAATGGTGCTGCGGTGGGAACGATAGTACAAAATCACATGATTTTCCCCTAACCTGCGTCCCAGAAAAGGTGCTCCCGGCAGAGGCAGAAAATGGTCGATTTGATATGGCGGCTGCCACTGTCCTTTCTGGAACAGGGCGTATTCCAAAATGTGATTGCCGCTTTGAGGCTGGGAAACGCCATAGAAAAGATGGAAAGCATCTTTTTGGGGCGCCATGAAACAATAGGTATTTTGCCATCGCTTGTCACCTGCCTGCCACAAAGGGCGTGGTTCCCACTGCATCAAGTCAGAGGAGGCAGACAATATGAGCCTTCCGTCGGTGGTGGGATAGAGCAGGTATGTATAAGATTCATACTGACAAAGGGAAAAGGCAGAAACGCCTTCTGCGATACAAAAGGGGGTGTATCTGCCATCGGAAGTCTGTCTGCGGCACCACAAACGGTTATGCTCTAGGGAAAAAACAGCAATGTCCCCCTGTGGGGTTTTTAGATATTTCACATTGGGATTTTGCATGATTGACACTCCTGTCGTTTTTATCACTAGTATATGATAAAAAATAAAAAATAGAATTAATAAAATGAAAATAAAAGTATATATTGACTTTAATAATATTAAATGTTATTTTAATAATATGAAAGGCGGTGAGGATGTGGAACGAATACCGGATTGGATCATGCAGTTGGAAGAAGAAGATTTGGCATTTATCAAAAATTTTGTACTGGCTTCTGGTTCTTTGAAAGAAATCGCAGGAATTTACGGCGTTACCTATCCTACGGTGAGATTACGGCTGGATAAACTCATCCAGAAAATACAGTTGACGGAACAGAAAGAACAGGAGCCTTATGTGCGGCTCATCAAAGAGCTGGCTATGGATGACAAATTGGATTTTGATACGGCGAAGCTGCTCATTACAGCATATCGGAAAGAGAAAGGAGAGAAGTAGGAATGGCAATGACTAATAGTGTATTATTGTGGATATTATTGATGGTATGGCTGGTGCCTTTTGCACTGTTCATTTTATTGCAGATTTTTCTCTGTCGGAAAGAGAATAAGTGGTTGGGTTTGATTTTACCGGCAATTTCGTTTTTAGGAAGTCTTGTTTTTTTGCTGCAGGCAACAAATGTGCGGGCAATGATACTCTCCTTTTTGGTATCAAACATTGGAACTGTCGTTTACCTGTTGATTTATGTTGGAATTAGGAGAAAAAAGAAGAAAAACAGCGATATGGATCAAATGAAAATTAAAGATTTGTAAAAGAAAAAGGAGTCCTTTTAGGGACTCCAATTTTGTTATATGAGAACAAAAAAGACAGAACAGATTGTGAACAGGTCCAGTAAAAACGGACAATGACAAAAAGCCCC
>UMLF01006645.1_pt1 | contig 34162 bp, 27 predicted proteins | sample 1966501 | NCBI WGS metagenome assembly UMLF01 (sample SAMEA4836194, study PRJEB28245) | human gut metagenome | biome: gut microbiome; material: fecal sample | place: Denmark | collected 2008 | reverse complement strand
TCTATTATTTTACATTCTATACATTAGCTACTAAAGATAACGATGTAGAGACCTATATCAGCGACCACTTTGCCTGCCGTGTTCCGCTGCTGCGGCTGAACGTCCGCAAGGAGCTTGCGCTGCACAATCCGGTCGTCAGCAACACGGTTATCGCAGGCGATACGCTGCTGCCCTATCACGGCAAGCCGCGCACCGATTATGACCATGAAAATATGCAGACCGTACTGGATGCGCTCTCGCAGGTGAGCGCGGCGTGTGAGACTGTCGGTGCAAAGTTCGTTTATCTGTCCATTCCCGAGCAGAGCAGTGCTTTGCGGTACAAATATCCGTCGTACCTCACGTCCGGCACCTACACGGATGATTCCATGCGCACGGACTTCCTCGCCAGACTGGATGCGCGCGGCATTGACTGCCTGAACATGGCTGAATATCTCTGCACCGATCCGGAGAAATATTACAGCAAAACCGACCATCACTACAACTTTTACGGTGCGTATGAGACCTATCTGCGCACCATGGAGCACTTGCAGACGCTCGGCATAGACGCACCTGTCACCACTGATGTGACCATCGAGCCGATCGAGCGACCGTTTCTCGGCTCCCGTTCCCGCAAGCTACTCGGCGAATACCCCACAGATGACAAGCTGTACCGCTTTACGCTTGGCACGCCTGTGCCCTTCACCCGCACAGATAATGGCAAGCCGGTTGCCCGCACGGTGGTCAACGAGAATTTCAACAACGTATACGATTACTACATGGGCGGCGACATTGGCGAAACCATTATTAAGACAAACCGTCCTGGCCTGCCGAGCGTGCTTGTCATCGGCGATTCGTTCACCAACCCCTTGGAGGGTATCCTGTATACCTCGTGCGACGAAATGCGCAGCCTGGATTACCGCCACTATGACGGCGAGAATATTCTTGATTATATCGCTGATTATCAACCCGATGTCGTGCTGTATGTCCGCGATGATCTGACCTGCATCACCACCGAAGGCAACGGCACGATGGGACTTGCGGAATAAAAAAGACACCCTTCGGGGCACCCTCCATAAGGAAGATGCCCCAAGGCGGCTTTTGCAACTCAATTTAACATTTTCCGAAACGGTGTAGCCTTATTGGTTACGCCGTTTCTGTTTTCTTACGCTCCGCAATAGATTTCTGGAACGATTCTTCCATTTCTTCCGGTGTCAGTTCGTCGAGAATCCCGACGCCGCTGTAATGAATGTCTACAATCTGGATACGCTTGCCGTCAAGATATTTCGGCGCGTAAACTACGATCTTTTCCACAAACTCGTGAATCAGTTCCGGTGTCAACGCTTTCAGCTCGGTGATTTTTTTAACTTTTCGGATAAACTGCTGCAAATTCACTGTCTTATCCGTTTCGGTTTCCAGATATGCCTGCATCTCCGGAACGGTAGCTTTTAACGTTTGCTGTTCTTCTTCGTCGGATGTGGACAATGTCATGTAGCGCTCATCAGACAGTTTTCCGCTGGCGTTATCCTCGTAAATTTTCTGAATCAGAGTGTCGATCTCAGCAATGCGCTTTTGTGCTTTTTCCACTTCTCGACGTTTTGCCGCGAGCTGCTTTTTCTTTTCTTCTGTGTAGCAGGCCATCTGTTTGCGGGCAAATTCCTTCTCGAATACCTGCACATTCAGCATAATGCGCTGCATACTTTCCAGAACAAGCTGATCCACAACTTTTTCACGAATGTAATGTGCAGAACAAATATCAGAATTCTTGCGGTATGAAGAACAGAAGAAGTATGCCTGCTCACGTTTGCTGTTGTTGGAAAAACTGTAATACAACTTTTCTCCGCAGTCAGCACAGTACAGCAACCCCGAAAACGGACTGACAATGCCGCTTTTCGTGGGTCTGCGGCGGTGCTTGCGAAGCTCCTGCACTAAGTCGAAGACTTCTCGGTCGATAATGGCTGGATGCGTATCCTTAAAAATTTTCCACTCTTCCGGCGGGCGCTCGATTTTCTTTTTGTTCTTGAAGGACTTTCTGGTGCTGCGGAAATTTACCGTATCGCCGCAATATTCCTGCTTGCTGAGAATATCCGCCACGGTAGCCGAACACCAGTTGTACGGAACGGCAGGCGGCTTGCTGCAATTTCTGCCGATGCTGAGCCAGTGCTCGGTCGGCGTCGATATTTTGGCGACTTTCAAGCGTTTTGCGATTTGCGTAGGACCCAATCCGTCTACGCACCAGGCGAAGATTTGCCGAACGATTTTCGCGGCGTCTTCGTCCACAATCCAGCTGTTTTTATCCTCCGGGTCTTTGAGGTAGCCGAAAGGCGGATTGGTGGTCAGCGGTGCGCCGGACATTCCCTTGCTTTTGAACACATTCCGCACTTTTTGACTGGTATTCTGCGCGTGCCACTCGTTGAACAGGTCCTGCATCGGAACGATTTGACTGATGCCCTTGGCTGTGTCAATATTATCCATGATAGCAATATAGCGAACGCCGAGATTGTCGAACCCTTCTTCCAAAAGCTGTCCTACGATAAGCCGATTTCGCCCCAAACGAGAATGATCTTTGACGATCAAGGTGCCGATAAGTCCCTTTTCTGCCAGTTCCATGATTTCTGTGAACGCCGGTCTTGCAAAGTTCGTGCCAGACCAGCCATCGTCAATGAATACGCGGGTGTTCTTGAAGCCGTTCTCCTGCGCGTATTTTTCGAGGATGGCCTGTTGATTTTTGATGCTTCCTGACATACCGTCCTGCTCATCATCGCGGGACAGGCGGCAGTACAGGGCTGTGATTTTATCCGGTTGCTTTGTCATGATACTCCTTTCCCAGCCGGATATGATTGAACTTGTAGGTGTACATAGTTTATCATATCCGGCTGCAAACTTCAACGCTTTAATACGCTGATGTCACATTTCTGCGCTGTCTTTGCTCAAAATAATCCGCTGTACTTTTTCGACAATGTTCTCCTTTGCCTCATCATCAAAGAATGCTCTTACTGCATAGGTTGTGCCGTTGATCTCCTTGAGAAAATGCAGCGGCTGGACGTAGGTGGTTCTGCGAAACCACGCAATGCGATCCTCTCGGGGCAGCGCCGCGAGGTCGTTTGTTATGAGGTCAAGCTGGGTATGAATCTCACGAATCAGATCTTCTGCCATTTACGTACACTCCTCTTTGGCTGGTTGATGATTTAAAAAGGGAGAAGCCTCTCAATAATCAACTACAACCCTTGACCTCAAAAACTGACAAAAAACTTTTAGAAATATTTTTGCAAATGCCAATTCGAACAGCGAAAAACCGGAGCACACAGCCGAATTTCAGGCTGCGTGCTCCGGTTTGTTTTGCTGGTGCTAATATTGAGTTGTTTGCGCGGGAGATGTCGTAGCAAGCAAATCCGGTGAGGCCCCACACCGGAAAAACAGAGCGTTCCGGCTGACCGCCGAAACGCTCTGTTTTTGTATTTTGGGATAATCCCAAGCCCTTTGGATAGCAGAAATTGAATTTCCATTTTTGCAAAGCATCTTGGACGAAAGTATGATATAATGCAGACAGTAAAGGGGATTTGTTCTCATGTTTTTGCAATACGGTGATTGTGAAACGACATATTTAACGTCCAAAGACAAACGTCTTGGTTGGGCAATCCAGCAAATCGGTCATATCAACCGTGAAGTGGATTCCGACCTGTTTTCTGCTATTGTACATCATATCATCAGGCAGCAGATTTCAACAGCGGCACAGGCAACGATCTGGAGCCGCCTGCTGACCGCAGCCGGAACAGTAACAGCAGATTCATTGACTTCGCTGGGGCGTGACCGGCTTCAACAGATTGGAATGACCTACAAAAAAGCAGATTACATGCTGGATTTTGCGAAGCAGGTGAAGAGCGGCACTTTGAATTTGGAACAACTCTGGAGTTTGAGTGATGAGAAAGTTATCCTGGAACTGACGAAACTCAAAGGTGTGGGTGTGTGGACAGCGGAAATGATTCTGACATTCTGTATGCAGCGACCGAATGTCGTGAGTTTTGGCGACCTTGCTATTCAGCGGGGCATGAGAATGCTTTACCGTCACCGACAGATCGACAGGACAAAGTTTGAGCGCTATCAAAAACGCTACGCTCCGTATGGAACTGTTGCCGGCTTGTACCTCTGGGCGATCGCTGGCGGTGCAATTCCAGAACTGACAGATCCTGCCGGAAAGAGGTAGAAAGGCATTTATCATGTACTTATGGATCATCGCGGCGGTTGCCGCTTACTTTATCAAAGGTTTGTGCGGCTTTGCCAACACACTGGTATTCACGTCCATCCTGAGCTTCAGCGCGTCAAATGCCAATATTTCTCCCATTGACCTGCTGCTGGGTTATCCGACAAACCTGATTCTGACGTGGAAGAACCGAAAGAGCCTTGACCCAAAAGTGTATCTTCCGTTGGCAGCTTTGGTGCTGGCAGGCAGCATTCCCGGTGCGCTTTTGCTCAAAAATGTGGATGCCAGAGCCATCAAGTTGGTATTCGGCGTTGTGGTAGCAGTGTTTGGAGTGGAGATGCTTTCGCGGGAGTACCGCAAAAAGAAGGTTCGCTCGTCGAAGCTCGTGCTGGCGATCATCGGCGTGACGGCGGGCGTACTGTGCGGACTGTTCGGGGTGGGCGCGCTGCTTGCCGCCTATGTCAGCCGCGTGACCGAGGGTGGCGGTTCGTTCAAGGCAAACATCAGCGCGGTGTTTATCGTAGACAACACCTTCCGCATCGTTCTTTACAGCGCGTTAGGGCTTCTGACGCTGGACACCGTGAAGTCCGTTCTGTTACTGATTCCGTTTGCGCTTTGGGGGCTGTATGCGGGCATCAAATGCAGCAGCCGCATGGATGAAAAGCTGGTCAGAAAGATCACTTCAGTTCTTCTGGTGCTGTCCGGCATTTCGTTGATTCTGAAAAATTTATGAGGAGTGTGAGCGTATGACAGAACCGGAAATGTGGGAAGCCGTGCAGCGCTCGGACGCAAGCTATGACGGGCTGTTCTTCTATGCGGTGAAAACGACGGGCATTTTCTGCCGCCCCTCCTGCAAATCAAAGCCGCCGAAGCGGGAAAATCTCTGCTATTTTGCATCCGGCGAAGAAGCCCGCGCCGCTGGGTTCCGCCCTTGTAAGCGCTGCCGCAGTGACCTCTTGGAGTACCAGCCCATGCGGGAGATCGCGGCGGAGATCAAGGCGCGGCTAGATAAGGCGTCATCTCTGGACGATGTGGGCTTGACGCCGCGGCGGATGACGGATGTTTTCAAGCAGGAATACGGTGTGACTCCAAAGGAATATGCCGACTCACTCCGGCTGCGCACAGCAAAAGAAATGCTGGCAGGATCGCCGGAAAAGGTGATCGATGTTGCGTATCAGGCGGGCTTTCCCAGCCTTGCCGCGTTTAACCGTTTTTTCAAGCAACAGACCGGGCAAACGCCGACAGCGTATCGAAAGGAGCATCAAGTGCTATGAAGGGAACCGCTATTTATCCTTCGCCGGTGGGCGATATTCAACTGGACTGGGAGGACGGCGCGGTCACAGCGCTCAAAAACGCAGATAGGGCCGCAAAAGCCGACATGCCGAACGAGCTGACTCGACTGGTATTTCGGCAGTTGGACGAATATTTTGCAGGGACGCGCAAAGCGTTTGATTTTCCGTACCGACTGCACGGAACGCCGTTTCAGGAACGCGTCTGGGCGGCACTGCGGGAGATCCCTTATGGCGAAACGCGCAGCTATAAAGACATTGCGGAAGCCATCGGACACCCGAAAGCATTCCGGGCAGTTGGCATGGCAAATCATGCAAATCCCATTTTTATCGCTATCCCATGCCATCGCGTCATTGGTGCAAGCGGATCGCTTGTCGGCTATGGCGGCGGGTTGGAAATGAAAAAAGCTCTTTTAGAGTTGGAGCGATCCAACAGGGAATGAGTTGAAAACGACTTTTATCTGCCTGATAAACTGCGTTCGTGCAGAGATGTGAAAATATAGATTTTTCAGAAGGCAGCTTGCAAGTTTTCGGGCTTGCAAGCTGCTTTTCTCTGTAAGCTCAGAGCCGATTTTGCTGCCGCAAAACCTCTGGGAACAAAATTTGAGCGGTTGTTCGCAGCGCCTATCAGCAACTCATTTCGCGCATTTTCTGGTACGAAACCATTCAGTACAGAAAAATTACTGGCTCGTATTCGTGCCGTTCTCCACAACCACCGACAGAGAGTGAAAAATAAGAATACAGCCAGTGGAAACTGTCAGTTTCAGAATTTGTTGATTGGCTATGAAAAAAGGCGGACCTTTGTCGAAAAAAACAAAATTGACCTGACATTGGCGGAGGATGGATTTGTTGCAGATTTCTTTCTTTGACGAACATAATCTGATTCTACATATTTCTCAAGTTCCTCTCCAATAAACAGCAAAAAAGATCAACCTCTCGTTTCTTTAGGAAACGAGAGGTCATCTTATCGTTTGTTACCTCTGCACACCGAATCCGTCAGCCAACAGTAATAAGTTTGAATTAGTTCTTTAGTTCTTTGTCACTGTTAAATCAAGGGTCATAGGGATTTTTCCCTGTCAAGCTGGATTTGCCCCATCAAATCCGTTGCTTGTTAGACCGATACCGCACAATTTTGCCCTAAAGAGAGCCCAGAGTACAGACGGCCGTTTTGACCTGCACTCTGGGTTTTGTTTAGTTATAAATCAGTTCGGATTCAACGAGTTCTCCGGCGCGGTTCCGGATGCTGTTCGTGCGGCGTATCCATTCCATCTGGTCGGCCACTTTGAACGCTTCGGTGACACCTTCGGCTGCCGTCATCTGACTTACCAGTTCAGAAAACAGCTTTTTCGCTTGCTGATCTATATCGTTGAGATAGCTGTTTAACTTCCCACTGGTCAGCAGACGAGTATAGGCAGTTTTGCGATGCTCTTTCAGATACCGGCGGTGATGCTGTCCCCATACGCCAATGTGCACCTCGACTTTCTCCGGCAGCTTCAGACAGGGCAGATAATAGTCACCCTGCAATTCGTACCAAAGTCCATTCTTTTCATCATAGATGTACTTGTCCATCGTGTAATCCTCCTATGTGATTGATTTACCTACATCCAATCATTCCGGCTGATTACAAAAACCGAAGGAGAAACTTCTTTACGAAGTTTCTCCTTCGGGGTGTCTTTTTCAGGTAGGCATACGGTGTAATTGAGAATGAAAAATTCTTCTCTGGCTTTTACTTCAATTACTGCCAATCAAGCGGCTTCGGTTGCTCAAATGTAGTTGTTGGCTCACAGAAGACGTGCTCATGTGCACTCTTGAGGATGCACTCCATCACCTCAAGCGAATGCAGCGCCATCTCGCCGGAGGCACGCGGCTTGCGGCCCTCCTCGAGCGCGTAGACGAGATCCACCAGACCGATACCGCGCGGGTTCTCGGCGTGGCTGACCGAATTGTACGGATGGCTGTTCGGCACGACCGGCCACGGCGCGTTTACGTTCTCCGGACGGCGTTCGGCATCCGCCCAGCGGTACTGGTCGGGCGTGCGCATGAGCGTATCGCCGCCGAACAGGTTGGGACCGGAAATCGGATCCTTTTCATCAATGAGCACCGTGCCCTCGGTACCGTAAATCTCCATGCGCGGCAGCTCGGAATCCCAGACGTCAAAACTGCAGGTCAGCGTCACCTGTGCCCCGCACACAAACTCGAGAATCGCGTTGATATGAGTATCCACGTCCACCGGCAGCACCTGTCCCTTGCTCGGGCCGGGCGGCACAGTTCGCGTCTCCCCTGCCTTGGTGGCCATTGCGCAGACGCGCTTTACCGGGCCGAGCAGGCTGAGCAGCGCGGTGACGTAGTACGGCCCCATATCGTACAGCGGACCCGCACCCGGCTGATAGAAGAATGCCGGAGCCGGATGATGGAACTCGTGCCCGTGACCGACAAACCACGCGCCGCCGCCCGTGATGCGGCCCAGTCTGCCGCTGTCGATCAGCTCGCGGATGTTCTGCAAGCGGCCGCCGAGAAAGGTGTCCGGCGCACAGCCAATCAGCAGTCCCTTCTCCTTGGCAAGCGAAACAAGCTCCCTGCCCTGCTCAAACGTCATCGCCAGCGGCTTCTCCGTGTAGACATGCTTGCCTGCCTTCAAGGCTGCCAGATTATACTCATAATGTGCCTGCGGCGTTGTCAGATTGAGAATAATGTCAATATCCGGGTCAGCGATCAGCTCCATACCGGAGGCGTATGCCTTGGGAATACCGTGCTCTGCCGCCTTTCGCTGTGCCTTCTCCAGTCCGCGCGAGGCACACGCCACCACCTCGACTGCGTCATACTTTTTCAGATTGTTCAGGTAAACATTGCTGATGTCGCCAATGCCAATTACACCAACGCGTAATTTCCTCATCTTATGTTCCTCCCTTTGCTCTTTGACCATATTATAAAAGGAATGCGGGTGGTTGTCTTACAATATCTTGCGATTTCTTACAGGCAGGAGACAGGAGTTTCGGTTGCGGTTTACCGCTGCGCAGGAGACCACCGGCCGCCCGACAACACGGGAAATCATCGTCCGCTCCTCACTTCTGCCTCCTTATTTCTCACTTTTTACGACTTGCATGTGCGGATATGCAATATCAATGCCTTCCGCGTCATAGATAAGCTTAATGCCCTCGAGCACGGCGCACTTGAGCGCGAATGCAGTGGCGTTATCCTTCGCCCACAGCGATGCACGCAGAACAACCGCAGAATCCGCCAGCTCAAGCACAACGACCGGCACATCGGGCACGCCGTCCTTTTTCTGCTGATCGGTGCGAATATCGAGGAAGGCCGGCTGCTTCCGCACCTCGCGGGCGAGCAGCTCTTTGGCTTTTTTGAGGTCGCTTTCGTAGGTAATCCCCACTGTCAGGAACACGCAGACCTTGCTGTCCGCATAGTCAGCGTTCTCGATGATGGCACTGTTCATCTTGCTGTTTGGGATGATGACGCGCTTGTTCTCGAACGTGCGGACCGCAGTATGGTGCAGCGTGATCTCCTCAACGCAACCGGTGATGTCATTATCGACATAGCGCACGACATCGCCCATCTTAAACGGCTTGAATGCGAGGATCATCACGCCGCTGACCACGCTGCCGAGGGCTTCCTGTGCTGCAAGACCGGCAACCACCGCGATCACACCGCCGGTAGCCAGCAGAGTACGCACCGCACTCGACAGCACCGGAATCGCGCCTACGATGACCATGCCGCCCGCAAAGTACACCGCAGCAACCGCTATGTATCGCACAAATCCTAAGACGGTCGCAATACTGCTGTTCGTTTTCCGGTGACGGTCAACCAGCTTTTTCATCAGCCGATTGACCAGTCCGGCCGCCGCCAGCGTCAGGAGCAGCACCGCCACAGCCAGTATTCCCGTGGAAATCAGCTTTCCCAGCGGCGATTCCATAAATTCTGTAAACCATTCAAACATCAGGGTTCCCTCTCTTTCCGGAGATAGGTTTATTATAGCGTATCTGCGGGTACGATACAATAGGAAAAGCCTCGGAGCATACATCTCCGAGGCTTTTCACACGTTCATAAATGATATCCTGTCGTTTGCCTGATGCTATCACCACATAATCTCCACGAATGCAGGTTGCCCGGCAGGATGCTTACCCTTCCGGATAAAACTCCACCGACGGTTCGGTCAGATGCTCATACATACGCACGAACGAGCTTTCCATATACGCCGAGAGAAAACCGTTCAATACGGCAGTCAGGCATAGCGCCGCCACCAGAGCTGCCGCAAACACCGCAATCGCCATGCCGGTGCTCATCACAGTCAGACCGACCGTGCCGAGCAGGATACATCCCCAGAGGACAACCGCCGTCAGGATATACCAGCCGATAAAGCTGAGGTCGAACACAAACAGCTTCATCAGATTTCCGCGAAACGCCCATGAAGCCTCGCGCGTAGCCGCCCATGCGCTGCGGTTCTCGTCCTGCGCGAGCAGGAGCCAGCCAGCATTGTAGGTCTGCAGCTTAACGCGAATCGGAATCATCACCAGCAGGTACACAACCTGCAGCGCTCCCGCAATCACCTGATACTGTGCTGTATCCGAGACAGCCAAAGCAACTGAAAATACGATTGCCGAATAGATGACGGTCGGCACGATTGACCAGATAATGCCGCGCAGCCACAGCGTAAACACCATGCGGATGCCCGCCCAGACACTTTTCAGCGAGGTAAACGGATACATGAGTGTACCCACCGTTACATCCTCGCCGTGTGCAAGACCGATGTAAAAGTGCATAAGGCCGAACTGCAGGGGGCCCGTGATCGCCAGCATGAGCGCAATGCACAGCCAGATGGTATTCAGTCCGCGCGAGAGCGCCGCCATCAGCTGGTAATCGTTTGCGCTGACGCCGCCTGCGATGAGCGCGAACGCTCTGCCGAACACGGAAACGTACAGGATCACCATAAGCAGCACATACGGCACGAGATACATCAGCTGGATGCCGATACACCGGCCAAGGTTTTCCATTACACGCGTCTTCTGCTCCCGCTTGAGCTGTCTGCGGGTCTCAGCTGTAAAACTGTTCATAAAATTCTCCGTTTTCTTTATTATTCACCGACGTAAACGACCTCATCCCGTTTGGAATAGGTGGAACTGTTGGCCAGCACCTCGGTCGTCTTGCCGTTTTCGGTAATCTGCTTGTAGGTCTTGGTCGAGTAGCCCGTGATGCCCGAGGTCTCCACGCGGCTGTCGCCTGCCTCCATCGAACTGTCCGTCTTGGTAACGGTCTCCGGCTTATAAGTCTCGAGCACCTCTGTGCGGGTCGTGACCGTCTTGTCGCTCGTTTTGGTGCCGACAATAGTCATGATCATCTGACCGTCGGTCTGCTCGGCAAGAATCTTGACCGGATACGCCGTATTGTTGACGAACCGGAAATCCAGATTGCCGTAATCCACGGTTGCATCCTCGCCGAGCGGTGTGTAGGACACGGTAAACGAATGATTATGCCGTTCGATCACCTTCAAATCGGCACGCAGCACGGCCATGTACAGCGTCGAGGACGGCTGGCAGACACCGCCGCCGAACTCGTCAATAATCTTGCCGCCCGAGTAGGCGTGCGCCTCCTGATAACCGCGTGCGGCTGTGCGCTCGCCAACCGTGCCATTATAGGAAAACTCGTCGCCCGGATTGAGGATGGTGCCGTTGATGGCTTTAGCCGCCAGACGGATGTTGTTCGTACGCGGTGCGTTGCCCTCGTCGAGATTGGTCGCCGTGCGCGCGAGCGTATCGTGGAACAGCTTCGCCTTGAGCATCTCTGCCGTGATGGACGGCTGGGTAATCGTCACCGGAATGGTGTAGGTCTCCTGCGAGCCGTCACCGATGATCTCCCTGGCCTTGTCGGTGTCGAACGATACGCCTGCCTTACCGGCAATGATGGTCTTGCCGTCCTTCTTGCTGACGGTGGCATTGACCGGGTCACCGATAATGTCGGCTGCGATCTTGTCAACGTCAATCGCCGGAGCGGCTGTCACATCGGTCGAGACCTCATACGGCTCAAAGTCCATCAGGCGGATCTGATCGGTCAGCGCCTGCTCTACCGCATCCGTGTCAAACTTGACGCCCGGCTTGCCGGAATGCACGATCAGATTGCTGTCCTTCAGCTCCCAGGTCGGATTGACCGGCTCGGTCAGCGCCGTGTCCGCGATTTCGTTGAGCGTGCCGCGCAGGCTTTCCTCGTCTACGGTTGCCGCAATCTGCGCCTCTCTGTGACCGCGCATTGCGCCGATGATATCGTGCACGCGCTCGAGCGGATTGCCGGTGCGGCCTATTTCATAGGCGTTCTCGGCGGACTGGATGCCGTCCACGCTTTTCAGCACCTTATCGACCGGAATATCATAGTTGGAGTCATAAATCGTCACCGTGACATTTTTGCCCTCGTACAGCGGCGCACTCTGGTCCTCGATGGTGTTTGCCGCATCATCACGGTTCATGCCGCCGACTGTAATCGGTCCGACGGTCACACCCGGAAAAACATTCGGGTAGCAGTACACATAGCCGAATGCACCGGCTGCCGCCGCAATGACAACCCCGACGGCAATCTTTACACCGATAGGAACACGACGTTTCTTCTTCGGCTGCTTCGCTTCCGTCCGGACGGCCTGCGCCGGTTTTTCCGGCTTTGGGGCCTGTTTTTTGATCAAATGCGCTCCCTTCTTCGGTTTATTTGCGCTTTTATCTGCCATGAGTATACCTCTTAACTAATCTATGTCTATGCTTGGAATTGTTTACTGATGTAACGAAAACGTCAAATGCATCGTCTTTCCCCTTTATACTGTATTTCATTTGTCTGATGTTTCCACGCCGAAGCGCGCATGAAATAGAATTTGCTGTGCAAATTCCAAAAAAGAGGGAGCATGTATCGCTCTTTTTTGACATCCGGAGGGAGAAAGTTTCCGCACGGGAACTTTCGGACGACTTTGGAACGGCCTATGGTCCGTTCCTGCTTGTCGGCGAAACCACGGTTTCGCGACAGCCATTCGACAGGTACACCTTTATATTATAGCGCCCTGTATTCATGATAGCAACCACAAATTCGGATAAATTCGGTATATGCCGTCATAATCTGTCGCTTTAACTTGCTATCAGATGTATTTTCTGATATAGTATTATTAGTATGTGTAGAAGTTGTTTTCACAGCCACTGCACACCGCCTGAACGGTATTTTTCCCGCATACTGCGTTGTTTTCCTTTGTAATCCCACGGATTACTGCAGAAAAACGCCTTGTCTGCAGAAAAAATCCTCGTCCATCCGGCGCACTCTGGCTGTAAAAGCAACTTCATATTTTGTGAAAAAGAGGAGTAAATGTAAGTGAAACAATTAGGACTGTTAATTCGACTGATTATCGGCATCATCGCCGGTATCCTCATCGGTATGTGCGGACAGTGGTTCGGCATCGCGGACACTGCGTTCTTCGTTACCATCATTCGCCTGCTGGCAACCTTTACCTCGCTGTTCTCAACCTTCCTGTCATTTATGATCCCGCTGATCATCCTGTCGTTCATCACGGTCGGCATGGCAGAGCTTGGCAAGAAGGCCAACCGTCTGTTCGGTCTGACCCTGCTGCTGGCCTACGGTACAACCGTTATCTCCGGTCTGCTGACCTTCTTCATCGGCAAGGCCGTTCTGCCGGGACTTATTCAGCCCATCACCGGCGATGTACTCGAGAGCAACGCCTTCGAGCCGCTGTTCTCTATCACGGTTGACCCGATCTTCGGCGTTATGACCGCACTTGTGCTCGCATTCGTGCTCGGCATCGGCATGGCAAACCTCAAGGGTGATTCCCTGCTGAACGTTTTCCGTGATCTGCAGAAGATCGTTACCGGCGTACTCAGCCGCATCATCATTCCGCTGATCCCGATTCACATTGCTGGTCTGTTCGCCAATATCGCAGCCGAGGGCCGTCTGGCGGCTACCGTCAAGATGTTCGCTTCCCTGTATGCTATCATTATTGTGCTGCAGCTGCTGTACATCTTGTCTCAGTTTGGTCTGGCAAGCATTGTCTGCCGCAAGAACCACTTCAAAAGCATGAAGAACGTCGCTCCGGCGTACTTTACCGCACTCGGCACCCAGTCGTCTGCATCGACTATTCCGATTGCACTGAACTGTGCATATAATAACAACATCAACAGCGACGTTGCCGACTTTGTCGTTCCGCTGTGCGCTACCATCAACCTCAACGGTGATACCATCTGCCTCGTACTCGGCTCGATGGGTATCATGCTTGCAAGCGGCATGAACCCGACCTTTGCCATGTTTGCTCCGTTTGTATTCATGCTGGGCGTTACCATGGTTGCGGCTCCGGGTGTACCGGGCGGCGGCGTTATGTCGGCACTCGGCCTGATCACCTCGATGCTCGGCTTCACCGACCCGATGCAGCAGCTTATCATTGCCCTGCACTTCTCGCAGGACAGCTTCGGCACTGCTACCAACGTCACCGGCGACCAGGCGATTGCCCTCATCGTGGACAAAGTAGACCGTTCTGCTTCCGAAAAATAACCGAGAAGCTGTTTTCATAACCATCCCTCGGCCATAAAAACAACTTCTACTCTCCTGAAAGGCGGCGATTCCGGTAAATGGATATTCTGCTCGATATTGTGCATTCAGTTGACTACGGCGTTCTCGCGTACATCTCGGAGCACTGGCGCGGTGGTCTGTCCGACACGGTCTGGAAGGTGTTCTCCCTGCTGGGCAGCTATGGTGCTGTCTGGATTACGCTTGCCGTACTGCTGCTGTTCTTCCGGCGAACACGCCGCGCCGGCGCGGCGATGCTGATCGCGCTCGGCGTCGGTTTTCTGCTTGGCAATGTATTCCTCAAGAACCTTGTCATGCGGCCGCGTCCGTTTGTCACCCACACCGACCTGACGGCGCTGCTCGTTCCGGAGGACCCGTGGTCGTTTCCGTCCGGGCACACGCTCAGCTCGTTTGCGGCAGCTTCGGCGCTGTACTTCTTCCACCATAAGACCGGTTTTCTGGCCTTTCTGCTGGCGGCAGCCATTGCGTTTTCGCGGCTGTATGCCAGCGTCCATTACCCGACCGACGTACTGGCCGGTGCGGTCATCGGCGTGCTGTGCGGCATCATCGCTGCATGGCTGACCGACCGCGTTACCGACCAGTGCCACACACTCCGGCTGAGAAAGGGCAAAAAATGAATCAATACAAACGCCTTCTCGGCAATACCTTTATCTTCGCAATAGGCACGTTCAGTTCCAAGATTCTCGTTATCCTCATGCTGCGTTTCTACACCGGCATGATGACGCAGGATGAAATGGGTGTCGCCGACCTGATCATCAAGACCACCAGTATTCTGTATCCGGTGGTGTCGCTGTCCATCGGACAGGCGGTCATCCGCTACGGACTTGAGCGCAAGTATTACAAGCGCAGTGTGTTTACCATTGCGCTTGTGACCGTGCTGTGCGGCTTTATTATCGCACTGCCGTTCCATCCGCTGCTGAGTCTCATCCACTATAACACCTCGGCGGGTGTTACCGGCTCACTGCTTGAGTATCAGTGGATCATCTACCTGTATGTTCTGACCTCGTGCACGCAGAATGTGTGCAGCCAGTTCATCCGCGCGCTCGGACACGTCCGCCTGTACGCGATCGACGGCATTTTCCGTACGTTCGTCACCATCATGCTGAACATCCTCTACCTGAAGGTGTTCCGTTGGAACATCCTCGGCTATGTGTTCTCCATCATCTGCTCGGACGCACTTTCCACTGTTTGCCTGTTCATTATCGCCGGTTTGTGGAAGTACGTCAAGCTCAAGCGTCTGGACACACACCTGTGGCGCGGAATGCTGGCGTACTCGCTGCCGCTCGTGCCGGATGCGATTCTCGTGTATATTATCGGCTTCTCGGATCAGGTGTTCCTCGCTTCCATGCAGGATACCGCAGTCAGCGCCATCTACTCGATTGCCTACCGTGTGCCGACACTGATCGCACTTGTCGCGTCCATCTTTGTTGATGCATGGCAGATATCCATGGTCAACAACAACACCAAGGAGGAGCAGATCACGTTCTTCTCGAACGTCGGCAACACATACTCGTCCATCGTGTTCATCATCGCGTCCGGCGGCGTGATGTGCGCCAAGCTGGCTATGACCGTGCTTGCCGTGCCCAGCTACTATATCGGCTGGACGTTCATCCCGATTCTGGCGGTCGGCGCGGGCTTCAACTGCCTGTCCAGCTTCCAGAAAAGCGTGTACCTGCTGGAAAAGAAGACGGTCGCGTCCTTCCTGTCCACGGCGTTCTCCGCGGTTATTAACATTGGTCTGAACGCCCTGCTCATCCCGCGGATGGGCGGCACGGGTGCGGCGCTGGCAACGCTCATCAGCTATGTGGCTCTGTTCCTGTACCGTGCAATCGACAGCCGTCGGTTCATGCCGGTTCGCTGGAAGGTGCCTCGCCTGACGCTGACCGTGATTTTGCTTGCCGTGCAGTCCGTACTCATGCTGCTCGAGCCGCCGCTGTGGCTCGTCTGGCAGATTGCACTGTTCGGCGCGGTTGCGGCGCTCAACAGCCGCGAGATGCTGCTCAGTGTCAAAAAGCTGCTGCATCGAGCATAAGTTTATATGCAAAGGGAATGTCTGTGGGGCGTTCCCTTTTTCTTTTGCACTCCGAAAAGGAGAACGGCAGTCGGGTTATTCTTGCGTTTGTTTCGCAACCCATTCGCGGTTCACAGATAGCGTACTGCTACACATGCGGTTTACTCTTCGCAGGCGCGGCACAAGGTAAATTGCCCGAAGGGCAAAAGAAGCCGCTCTTCACTCTGAGGATAATTCTCCATTACTCAACCGAATGGAACGAAAAAAAGACAGACGAAAAATCGTCTGTCTTTTTGCGTTAGATGGAAAAATTAAGTGTTCCGTTATTGACAAGATCCTCGAGCGTGACCGAATCAACATAATTATTGATTGTGTTATACAATCCGCGCCAAAAGCTGAGCGTAATGCATTCATCTACACGAGGACAATCCACCGGCTCGTGCTCCAAACACGCCACCGGCGCAAGAGAGCCTTCGGTAATACGCAGAATATCGCCCACGGTATACTCCGAAGGATGCCGCGCCAGCTGATAGCCGCCCTGTGCGCCTCGCGTCGAGATGACAAAGCCCGCTCTCGACAGCTGCACCACGATCTGCTCCAGATATTTCGCGGAGATCTCCTGCCGCTTGGATATATCGCGCAGCGGAATATAGCCGCCTGCGTCATGCTGCGCCAGGTCGATCATCAGACGAAGCGCATATCTTCCTTTGGTTGAAATCTTCATAGTTGCAAATTCCCCTTTTTACTAATATACCACAGGTTTACTATGAATTCAAGTCCAAACCGATTTTTTGTTTACAATTTTTTCAGAATTGCCTCAATATGCTCATTGGCCTGCTCCACTTCCCAGTGCAGCTCGGTTGCAGAAATACGCTCCGCGCCATGGCCGAGAATAATCATCTGCTCCATGCCGTCCGATGTAGCCACACGAACACGGTGCTTGCGCGACAGGTCGTAGGACGCCTGCTCAATGTACATATCCGCGGTTTCGGCCTCCTTGGTGTAGACGATATGGATACCGCCGCGCTGCTCGATCGAGCCGGTGCCGCCTTTGACCTTATAGGCATCAAACACGAGAATAAGATGACACCTGCGCACGCCCTGATAATTGCTCAGCACGTTGACGAGCGCTTCGCGGGCGGCGTTAACATCACGGGCGGCAATGTCGCGCAGCTCGTCCCACGAGAAGATGATGTTGTAGCCGTCCACGAGCAGATAATCGTCCTCACGGATGCGGGTGACGTACAGCTGCTCGAGCGTCGCGGCCTTTTTACGGCTCTGCTGGAAGGCTTCAAAGCCGCGGTTTTTGACTGGACCGTAGGTGCGTTCAAACAAGGCCCGCAGTTCCGCATCGCCGCCGAAGCCGTCTCCGCCGCCTGTGCCGGAGGAACGCACCGGACGGACTTGTTCCGGCTCTTCTTCCTTAGGTTTAAGCACGTTTGAGGTATCCGCATGCGCGTGCTCCGGCACTTCATCCCACTTGACAACATAGCCTGCACCGTGCGAGCAGAACACGGAATCCGGCGTATTTTCCACATCGGCGGTCGGGTCGTAGGCGGCTGCCGAGATGACTTCCTCCGCGTTGTGGCAGGGTGCGTAGCCGTTCGGTGTGCACGACAGCCGACCGCGTCCCTTGGTGTATGCGGCAACCTCGGTCCAGTAGTTGCGCATGGTGGAAACCGGCGCTGTTCCGGTCAGAATCGAGCCGTGAGCACCCTGCTCGGGCGGCTCGAACGTGCCGTTCATTCGCTGAATGTCGGTCATGGCGCGTCCGACGCACTCGTCCGGCAGCTCCAGCCGGAAGACGTAATACGGCTCGAGCAGCAGGCTCTCGGTGCGCATCAGGCCGTTGCGGACGGCGCGGTAGGTCGCCTCGCGGAAGTCACCGCCTTCCGTGTGCTTGACGTGTGCGCGGCCTGCAAGGATTGTTATCTTCACATCCGTGATAGGTGCACCAGTCAGCACGCCCAAGTGCGTTTTTTCCGCCAGATGCGTGAGGATCAATCGCTGCCAGTTCAGGTCGAGCACATCGGTCGGACACGCCGTTGACAGCTGAATGCCGCTGCCGCGCTCTGCCGGTTCAAGCAGCAGATGCACCTCAGCGTAATGCCGCAGCGGCTCGAAATGGCCGATGCCGATCACCGGCTCGGTGATGGTCTCGCGGTAGACGATGCTGCCCTCGTCAAAGGTCACATCCACGCCGAAGCGTTCCGCGATAACACTGGTGAGGATTTCCAGCTGCACCTCGCCCATGAGCTGCAAATGGATTTCGCCTAATCGTTCGTTCCACACCACGCGAAGCTGCGGGTCCTCCTCCTCGAGCTGGCGCAGATTGCGCAGCATGACATGCGCATCACACCCTTCCGGCAGGCACACGCGGTACCCGAGAACGGGTTCCAGAACCGGCGGCAGCGCGCCTGCCTCCGCGCCGAGGCCCATGCCCGGACGGGTATGCGTGAGCCCTGTCACGGCGCAGACCATGCCGCTCTCGACACGCTCAGCCGTGCGGAATTTTTCACCCGAGTAGATGCGGATGCCGCTCACCTTTTCCTGCCAGCCGCCGTCCTCGCCGCCCGAAAGCTGCTCGCGCACGGACAGCGCACCGCCGGTGATTTTGAGATATGACAGGCGGTTGCCCTGTGCGTCACGCGCGATTTTGAACACACGCGCACCGAAGTCCGCGCCGTACTGCGGTGCAGGAAGATAGCGTTCCAGACCATCCAGCAGCGCGTCCACGCCGTCCAGTTTGAGCGCCGAGCCGAAGTAGCACGGGAACGCTTTTCGTTCCGCAACCAGCTGTGCAATCTGGCTGTCGTCCACCATTCCTGTCTCGAGGTACTGCTCGAGCAGACCTTCATCGCACACGGCAAGCTCCTCTGCCATTGTGTCCGTCGAAGTGAAGTCCACACAGCCGCTGTCCAGCCGCGATTTCAGCTCCTGCAGGAGTGCATTTCGGTCTGCGCCGTCCAAATCCATCTTGTTGATGAACAGAAACGTCGGGATTCCCTGCCGCGTCAGCAGCCGCCACAGCGTTTCCGTATGCGCCTGCACGCCGTCCGTGCCGCTGATGACCAGCACCGCACAGTCGAGCACCTGCAGTGTGCGCTCCATCTCCGCCGAAAAATCAACATGACCGGGCGTGTCCAGCAGTGTCACCTCGGTGTGCGTCAGAGAGAACTCCGCCTGCTTGGAGAAAATTGTGATGCCGCGCGCGCGCTCGAGCGCAAACGTATCGAGGAACGCATCCTGATGGTCCACACGGCCTAATTTTTTCAGTGCACCCGCTTGATACAGCATGGCTTCCGACAGAGTGGTTTTTCCGGCATCAACGTGCGCCGTGATGCCAATACAGATATGTTTCATAGCAAAATTCGCTTTCATGTTCGAGTGATTCTAACTCCTACTATTATCGCAGGTTTTGCGTGATTCTTCAAGGCATAGCATGTATTCTTTCCCGTTATATCGTCATAAACAACAGATATTGGACAAATTTCTTGTGCAGGTTTACAATAGAATCATCAGCAAAGGCGCTGAAACCTACCGACTAAGGGGTTTCAGCACCTTTTTGTTTTCTTGTATTCCAAATCTTAACAGGAGCGATAGATATGCAGTATGAAATTTCCAACCGTATGAGCGATGTGCACGGCTCGGCCATCCGCGAGCTGTTCAAGCTCGGCGCGGACCCGAACATGATCTCGTTTGGCGGCGGCAACCCGTCCGCAGAGACCTTCCCGGTGCCCGAGATTGCGGACATCATCGCAGACGTCATGAAGGACGCACCGGTCTCTGTTCTGCAGTACGGTCTGTCCGAGGGCTACACGCCGCTGCGCGATACGATGAAGGACTACCTTACCCGCACACAGGGTTTTGATTTCGAGAACAATGAGCTGTTCATCCTGTCCGGCGGTCAGCAGTGCGCCGACCTGACCACCAAGGTTCTGGTCAACGAGGGCGATGTCATTCTGACCGAGGACCCGGCCTTTGTCGGCTGCCTGAACACATTCCGTTCGTATGGTGCCAAGCTGATCGGCATTCCGATGCAGCAGGACGGCATGGATACGGATGCGCTCGAGGCCGCTCTCAAGGCGCACCCCGAGGCCAAGCTGCTGTACACGATCCCGTCCTTCCAGAACCCGTCCGGCATCACAACCACGCTCGAAAAGCGTAAAAAGGTGTACGAACTCGCGTGCAAGTACGATATCGCCATTCTTGAGGACAACCCGTACGGCGAGCTGCGCTTTTCCGGCGAGGACGTGCCGACCATCAAGTCGATGGACACCGAAGGCCGCGTGCTGTACGCAGGCAGCTTTTCCAAGGTGATGGCTCCCGCATTCCGACTGGGTTTTCTGGTGTTCAACAAGTCGCTCACCATGCCGCTCACCATCGCCAAGCAGACCACTGATGTACACTCCAACGTGCTGTTCCAGTATGTCTGCAACGAGTACATGACCAAGTACGATTTTGCCGCGCACCTTGACAAAGCGCGTGACGTATACCGCGCAAAGTGCAATCTCATGCTCGATACCATGCGCCGCACCTTCCATCCGGCGGTCACGTTCTCGCAGCCGGAAGGCGGCCTGTTCGCCATGGCCTTCCTGCCGGACGGCATGGATTCGCAGCCGTTTGTCCGCGAGGCGATTCAGCGCGGTGTACTCTGCGTGCCCGGCTCAGCGTTCCTGGCAGACGAAAAGCAGGTGTCCAACGCCTTCCGCCTCAACTATTCTACCCCGACCGATGAGCAGATCGTCAAGGGCATCGAAATTCTCGGCAAGCTCACCCACGAATGGATCAAGGAGTAATAAAAATGAAAGTTATGGCATTCAACGCCCGTCCGGACGAACGCGCGTTTTTCGATCACTTCAGTCAGTCGCTTGATATGGACCTTACGCTGCAGAAGGACACGCTGACCCTCGATAATGTTGCGCTGACCCGCGGCTACGACGGCATTTCCTGCACCTGCGACCTGCCTGCGCCGATTCTGGAAAAGCTGGCCGAGAACGGTGTCCGCTATGTGGCCCTGCGCACCATCGGCTACGATAATGTGGACCTGAAAGCTGCAGAGCGTCTCGGCATCCGCGTATCCCACGCCGGATATTCGCCGTATGCGGTTTCCAACTACACGGTCATGCTCATGCTGATGTGCATCCGCAAGGCCGGCTACATCATGTTCCGCTCGCACACCGCAGACTACTCGCTCGGCGCATCCGGTGCGGCCCGCGGCATGGAGATGCAGAACCTGACCGTCGGCGTCATCGGCACCGGCCGTATCGGCAAGGCCGTCATTCACAATCTGTCCGGCTTTGGCTGCCGCATTATCGCACATGACCCGTACCCGTCCGAAGAAATGAAGCAGATGGGCGTGGAGTACGTTTCGCTCGAATCGCTGTATGCGCAGTCCGATGTCATCACGCTGCACACCTTCCTCAACAACAGCACCTACCATATGATCAACACCGATGCTATTCAGCAGATGAAGCCGGGTGTTGTCATCATCAACTGCGCACGCGGCGCGCTGATCGACACCCGTGCTCTGATCGACGGCATTGAGTCCGGCCGTGTAGGCTCGGTCGGCGTGGACTGCTTTGAGGGTGAGGATGACGTGATCCGCGTCGATCACAATTACAACAGCCGCGTCACCAACCACGATTACATCATCCTGAAATCCTTCCAGAACACTATCGTTACCCCGCATGTTGCGTTCTTCACCGATCAGGCGGTATTCGATATGGTTCAGTGCTCGCTCGAAAGCCTGCATCAGTTTGAACTCGGTGAAAAAGTTCCTCTCGAGGTACATGCCGCATGACCTGTCGCGGATTTACGCCATCTGCGCAAAATACCGCTCCAAATACGCAGTAAACGCGCGAATGCTCTGCGTGCGGAACCGTCCGAGCGTCTGCACATAGATATAGCGGCGGCACTGTGCGTCCTTGATGTGCAGCAGGCGCACGCCTGCGTCCTCGCAGACCTGCCGCCACTCGCCGGACGCGACCAGTGCAACACCCATGCCGCACGACAGCAGTCGGATCTGCAAGGCCGCGCTGTCGCACTCGATAGCGGCGTGCATCTCCATACCTGCTGATCGAAAAATATGCTCGGAAATCTGCCGGAACGACTGCGAATTGCTCAGCGCGATAAACGGGTCGTCAGCCAACTCGGAGAGCGACACGCTCTCCCGTCCGGCCAGCCGGTGTCCCTCGGGCACGGCCACGCACATCTCCTCATCAAACAGCAGAACCGCTCCGGCGGGCAGCTCGTCCTGCGAAACCGCACAGTCGAGCAGCAGATCGCTGCCCTCGGGCGTGCTGCTGATGCGCAGATCCAGATTGCCGTACTCGGCGGAAAACCCCGCGAGTATCTCACTGATACGCTCCGCGCACGACAGCGCACAGATGCACAGACCGCCTGTCCGGTGCAGGCTCTCCTCAATTTCGCCGCGTGCGTCACGCTCGGCTTCCAGTATCGTCCGTGCGTACCGCAGCAGGATATCTCCCTGCTCGGTGCGGCGCAATCCCTTTCCCGTTCGCTCGAATAACTCGGCTCCCAGCTCGCTTTCCAGATTCCGTATGGTTTTGGATACAGCGGGCTGTGCCACGTTCAGGCTCTCGGCGGCGCGCGTCATATTTTCGTATTTTGCTACGGCGGCAAACTGCCGAAGCTGATATAATTCCACCGTATTCCCCTCCATTCTATGAAAGTACAGGAAAATTTCCCTTATGATTACTCAAATTCTGCTTCAGCAGACGATCATCATGTTTCTTTTGATGATGCTCGGCCTGCTTCTTTCCCACCGCGGCATGATAACCGAACAGGGCAGCCGTGATCTGTCCAACGTGCTGCTGTATGCGGTCATTCCATGCGTTATCCTACGCAGCTACATGTCCGAGTTCAGCATGGACAAGCTGCGTGCCATGGGCATTTCGGCTGTTATCGCGGTGATCGCGTTTGCCGCGTCCATCGGCGTGGCGTACCTCACCTGCGGTACTCGGCACCGGATTGAAAACTTTGCGGTCGCGTTCGGCAACGCCGGCTTCATCGGCATTCCGCTTGTCACAGCTGTATTCGGCGCAGAGGCGGCGTTCTACGTTGTCTCATACAGCACGCTTGTCAATCTGCTGCAGTGGACGTACGGTATTGTTATTATATCAGGCAAAAAGGAAACCATCAATCTGAAAATGGTGTTTGTCAACCCGGTTTTCATTTCCATGGTAATCGGTCTTATCCTGTTTGTGACTCAGCCGACACTGCCCTCGGTCGTCACCGGCACAATCGGCTACATTGCGGACGCCAATACCGCTCTGGCGATGATCATTCTCGGTTTCTACCTGTCCAAAGTACGCCTGCGCGATCTGTTTGCGAGTGCAAGGCTGTACGTTGTCTCTGCCGTGCGTCTGCTTGTCGTTCCGGCGGTGACGGTGCTCATCTTCTTGCTGTTTCCCTTTGCGCGCGGCGAAATCACGCTGATTACGCTGATCGCAGCGGCAACGCCGGTTGCCAGCAGCACAGCTATCTTCGCGCAGAAATTCGATCAGGATTACCGGCAGGCGGTGTCGTATGTATGCCTGTCCACCATCCTGTCCGTGGCGACGCTGCCGCTGGTCATGCTGGTGGCAGAGCGATTTCTCTCTTAAAATTCCAGATATAAAAAGCGGCGTGAACCCTACGTTCACGCCGCTTCTTTGCGTCTATCAGGAAAGATCGTCCCTCGACAGCTTTTAGCCAAGAATTGCCTTATGGAAGGTCTTTTTGCCCTTCTTGATCATGCACTCCTCGTTAAAGAAGTCCTTGGCCAGCTGCTGCTTGAAGTCCGCGACCTTCTCGCCGTTGAGCGATACGCCGCCGCCCTGCACCAGCTTGCGCGCTTCACCGTTGGAGGACGCGAGGCCGCACTTCACGAGCAGCGTCAGCACACCGATCTGGCCGTCAGTAAAGTCCGCATCGGTCAGCGTGGTGGTCGGCATATTGGCAGCCGCACCGCCGGAAACGAAGATCTCCTTGGCAGCGGTCTGTGCCTTCTCGGCCTCCTCCTTGCCGTGTACCAGAGCGGTCAGCTCGTATGCGAGGATTTCCTTCGCGCGGTTCAGCTGTGCGCCTTCCCAGCTGTCCATCGCCTCGATCTCCTCAAGCGGCAGGAAGGTCAGCATACGGATGCACTTGAGCACGTCCGCATCGTCCACATTGCGCCAGTACTGGTAGAAATCGTAAGGAGAAGTCTTGTTCGGATCGAGCCAAACTGCGCCGGAAGCGGTCTTACCCATCTTCTTTCCCTCAGAATTGAGCAGCAGGGTGATGGTCATGGCATGCGCGTCCTTGCCCAGCTTGCGGCGAATCAGCTCGGTGCCGCCGAGCATATTACTCCACTGGTCGTTGCCGCCGAACTGCATGTTGCAGCCGTAGTTCTTGAACAGGTAGTAGAAGTCGTAGGACTGCATGGGCATGTAGTTGAACTCGAGGAAGCTCAGACCCTTCTCCATGCGCTGCTTGAAGCACTCGGCGCGGAGCATGTTGTTGACCGAGAAGCACGAGCCGATGTCGCGGATGAACTCGATGTAGTTGAGGTTCATCAGCCAGTCGGCGTTATTCACCATCTGCGCCTTGCCCTCACCGAATTCGATGAAGCGCTCCATCTGCTTCTTGAAGCAGTCGCAGTTATGCTGGATGGTCTCGACAGTCATCATCGAGCGCATATCAGTACGGCCGGACGGGTCGCCGATCATAGCGGTACCGCCGCCGATCAGCGCGATCGGCTTGTTGCCTGCCATCTGCATGCGCTTCATCAGGCAGAGCGCCATAAAGTGGCCAACGTGCAGGCTGTCTGCGGTCGGGTCAAAGCCAATGTAGAACGTTGCCTTGCCGTTGTTGATCATCTCGCTGATCTCTTCTTCATTCGTTACCTGCGCGATCAGACCGCGCGCTTTCAGTTCGTCGTAAAGCTGCATTATTCTGTCTCCTGTATTTCAATTTGTTTGATTTTTATGATAAAAGAGTCCGAATACCGTTACGGAGCACGCTCTTTTCTGCGTTCATCTATGATTACCACGGGTTCACGCTCCCTGTCCGGCTGCGTCGAGCAGTTCCTCTGCGTTGCGGCGTGCTGCATCCGAGATTTCCTCGCCGGAGAGCAGACGTGCAATTTCGTCTACGCGGTGTGCTCTGTCCATCGGGCTGACATCGGTGTAGCTGCGGCCGTCCCGCACGGATTTGGAAATGCGCAGGTGATGGTCGCCCATGGCGGCAATCTGCGGCAGATGGGTAACGCACAGCGTCTGCTTCTTTTTCGCAATGGCAGACAGCTTGCGGCCGATCTGCTGAGCCGCATGGCCGGAAACGCCGGTGTCGATCTCGTCAAAAATCAGCATACCAACATCTTCGCCCGCTGTCAATACGTTTTTAAGCGCAAGCATAATTCGGCTCAGCTCGCCGCCGGAGGCCACCTTGGAGAGCGGCTTTTCCGGCTCACCCGGATTGACCGAAATCTCAAACGTCACGGTGTCGCAGCCGTGCGCGGACAGCTTGGTGCCGGTGCGGACCGCAACCCGCATTTTCACCTTATCCATGTCGAGTTCGCTCAGCTCGCGCACGATTTCGCCCTCCAGCTGCTTGGCAGCCTTGCGGCGCTGCTCGGTGAGTTCAGCGGCGATGCCCTTGGCCTCCGCGAGCATGCCGCGGTACTGCTCCCGCAGTTCTTCCCTGCGGTCGTCCGCGTTCTCGAGCGTATCCAGTTCGGCGGTTATCTTCTCAAGGTACGCGAGGATTTCCGGAATCGTGCCGCCGTATTTCTGCTTCAGGCGATAGATTTCATCCAAGCGCTGCTCGACCATCTCGCGCTCTGCCGGAGAAAAGTCCAGATTGTCCCCCTGACTTGCCACGCTGTCGCGCAGGTCTGCCGCCAGCAGACGTACTTCCTCTGCCTGCTCGGCCATGCCGTCGAAGGCGTCCGACACTTCGCGCAGGCTCTCGATGGCGCTTGCCGCCTGATCGAGCAGCTCACACGCGCCCGCAATTTCGTCATCTCCCGAGAGCGCCATGCGTGCCTGCTCGAGTGCGCCCGCGATCTTGCCCGCGTGATCGAAATACGCCTTGCGCTGTGCAAGCGCTTCATCTTCATCGGGTTTAAGTGCTGCCTGCTCGATTTCCTCCTTGTGGAAGGTCAGCATGTCAATGCTCTGCAGGCGTTCCTGCTCGCCGGTCTCCAGCGCGGTAATCTCCCGCCGGAGTGTCACCAACGCCTGATATTTCGGGCGGTATCGCTCGAGTATCTCGGCACAGCCTGCGTAGCCGTCCAGATATTCGATGTGATGCGCTTCATCGAGCAGCTTCTGACCGTCATTCTGGCCGTGAATGTCGATCAGATACGGCGCCAGCTGCCGCAGGACAGCTGCACTGGCCGGCTTCATATTCACGCGGCAGGTACTCTTGCCGTCCGCGGAAATCTGCCGCTGAACGTACAGCGTGTCCGGCTCGTCACCGGAAAGCGCAAGCTCGTCAAGCAGTTCGCGCAGAGCACGCGGCAGATCGGTGAACACCGCGCTGACAAAGCCCTTCTGCGCACCCGAGCGCACCAAATCGCGGCTGACGCGCTTGCCGAGCAGCGCACCGATGGAATCGATAACGATACTCTTGCCTGCACCTGTCTCGCCGGAAAGCACGGTCAGACCCTTATCAAGTTCGATGTCTGCGCGTTCAATGACCGCTATGTTTTCAATGTGGAGTAATTGCAGCATTGCCGCTTTATCCCTCGCTTACTTTAGAATATCTCTTGCCTGTGTGCAGAACTTTTGCGCGCTGTCGTTATCGCGCATAACGGCAAATACGGTATCGTCGCCGCCGAGCGTGCCGACCACATCGGGTGCGCGCATGGCATCAATCGCCATTGCCGCCGCCTGTCCCAGGCCGGGCAGTGTTTTAATGACGACCATATTCTGTGCCGCATCAATATCCGTGACGCACTCACGGAAAATGTTGCGCAGACGCGTGGTGAAGCTGTCTGCCGCCCCGGCGTTCGAGGAGGTGTACTTGTACTTGCCGGTCTCCGAGGAGAGCGTCTTGATAAGCCGCAGCTCCTTGATATCGCGCGAAATGGTCGCCTGCGTGGTATTGTAGCCAAGTGCCCGCAGATGTGCGGTAAGATCCTCCTGTGTTTCAATCTCAAACCGGTCGATGAGATCGAGGATTTTTGCCTGTCGTTGAAACTTCATCGTTCGCGTTTTCCTCTCTTATAGCAGCGTCTCTCACAGCTTCTGCTGTAAAATTCGATAAAAACTATTGCCTTTCAGACGAATCAGCCGCGTCTGCAGGTCGGAACGGGTGATAATGACCCGATCATCCGGCCGCACGGCAAAACCCTGTCCGCCGTCCGCCGAGATGAACACCTCACTGCCGCCCTCACAGGCTGCGGTGATGGACACGCTGCGCTCGGGCGCAAACACGAACGACTTCGCCGCCAGCGCATGTGCACAGATGGGAATAACGGCGATGTTCTCCGCGCTCGGCTCAATGACCGGGCCGCCTGCCGACAGACCGTAGGCCGTTGAGCCGGTCGGCGTTGCCGCGATCACGCCGTCACCGTTAAAGCGGGTGACCTCCTCGTTGTCCGCCGAAATGCCGACGCACACCACGCGGAATGCGGTGCCCTTTGCGATAACAATATCATTGAGCGCGTCGTTCTCATACACGATACGCCCGCCGCGCTGCACAGCAACATGCAGCATCATGCGGCTATCCAGTGAAAATTCACCGGTGAACAGCTTTTCCATTTCGGGCAGCTCAGCCGGTTCCAGTTCGGTCATAAAGCCGACGTGACCGACATTGATGCCGAGCAGCGGCAGCTGATTCTGCGCCGCCTCTCTCGCCAGACGGAGCATGGTTCCGTCTCCGCCAAGCACGACCGCCATATCCGCAAACTGCACGGCGTCCTCGGTTTTCATGTAATCCGCGTCCTCAATGATGGGCGGCACGACCCGCATCTGCTTGGGCAGCATAAGCCGCACACCGTCACGCCGCAGCTGATCGCACACCGGCTGCAGGATATCGCGTGCGCTGTCCTTGCGCAGATTGGGATAGATGAAAATGTTCTTCATCATGCCTTTGCGTCCAGCTCCTCATGTGCCTGACGGACAACCTCCGCCAGATCCGGAATGTGCTCCTCGCCTTGTTTTGCCAGATAGCCGAGAAATTCGATGTTGCCCTCAGGGCCCTTGATGGGAGAAAACGTCACATTCAGCACCTTAAAGCCTGCCGCGTGCGCGTTTTCCACATAATTCTGCAGCACCTCAAGGTGGATTTCCGGCTCGCGGACAACGCCCTTTTTGCCGACCTTGCCCTTGCCGGCCTCAAACTGCGGCTTGATAAGGTTGGCAACATGGCCGTCCTCGGTCAGCAGGCTGGAAACAACCGGCAGTACCAGCTTGAGGGAAATAAACGACACGTCGATGACGCACAGCGACGGCGTTTCTTCCAGCATATCCGGCGTTACATAGCGGATATTGGTGCGCTCCATGCACTTTACACGCGGATCCTGCCGCAGACTCCACGCCAGCTGACCGTAGCCAACGTCAATGGAATACACCTTGCGCGCACCGCGGCGCAGCAGGCAGTCGGTAAAGCCGCCGGTCGATGCACCAACGTCCATCACGACCAGATCGGTCGGGTCGATATTAAAGTAGTTGAGCGCCTTCTCGATCTTCTTGCCGCCGCGGGACACAAATGCGTTCTCGTTGCCGCGAACCTCCAGTTCGGCGTTTTCGTCAACCATATCGCCTGCTTTGCCCGCCTTCTGGCCTGCAATGTAGACGATTCCCTCCATAATCGCAGTCTTTGCGCGCTCCCGTGAGGGGCAAAGGCCCTTTTCAAACAGCAATACGTCCAGTCTCTTCTTAGCCAACGCCGTTCTCCTTCCCATTCCGATTTTTCATGATATATGCCGCAATGCCCTCGGCAGCAATGCCGCAGTGACGGTACAGCTCGTTTACACCGCCGTGCGGCAGAAAGCGGTCGCCGGTGTTCAGCAAATCGGTGCGCTCGCTGCGGTGCGCGGCAAGCCACTCACCGACGCTGCCGTTCGGCACAACGTCCTCCGCAACGACACACCAGCCGCCCAGCTTTTCCTTCACCTCGGCATACGCCTGTTCCAGTCCGCTGCCGATTTCATTTACCTTGTAAACCTGTGCGCGGATGCCCTCGTGCATGAGGATTTCCGCGGCGTCGATCGCCTGATTGACCATAATGCCGTGTGTGACGATCGTCACCTCACTGCCGGATTGCTCGTATACGCACACGAGCGGCTGCGCCGACAGCTCCTTGCGGTACGCGCCTTCGCTGCCGCGCGGGTAACGGATAGCGACCGGTCCGGTCTCCCTGTAAATCGCACGGGACAGCATGACTCGGAGTTCCGCAAAGTCGGACGGACAGAAAATCTTCACACCTGGGATAGACCGCAGGAACGCGATATCCAGCACACCGTTATGCGTTGCGCCGTCCGCGCCGACAATGCCCGCGCGGTCCACACACAGAACAACGTGCAGACCTTCGATTGCAATATCGTGAACGATCTGGTCGTAAGCGCGCTGCAGGAAGGTCGAGTAAATGGCCGCTACCGGCACCAGTCCCTGTGCCGCCATACCGGCCGCCATACCGATGGCGTGCTCCTCGGCGATGCCGACATCGAAAAAGCGTTCCGGGAATTTCTCGGCAAAGCGGGTCAGGCCCGTGCCGGACGGCATAGCTGCCGTGATCGCGCAAATGCGGTTGTCCTTCTCAGCGAGTGCGCAAAGCTCCTTGCCGAAGAACGCAGAAAAATCCTCCTTCTTCGCGGCAAGCGGTGCGCCTGTTACGCGGTCGAACTTGGAAACGCCGTGGTATTTCTCCGGATACTGCTCACTCGGGGCATAGCCTCTGCCCTTCTGTGTCATAACATGCAGCAGAACCGGTTTTTTCATTTTTTTCGCCAGTGCCAGGAACTCGCACACGCTCTTGAGGTCATGACCGTCCACCGGACCGAGATAGGTAAAGCCCATCTGCTCGAACAGCGAGGTCGGCAGGACAGCCCGCTTGATCTTCGCCTTGAAGCGCGAAACCGCGCGCGTGATCGTTCCGCCGCCCGGAATACGGCTGAGCCGCTCCTTGATGCGGGTTTTCGCACGCAGATACTGCGGACTGACGCGCAGGCGCGACAAATGGCGGCTGAGTCCGCCAACATTCTTGGCGATCGACATATTGTTGTCGTTGAGCACCACGAGCAGCGGCTCCCGAGAGGTGCCGGCGCTGCTCAGCGCCTCATATGCCATGCCGCCGGTCAGTGCACCGTCGCCGATGACCGCGACAACGTGGTACTTCTGGTTTTTAAGCGTGCGTGCATGCGCCATGCCGAGCGCCACCGAAACCGAATCCGAGGCATGTCCCGTGATGCACGGGTCGGTGATGCTCTCCTCCGGCTTCATAAAGCCGCACAGACCGCCGTACTGCCGCAGCGTGTCAAAGCGGTCGCGCCGACCGGTCAGGATCTTGTGGACATAGCACTGATGACCTACATCGTAGATGATGCGGTCGCGCGAGGAGTCAAACTCGCGTTCAAGTGCGACAGCCAGCTCTACAATGCCCAGATTGGACGCCAGATGACCGCCGGTCTGCGACACCGAGTCCACGATGAACTCGCGCAGCGCCGCACACAGCACGCCGAGTGTGTCGTACGACAGTCCGCGCAAATCAGCAGGACTGCTTATATTGTCTAAAATTCCGTATCGTTTCTGCTTCATCAATATCCCCACCTTTGGAAAGGCAGATTTATCTAAAATATCTTTGTTACTTTCTGTTATCCAGCTTGAGCGGCAGAACGGACAGCACGCGTCCGCAGAGCGCCAGCACCTTGCTGCTGCACATTACCGCGATGCCCTTGCCGGCTGCCTTGCCGCCGATGGTCAGTGCCGAAACCAGACCGGTAATCAGCAGAGATACCGCAACCTTGAGTCCCGCACTCACGCCTGAGGTGATATGTGCAACAATAAGTGCTCCGGTCGCACCGGAGATAATGCCGCAGATATCGCCCACCACATCGTTGCAGATGCTGGAAACCTTCTCTGCGTTTCGCACCATCCAGACCGCCTCACGCGCACCGCGCACACGGTGTGCCGCCATCGAGTGAAACTCCTTCTCGGTCGCCGAGGTTGACGCTACGCCGATCATATCAAACACAATGCCGAGCGCAATGAAGAGCAGCAGCACCGCAAAGGACAGAATCGTACCCGCGCTGGCCAGCGCTTCGTTTGAGATGTAGGACATGACCACGCTCAGCGCAAAACTGATGACGGTGATCAAGCCGACCCACGCGGTATTAACAGCCTTGGGCTTTTGCGGCGGTTTTTTCTTTTGTTTGTCGGTCGTATCCACTGAAGATAACTCCTTCACCGATTTTTGCCCCGGATTTATTCCATAATAGCAGAAAATTGCGGCAAACCGCAAATTCCGCCGCCGAAGCGTATAGACAATACCACATAGCGGTGTTGCCTTTATAACCGCTTTCACGGTTTCTTTATTAAAGTAAGTGACGGCAGACCGAGTAAATCTTGCGGCTTGAGGTTCGGTTGGTTTTCCCCGCGGACTGCCTCGCGTCGCCGTCAAGGGGGTTTCCCATTAAAGTCCGTGCCGAGATGTTACCATGTTCGGGACCGAATTGCCACTGAGTCCGCACTGCAATCCACGGTCTGCCTCGTTAGAATAGCCTAGGTGATTTCCACTACAGTCAAAACGATTCTTAGCCTCTTTTGCAGACATGGTTTCAAAAGTCAATTCCCGCGGCATTCCTGGCCGGGAAACCGCAGGCGGATACCTTATTCACCATGGCCACTCAAGGCAGGCTACACTGCACACAGCACTTTGGTCCTTACGTCGGTGATCAATCCTTTGTAACTTCCGCTGCACCGCATTGCAGGTTTCATCCCGTGCCGTTGGACGTCCATCAATCTCTTGTGAAATGCTATAGGCATCCGACAGTCACGGGTCTCCACGGCAAGAGGGTCGGTACTTCATGCCATTGAAGCGCGCCCTCAAGCCTTAACCTCCAGCATCCACCCCAAACTGGGCGTAAGAAGCAAACACCAGAGACTTCATCGATATGCCCGTCTACGGATTTTTAGGCCCGTCTTGGGAATCGCATGAACTGACTAGGATACTACGTCACTTATCTGTTATATTAACACAGAACGCATAAATATTCAAGAAATGTGTGTAAATTTTATGTGAATGTGCGTCTTACTTGGTACGGCCGGTCAGGCTGCGCGCCAGTTCAACGAGGAACGCATGACCGTCCAGCGGTTTTACCGCGTCCACCGCTTCCTCGGTCAGCTTTGCCGCAAGCTCTCGGCATTCCTCCAGACCGAGCAGAGACGGAAACGTGGATTTCTCGCTTGCCGCATCCTTGCCGATGGATTTTCCGAGTGTTGCGGCATCTCCCTCGATATCGAGGATATCGTCCTCAATCTGGAACGCCAGACCCAGCTTTTCGCCGTAAGCGCGTGCTCGAGCGAGAGTGTCCTCGTCGGTCGCACCGGCGGCCGCACAGCCGAGTTCACACGCGGCGCGGAGCAGACACCCGGTCTTGAGCTTCTGCAGCAGGCGCAGCTCGTCGAGCGAGATTTTACGATGCTCGGCACCCATATCGAGCACCTGACCGCCGATCATGCCGTTCATGCCCGCGTTTTCGCCCAGAATACGAATGCAGCGCACGATGGTCTCCGCCGGAACATCCTTTGCCGCCGAAGCCGTCTCAAAAGCCGCCGTCAGCAGTCCGTCACCCGCGAGGACCGCCGTTGCTTCATCGAAAGCCTTGTGGCAGGTCGGTCTGCCGCGGCGCAAGTCATCGTTATCCATGCACGGAAGGTCATCATGGATGAGCGAGTAGGTATGGATCATCTCAAGCGCACACGCAAACGGCAGCGCCTTCTCGATATCGCCGCCGCACAGGCGGCAGAATTCCAGCACGATTACCGGACGCAGGCGCTTGCCGCCTGCCATCGCGGAGTACTTTGCAGCCTCGAAAATGCGGTCGTAACCCTCGCCGGTCTCCCGCGAGAGGTATTTCTCCAGTGCAGGTTCAATGAGCGCAATATCTGCCTTTAACTGCTCGGAAAACGTCATTTTGCTTCCTCCTCTGCTGCAAATGGCTGCTCTGCGAGTTCACCCTGCACGTTCTCCTGCATGACGGTGACCTTCTGCTCGGCCTTGTCCAGCAGCTTGCCGAGGGACGCGGACAGCTTGGTGCCCTCCTCAAACAGCTTCATGCTTTCGTTCAGCGGCGCTTCACCGCGCTCGAGCAGCCGCACGATCTCTTCCAGACGTGCCATCTGGCTTTCAAATGTTCTTTCCGCCATGTTACTTGTCCTCCTCGATATCGGTCACGCAGCAGTTCGCCGCACCTTTTGCGAATTGAATATGCAGAGTGTCTCCCTGCTTGAGCGCCGCTGCATCGGTTACGACCGTGCGCTTGACACCCTTGGTCGCTACCGCGTAGCCGCGTCCCAGAACGCGCAGCGGGCTCATTGCGTCGAGTGTCGCTACGGTCTGTGCAAACCGCAGTTTACGGCGATGCAGGCCGCTTTGTCCTGCCGCGAGCAGGCGCTGCTGCAGTCCGTTCAGTCGGTTGCGCTCGGTCTCCAGCCGTACCGGAACCGCCGAAAACAGGCGTTCCTCGGTCTGAGTCAGCAGCAGGCGTTTTTCCTCGATATATTTCATCGGTGTGCGATTCGACAGCCGCTCCTGCAGACCGTCCAGCAGCTTTCTCTGCTGCTCTGCCCTGCGGTGCGCCGCCGTGTGCAGACGTGCATCCAGTGTGCGTAAGTTCAGCGCGCACTCGGCTCTGTCAGGCACGGCAAGCTCCGCCGCACCGGACGGCGTAGGCGCACGAAGATCGGCAACAAAGTCCGCAATCGTGAAATCCGGCTCGTGGCCGACCGCGGAAATCACCGGAATCTCGGAGGCAAAAATCGCCCGGGCAGTCACTTCCTCATTGAACGCCCACAAATCCTCCATCGAGCCTCCGCCTCGGCCGCACAGAATGACATCTGCTTCGCCGATGGCGTTCGCCAGAGCGATCGCGCGTGCAATGCTCTCCGCCGCGCCATGTCCCTG